>Ga0075163_10005284_pt1 | contig 17239 bp, 25 predicted proteins | sample JI1023141ADNA_FD_71478 | JGI IMG/M metagenome (GOLD analysis project Ga0075163, IMG submission 71478) | Wastewater effluent complex algal communities from Wisconsin, to seasonally profile nutrient transformation and Carbon sequestration -... | ecosystem: Engineered > WWTP > Effluent > Algae...
CACAATCACGTTGTTGTACATGAACGAAGCGCCGGTGAAGATCGGGTTGTCGCTGATCTTCCCGCCCTGCATCGCGGCCTTCTGGATGTCGATGAAGTTGCCCGCCGTGCTCGCATCCTGCCGCATCTGGTAGATGCTGTAGGGGTGAGCAAAACAGACGTAGAGGTCTTCACCGTCCGACCGCAGGGGCCGGATCATCGGGGTCATCGTCTTGGCCTTGGCGACGAAGCGATCGATGTCGCGCAGCTTCAACGAGTGGGTCGTGGTCGCCGACAGGGAGGCTTCCGTGTCGTGGCCGCCGCTGGCGAAGACGTGGTTCGCGTCAGGGGCGGTCGTGGACTGCATGCCCGTGTAGCGAACGTCGGTCACCGCAGTATTGCCGGCGATCTGGTTGAAGAACGCCGTGTCCATGCGGTCAGCCCACCAGTCGCGGAGGCCCGCCATCGACTCATCGCGAATCGAGAACGGAACACGCTGCTGGCTCATCTTGCCGCCCGTGCGGACAGCATGACGGAGCTGGTCGATGTAGAAGGCGTCGTTGTAGAGGGTCAGCGCCTCTTCGTTGCCCTCCAGGGTCGAGTCGCCCTGGATACCCGGCCCCGAGAGAAGCATGCGGAGGCCAATCGTCAGCTTGTCGCCAGCCGACTTCTCCATGTCGTCCTTGCGCTGAAGCAGAGCCGAGGAGCCCGTGCCGATGAACTTGCCGACCCAAGTCGCCTTCAAGGCTTCCTCGAAGAGCTTCTTGGCCCACAGCTTTACGGCGAGGGGGTCATTAACCCCGAAACTAGTCTTTGCCATCGTTAAACCTATGCGGTTAAGCACCAATGTCGCGAGACGCTCGCAACTGCGGCAGCCTTTCCCTGGCTGCGGCGGGTGGTGCCCGATGACCCTGGGGCGGGGGTTGCCCTCTATCGCTTAGGCCGGCGTGTGGCAATAATACGCCACTGTTGCAAAAGTACAACAGGTAAGTTTTCTAGAGGCCACCCCGACAAAAAGCCCGGCGCCTGAGCCCCGGGCGTGTGGTAGGATTGACGGATGAAAACCCGACGCGAAGTTCTAGTCATAGGCGCTTCGGCGGCAGTCGCTGCGGCGTTACCTATGGAACCCCTGCTTAATGAATCTTGCCGTGCGGCCATGTATTCGTTGGATCGGAACGGGCAGATACTGCAAGCGGTTGCATCTATCGATGGCGCTTCGCTGTCGTGTGGATGGGGCTTCGGAGTGAAACATTTCAACACAGCGCAAGAACTGGCCGATTTTCTACAAGCACACCCCTAGCCACCCCGAGGCCGTCATCTAGGCCGCCCGGACTAAGGTCCGGCGGGGTGGCTTGGCCCCTGAACCCGTGATATTCTAGGGGAATAACCACGCCGGGATTCCCATGCCCAACGCGATGATCGGGGTCTATGACCTCGACGTTTCCCCGTTATCCTTTGACTTCCTTCACTTTCTTACCGCTTGCCATGCCTTCTCGGAAGGCCGGCACATCCACGTCGTGGTCTGCCCGGGGGGAAGGGCGGGTTGGCGGACCAAGCTGGAGGTGAAGCCGATTGACGACGCGGAACGCAGGTGGAGGCTGGACCACATCCTGATCCCTTCCGCCCTGATGATGGGGGCGTCTATTACCCTTGCGCCGGATAGGGAATTGGCCGGGGCGATAGCTGGGGGAGCGGACAGCAGCAATATGCTCCCCGTGAACTGGCGGCCCGATAACCCCCGCCGGCTCTACGACTTCTCGATTGCGGTCAAGTCTACGAGGATGGGAGTGCGGCCCCCGTTCCGCGCATCGGAGAAAGCTAGGCTGTTCGTGGACCAGTGGATGGACGACCGCAAGGTAGTCACCCTGACCCTGCGGGACACCCACACCCCCACCCGGAACTCCCATACCGAGACGTGGCTTAAGCTGGCCTACCAACTCAATCGGCGGGGATATCGGGCGGTTATCATCCCCGACACGGACAAGATGATGCAACCTCTACCAGGGGAATACGCGGTCCTGGAGACCTTCCCGCTGGCTGCCTGCGACCTGGATATAAGGATGGCTTTATATGAGCGCGCCCACTTGAACCTGTCCCGCTCGGGCGGTCCCTTCATGCTCTGCGTTCTTGGGGGGCTTCCGTACCTGTGGTTCACCCTGATCGCGGACGAGTACACCCCGCCCACGTCCTACCGGGCGCACTTCACGCCCTCGGCCGAGTTCATGGCGATCCAGGGCCTTCCGCCGGGGTCGCAGATCCATGAGGGAGACCCTGACCGGCGGATCGTGTGGAAGCCCGACAACGACCTGGACATGATGGTCGAAGAAACACTGCGTTCGCTGGAAACGGCGCAGCCCGTGCGACGCGAGATGTCGCACGGCTACCCGCTAGTCAAGGAAGGGCCACGCATGCGGAAGATCATCTTCCAGGACGGGCTTACTCGTCCTCCGCACCCATCAGCTTCCGCCATTTCGCCTCGTCCGTAACGATCTTCGCTGACTCCCGGCGGGGCATGGACAGGAGGGCCTGCAGGGAAGGCTCGGCAGAGACACCCGATCCGGTAATAGCCCCCAGGCCGGCACCCTTCTCCTGACCGTCCGCGATGGTCTTCAGCTTGTCCTCGCCAGACACGAACTGGCCTTTGTCGTTCCGTGGGGCTTCCTTCGCCTCTGCCTTCTTGAACCCCGCACGCTGGGCAATCTTGTAGATCGCCTCACCAGGGTTCCGGCCGGATTCCATGGCCACGGCGGCGATGTATTCTTCCCACTGCTCCAGGGTCTGCTCGAGGCGGTCGCCGGTCATGCCGGCGTCTTCCAGTTCCCCGCGCTTCTGCTCCAGGGCGTGATTGTATGCCGGGCCAAAGTCGGGAGTAGACTTAGCGAACTCCGCCGCCTGGCGGGCGTAGTCGTTGCGGAACTGGACCTTCCGCTGGTCCTGCTCGGATAGCTTGCGCTGGTCCTCGGCCGACTTCGCCAGGTCGGACAGCACCTTGTCCACCTGCTCGACCTTGACCTTCAGGTGGGTAGCGGGGTCCTGGTTGAAGTCGGGAATCTCGACCGGCTTGGGCTTCTCCTGAGGTTGTTCCTGGCGGCCCTTCAGGTAGGCGATCTGTTCCCGCAGCTCGCGGGCTTCCTTCTCGGCCTTGCGGCGCTGGTCCTGCTCCCGGCGATAGGCTTCTTCGCGTACCGTCCTCGGCTCGGGTTCAGCCTTCGTTTCGGCGGGCTTCTCAACCGTCTCAGTGGGAGTCTCAACGACCTCGGGCAATTCCGATTCGCCGCCGGTCTCGAAATACTTGTTTTCTTCCGCCGTCATGGGCATCGTCATGGTTTAATCTTCCAGTTGTTGCAAAATCAGTTCGATGGCGTACTCGTCGTCAAGATCGTCCATGGCCCGTCGGACACGGGCCTGTTCCTTCTCGACCATATCGAGCTGGTCCATCAGATGGTTGATCGCTAGTTCAAAGTTCCGCTGTTGCTCGGCGGCTTTCTCGCGCCCCTGTTTCTCCAGTGCCTGGGAGAGCGCCGACACCGCATCGTCCAGTCCTTTGACGACGAGCTTGGCCCAGTCGATGTCCTTGGCTTGTGGAATACCCGTCCTTTGAGAATACGGGCTAACTGCCTGCTTAATCGGAGCCAGCAGACGATCAGGCAGGGTCTTGCGTTCCTTGCGAACCTCGACATAGGCTTGCTGCGTCTCCCCCACTAGCTTGCGGTAGATGGCGTCGCGTTCCTGCTCTAGCGTCGCCTCGCGCTTGCGGTGCGCCTTCATCCGGTCGATCACGCCACCGTGCCAACCACCCTGCTTGATGGTCGGATTGGTGGGCGTGACGACAACCGGAGGAGAACCGGCAGAAGCCCATACCCCCACGGCCCAGACCGGATCGGCCCAGACCCCGTTCTTCCAGCAGGTATTGACGAGCGCGGCCATGGATTACGGCCCGAACGGCGTGCCGGAGCCGTCCCCGTTGATCGTGACGCCGTTAATCCCCCTCAGGTCGGAGAGAACACGGCCCGCCTGGAAGGACAGCGACGCGATCTTCGGAGCCATCGCGCCCACATTGGCCTGCACCGCCGAGAGGGAGGCGGCGATGTTGATCACCCGCGTTTCCACCGCGGAGAGCGAGATGGCAAGGGCAACACCGGCCTGGATTTTCGTCACCGCCGTAGCCGCGATAACCGAGTTGTCGATGCTGTCCGCCGCCGCCGTGATCATCCGCGACAGGACGTTGCCCGAGACAAACGATAGGGAGGCAACCTTGGGGGCCATGGCCGCCACGTTTGCCTGCACAGCGGATAGAGAGGCCGCAACCCTAATCACGCGAGTTTCCACCGCCGACAGGGAAGTCGCCAAGGCAAGGCCAGCCTGGATCTTCGACACTGCCGAAGCCGCAACCGCCGACGCATCGAAGGCATCCGAGCTGAACGCCGTGACCTTCACGCCAAACGCGGAGATCGAGAGCGGTTCCGTCAGGTCAACGAGGGTAGCGATACCCACCATCGAGGTAAGCCCAGACACCCCGCAGAGTACGGTGTTAGCCCCCGTAGTGACGGCCGCGTCGGGCAGGTCCATGCGGCAGTACCCATCCGAGATATGGATGAACCCGCCCGCCGTCCACGAAGCCGAAGCGTTCGTGAGGTTGAACGCGGTGAACGTGGTACGCCCAGCGCGTTCGCGCTCGTACCACAGGGTAATACCCGTGCCCGAGGCGGATACGCTGGTTTCCGGTGTTCCGGCCGGATTATCGACGACCTTGACGCGCACTGTCGGATTAGCCGCGCCCTTGTTGATCTGCTGGTACATGGCTTAACTCCTAGTGCTCATCGTCCATGGTTAGAAGAAGGAAACCAGATGAAACCGCGCCACCCGCGAGGTCGCTCACAAGCCCCGAACGCCAATCGTCTATGACCGTATCGACAGGTGAACCAGTCGAACTCAGCATCAGCGCACCAACCTTCGTGTTGGTCAGGCCGCCCCCGCTAAGATCCCCAACTGCATCATAGGTCCAGACCAGCGAGTCGTTCTTGTATGTCTTGAGTACCGCGCTCTCGCATTGAAAACGGTACTTCTCTCCGCCGGGCGCGCCGAAGGCGTTACTCGTGGCGATCGACGCGCCACCGTTGCGAATGCGCCAGACACTAGACCCGTCGTCATACTCCAGCGATACGCGGTCGTTTCGGTCAACGACGCGGACACTCAGGATGGCCGAGCATTTCGATTTGACGGCATTGGCAAACAGGGTCGCCTCGACGAAGTGATCGGCTGCGCCGGGGTCCTGGCCGTACATCGCGCCGTCGTCAGGGAACGTCCCCGCGATCTTAGCCTGGTTGCTGGCGTTGACCTGGAACACGTCCGTAGAGCCGGAACCATACTTGTTCCAGCCCGTCCGCGCGGAGACGAGGTCGCCACTAGTGCCGGTGAAGTTGTCCGTGAAAATTGCCATCAGGTGAAACTCGTCTGCATGTAGGTTTTGAGCGAGTCTGCCCAGGAGCCGGAGCCGTCGATCCCATACATGGTGTCCAGATCGGTCACGACATCGACGGCATTGGCCTCGTCCGTTCCAGCGGCGATGCACTCGCACATGGCCGCGCGCCAGACGCCGTAGTACCCACCGGGCTCATTGTTGATCGCATCCTGCGCCTTGTTCCCGTGGTTCGCGTTCAGCATGTAGGCGTCGTGTGCGCCGGGAAAGCTGCCCAGACTGACGACCGATCCACCCCCGAGCGGAACGACCTGCGCGGTGTTGCCCGACACGTTCGACAATTCGTAGGTCGTGTAGTCCGAAACGCCGCTTGGCTTGGTGGAACTTCCATCCACCGGCCACTGGATGCGGTCACCGTTGGCAAGCGTGATGCTCTTGGGGTTGCTGAAGGTGATGACGTTCGTTCCGGTGTTGATGCTGGAAATGCTCAGGCTGGTCGGGAAGGCCATGTCCGACATGCCGCGCACCTGGTCCGTTCCGTTGTAGAGCCTGGTCATTCGATAGGTGACCAGTTGCCCAACGCCGCCGGTCAGGACACGAAGGCGCTTGGCAAACTTCACGCCCCGAGCGGCCAAGGTTTTCCAGTCAGCATCTTGATCCGACCAGCACTGAACGCGCGCCATGACCGAAATTTCATAGGCATAGGTCCACGGCGCTTCCACCGGGTAAACCGGGATGAACCTCAACCCATCCGCGATGTAGTCGGCCGACTTGGTGGCGATTTCCAATTGCAGACTGTCCCGCGATTGCTCCACCACCCACAGCATGTAAGGCTGCGCCGGATGCGTCGGAGCGATCAGATACGCGGCGGCGCACGCCTCGCGCGTTGCCCATGCTGACTCGCGCAGCAGGTTCACGGCCGAGTTGTTCGTCACCGGATGGTAGTCGACCGCCGACACCGTGCGCGTGCGCTCGGAGACGGACTGGTTCACGATGGACGACTGCGCGCTGAAGATCACACTATCGCGGAACCACGGGGTTCCGTGAACAAGCCACTGGTAAATCCCAAGCGCCGCGATGTGGCTGTTGTCATGCCAGGAAAAGAAGTCGAAGGCGTTGCTCGCGATAGAACAGCCGTTGTTGCTGGCATAGGTCGGATAGCGGCAGCGGAAGTCGATGTCGCCCGTGCCCAATCCGCTCCAGGTCGCGGAGTTGGTATCAACGGGGATGATATGTCCGGTCGAGGCGTTGACCGCCCACATCGGGAATTGCGCTGCGACCAGTCCGTTGGCCCGCGCGTTCTTGTCGGAGATCAGCGTCCGCGACTTAAAGTCCACGGCGCACCACTCCGGCAGGATCGCGATGTCTGGGCGCCCCCCGGTTCCTCCGACTGCGCGCTGCATCTGCCCGGCCGTGTTTGGCGCGTAGAACAGCTCGGTCGGCGTTGTCGGGGCTACATCGTCTCGGTAGGGCGGGAAGAGCTTGGTCGAAAGCTCATACGCCTTCGACTGGCGTGCGCGCGTCGTACAGCGGGTTCCCGTCCCGGCAACGAACCAGGGCAGAGCATCGGTGTCGGTCGCGTAGAACCCGCCATACTGATCGATGCCGACGATCTTGGTGATCGTGTGCGTGCCGATGCCGCTAGTGCTGAACGTCAGGCGGGTGCCGTCATAGGCCTTGGTGTAAAGCTCCAAGGTATTCGCATCGATTTTGTCGATCGTGCAGGCGACCGAGTCGCTGAGTCCGACGGGCAGCAATCCGGTAGTCGATAGCTTGACAACCTCGCCGCTTTCCCAGCCGTGGCCTGTGACCGTCAGTTGGTTCGCGACGCCGGCATAGGTGGCGGTCTTGGCAGAGTCGAAGCTCTTGAGTGTCGAGCCGCCTTTCTTGACGGTAAGTGACCCAGCAATGCGGGTTGGACTGGACGCGCCAATCTTCGGGCAAACCAGCAGCGGCATCCACGTCCCGCTGTGGAAGTTATCGCTCGCGTCGTCATGAAGCGTGATGTAGTGCCAGCACTCCAATTGCCCGTGATTCGCCGGGGCGGTCGTGCGCATGGTCTGTTTCAGGATAATCGCCTTGCCAGCATCCCCGTCCGCGAAGGTCTCGGTGGCGTAGGCATTCGCAATGGCGTAGTCGAGCGACGCGGTGACCGTTCCGGACCCACCCTCGAATATGGCGAACTCGACCGTCAGGTCGCCGCCGGTCGTCAGGTCTCCTGCGACACGGCTGCTCGCGGCCGGGGCGGAACCGCCGCTGCTGATGTTCAGGGACGCAGTGCTGGAACCAGTCACCGACTGGCTGATCCTGGCAAAGCACGGCAGGAGCATCACACTGCTATCGGACGACCACGGGACCGGCGTACCGAAGGACAACGCCGCGTTGGCGATAGTCGGGTACGTGCCGCTGACCAAGTCGCCGCGCTTGAACTTCAGCATGAAGTATTCGGTCACGAAGCCGGTCGATTGCGTCGATCCGCTGTCGTTCGTGATCGTCAGGGTGTCGAGGACATTCCCTCCGCCGCCCCCTTGGGTCAGACCAACGGCGGTGCCCCTGCCTCGCAGCCGGAGGGCCATCAGTCCACCTCGAAGGCTTCCGCCCGGCCGTCCCGGTCACGCTTGACCTTGGCCTTCCTCGGCGCGCGCTTGGGCTCCTCGATATCCTCTTCCACACCGGAAACCCGACCATCCTCGCCGCGCTTGACCTTGAACTTGCGCGACATGGGCTGGCCGGTTTCGGCGGCGGCTTTCTTGCGGTCCAGGGAAACCTGGTTGCGGAGCTTCTGCTCCTCCAGGCTCATCTTCTGCTCGGCGAGTTGGCGGTCCATCTCGGCCTTCATCAGCTCGATCTTGGCCTCTTGCTCCGCCTTGAACTTGGCAAGATCCATCTCGAACTGCGCCTTGGTCTCGGCCAAGGTCATTTCATGCTTCTGCTTCTCAGCGGTAATCTGGAGGTCCAACATGGATTCCTCCTTCTTGTCCTTCAGCTTGGCGTTTTCCTGCTTGGTCTTCTCCAGCTCCTTGCCCATCATGTCCATCTGCTGCTGGGCCTGCGGAGGAATTTGACCACCCGAGGTAAGCGCCTTCTTCAGGTCGTTCGCCAGGGACTCAGGGAGGGGAGAGTAGTCAATAAGCGCGCCCCAGACTTCCAGGGGGGCGTTCTGCATCGCCGGCATCAACGACTGGATGATCGCCCAGACCCGCTCCTTCATGTTCGGAGCGTCGGGGGCGTCGTCTACGACGATATCGTACTTGATCGTGTCCGGCTGCTTGACCAGCGGGATGTACTGCGCGTTCCCGTTCTCCCCGATGATCCGCATCAACCGACCATCGGAGATGTAGGTCTGGATCATTTCCAGCAGGACGCGGCCCTGCTGCTTGCGGTACAGTCGAAGGGCATCGAACAGGTTAGCGAGGACCGTGAGAGCCGATTGCTTGCGCTGGTACTCGACGACACCAGCCTGCTGACGATCCGTGAGGCCCTGGAACTCGACCGAGACGCCCGTGGTGTCGCGAATGGCCGCAATCGCGAACTCCATGACCTTCTCGAACCCAGTCGGCATCTGGGACTGCTGGCGCTCCTGGATTTTCTGGAGGCCACCGGGATTAAGCTGGAGCACGGAGCCCGGCTTCGCGTAGTTCTCTTCGAACTTGCGGATGTCCTTGACCGATCCTTCCTCGGTGAAGATGCCACCCTTCGCACCCGAGTTCAGGATGTGCAGCGTCTGGGACAGCCACTTGTTGGCCCAACGCTGGGGGTCGAGAGCCTGTCCCACCAGCCCGGTCCAGACGTTGCGGTTACGGTCCCGATAGCCGGTGATGCACTTCAGGGTGAAGTCACCCACCGGAGAATCGACTTCCTTCAGCACAACCTCGCCGATGATCGCTCGCTTGTATGAGCGGGTCTGCTGCTGCTCGGCCTTCAGGGTGATCCCCAGGGCTTTCGCGTTTTCCGTGGCGATCTTGTACTGCTCGTCCGGGAGGGTCTGGACCTGCTTAGTTTCAGGATCGACTACCCTCCAAACCTTCCGATAGTCCCACCACTGGATCTCGACCAGGCGGACCATGCGCTTGTCGTCATAGTCCGAACCAGGTTGGTCTCCCCGGTATTCCTTGGCCGCGTTCTGGTCATGCGGCCCCATGTTTGCCTCGTCGGCGTACTGCTGTGCCCAGGTGGCGTCGAGTTCGTGGTCTTTTCGCAGGGGGAACCTCAGACGAGCCTCGGCAATGGGAACCAGCTTGACCCGCATGACATACCGGGAATCGGAGAGGTTCCGGCGCTTGGCGTTGTGGTCCCACCACATCTCGAACGGGTCCACCCGCTCGATCTTGATCATCCCGTCTGGATCAGTTTCGTAATCCAGGGAAGTTTCGGTCCAGCCCATCCCGCAGACCAGGGTGTCGCGGAAGGCGTCCGATTCCTCGTCGGCCGCATCACAAGAATCCCGAACCCACTCAGCCGCCTGGGTATAAACCTCCGAAATCCCCCGGTCATTCAGCTCACGGGGGATGAACCGTACTTCCTGGCGGTTGGAGACCTCGGAGCCGGATACGGCGTTGATGACAGGTTTTACTCGGTTGAAGGTAATCGCAGGGCGCTGTTCGTCCTGGAGCTTCTTCAGGTCGTCGGCGTCCCACTGATGGCCGGATTCGAAGTCGAAGCATGTCTTTGCTTCGGCCGCCCATTCGTCATGCGCCTGCTGGCCCTCGCGGAACCACGACTTGGCCTTCGCGAGGATATCGGGGGTCTCGTCAGTATCGTCCATACCGGCCCTTTCCAGGACCGGACTGTACCATATCGGCAACTAGTGTTGCAAGAATACCACAGTCAGGTTGAGTGAGGCTTGGCAAAGTACGCCGCAGCGCGGCAGCGGACTTCCACAACGGCCGCCTCGACCATCTCGGGGGTAGAGTCCAGGGGCAGTTGCCGGCCGAACCGGCGGACGTTATCCCCCTCGTAGTAGGTAATCTCGACGTATATCAGGCGCTCATCCATGAGCCCTGCCCCGTTTTCCTGAGCGAGTACCTGTCCCGGACCTCATAGGCCTTGGGGTCGAAGTCGGGCATTCCGGTGGCGAGGGTCCTGAAAGCGTCCGCCCCGTGGCTGAACTTGTCGTGCTTCGCCTTGGGGAGGAACTGGAGGGTCTGGCGGTGTTTTACCCGGGAATACTGTCGTAGGCATTCAATGCCGAAGAAACACTTGCGGGCATCGAACCAGCACCGGGAGAGTAGGCCCCGAACCGCGTTAATGCCATCTTCAATCCGCAGCTTGGGCACGATACGGGCATCGAGGCCCATCGAAGCGAGGGATTCCATGCGACTTTTGCCAGTCGACAACTCCCGCACGAGAATATCGTGGGGAAGGAGGTGGGCGGCATAGTTGTACCCTCGGTTCCGAACGACGTGCACATAGTGTTCGAGCCCTTCTCCCTGGTTTTCGTAGTAGTCGATCAGGTGTACCTCACCACCCACCATCTGGGCGAACCAAATCGCGGTGTAGTCGTCCATTCCCAGGTCCCAGGCGGTGTAGACCGTTCCGTGGGTCTGGTAGGGAACCGAGGTTATCCGCCCCTCGGTAGAGGCAGACGCCATCAGCTCAGCGTAGAACGCCCCGTCAAGAGCGGCCTGGAAGTCGCATTCGTACTCCTGGGCGAACTGGGCGGGGGTCATGGTCTCCTTGGCGTCTGCCAGTTCTTCATCGTCAAGAACCCCACTTTCGGAGGCCTTCAACCGGGTGGCGTACCAATCCCTTCCCCGTTCCTGCTTGTCCGACGCCTCGGTGAAGATGTCGTGCAAGTGGTTATGACCCGCAGGCGTGCCGATCCAGACCACCCAGCCTTTCCGATCCGAAACGGCAGGACGAACGACCTCACCCCATAGCCGGGGGTCCATGTTGGCGTATTCGTCCAGAACGCAGCCGTCGAGGTACATGCCTCGGATCGCGTCTGGATTCTCCGCCCCCAGGAGGTAAATTGTCGCCTTGTCCTTCCCCCGGTCGATCTCGCATTTCAGCTCGGTATCCCAGTATTTCACCCGTCCCATCTTGAACAGAGGCTCGGTGAACTGCTTGACGTACCCCCAAGCGACACGTTTGGCCTGGGAGTAGGTAGGAGCCACGTAGGCTACAACTGGATTAGGATGCGGGCAGGAAACCGCCGTTCGGATCAATTCGTTAACCGACCAGACCGTTTTCCCGAACCGACGATGGCAGACCAGGCAGGTGAACCGCTTGCGCTCCATGTGCAGCTTGTGCTGCAGGGGGCGGGGTTTATAGGGGATTTCGATGGCGGTCATTCTTTTTTGCTTTTTACTTCAATCACATCCGGCATATAGACCGCGATTTTCTCAACCTCACCGGACATGAACCACCACCCGGCGGTGTTGCAAATCTCCTTCAGATCAACATCCCCGTCGAAGGTCACGACTAAATCAGACCCATTCCGGAACATAAAACTTAGCTTCATCATGCATTCCCCTGGGCTGGCATGTTTTTGGTCGCGTAGTTCTCCACCCCGTTCTTCAGGTTGGCCTGGAGCATCTCCGTCACCGCTCGCACCGCAGACGGTGGCATATCCCCCGCCGAAGCCGCCGCGATCTGCCCTAGCGTGTGCGTTACCAGCCCCAGGCCAACCTGCCACCCCCCTACCGCCGAAGCCTCCCCCAGGAGCAGCACAAGGGTATCCCAGACCAATTCCCCAACCCGGTCAGCCTCGGGGCCGCCAATGCTCTTGGTGGTCAGGTTGGTTGAATTAGTCACGCCTGGGTGTCCAAAATTCGTAGTCCGGAAAATGAGGGTGCTCGGCAAGGACAGGCCCGCCCCAATCCGGGGCATGGGGAGGCTGGAACGACGGCTGCGGGGTTACCCGGGAGGGTGCGTAGCATATCCAGCACTTCTCCTCCACCGGCACTAGGCGGGCCCAGCATTTCGGGCAGTAGCGGAACTCAGCCAAGGGGCCTCATGGGGAAAACGGGATTTTTCAGGGGACAGAATAACATATTGGGCTCACGGGGAAAAATGGGTTTTGTGGCTAGCTGAAGAACAGGTACTTCACCGCAGCCACAGCGGGCAGGACCGCGATTGCAGCAAGGACAAGATACGCCGCGAAGATCGAGAGCAGGCCCGTACAGAACCCAAGGATGCGGCAGAACCTAAGCATATGACCTCACGGGAGATTTTGGTTGTTGTGCCGGGATGGGTCCCCTCGGCCTTGGCCAGACCCCCACCCCCTCCAATTGGCTAGGGGGGTCTCCATTCACGCTTCGTGGCTGGCGGCCTACACATATCAATGGCTTAGCACATCTGTAGCGGCTGTTAGGCGCAGAACATGTATTATGGTAAATCACTCTGCCAATCATATCAAGCACATAGCCCTAATCCGCCAGTACCTGACCGTGGTAGTGGGGCGTTAACCCGTTGATAACGCTAGCTCGGCTGCGTTCGCGTGCGCGAGGATGACAGCAGAGTGTTGCGACGCATCCCATCAGCCTGTCTAGATTGTTCGTGTACATATGATCTGCTTACGGAATCCCTAGCTGCCTAAGCTGGCGACGCAGGTCTTCCATTGCTCTCTCTACTGCCTCTACGGCATCCGCAACGCCTTCCAGGTACTCTTGGCTGTCCTGGGGTGGGTTAGCTTGGTCTGGATCTGTGGGGCTGCTGGTGGGGTTTGTGGGGGCTTTGCCTGTGCCGTTGCAGGCTGGGCAGCGCACGTGGTCTACGCCGAGGCCTATGCCCTTCCCCATCCCCATCCCTTGCATGCTGGGCAGGTCATCTAGTCCCTTTGCCGGCATGGGGCGGCCAGTAGGTCGCGCAGGATCCGCTCGTCAGCAATGTGGGCTAAGCTGAGGTAAGGCCCCTCGTCCAGCCAGGGCACTTCGCTTGCTGGCTTGCTCTTGGCTTCGTTAACCTCTTGGTCTGTCCAAAGCATGTTGCCAGATTACCACAAAGGGCGGGTTTGGGCCATATCTGTCGACCAGTCCGTCGGATCCTGGCGGTTAGACCAACTCACCATGGGGTTGCCTGAGGCGTCTTCGCTGTACCTTGCCTTGCCGCAGTGGAGGCAGTGGTGGAATACGGTCATCTCACCAATAAGCTGGCGGGTGTTGCAGGGGTGGCAGACTAGGTAGGCGGTCATGCTTGGTGACTTGTTCCTAGGGCCTCACGGAGACGACGCACCCTGTCTTCTTCATTGCGCCGCTTTTCCTTGTGCTCATCTAGGCTGCGGCGGCTGGATTGGGATTTGATATCCTCTAGGTTCGACCGAGCTTCCCCTTCGTAGTAATCGAGCCAATATAGGTAGGCGCGGCGCAACTTAGGCGGCTCCCGGCTGGCATATTCCTTCCGAAGTTGCTGGATTCTCGTCAAGACGCCCTCGCAGGTATCGGCGCGGCCTCCAATCCAACTAGGCGAAGTACGCAAGCCCAGGCTAAATATCTCCTTTAGGGCTAGATTGCTGTAATCATCGGACGAGAATTCATCGGCCTGGGTAGGGCTTTGTTGGCTAAAAAGCCGCTTAAACCAATTCATTATCCCTCCGCCTTATGCTCAATCGTCATCTGCTTGGGTTGCCCCTCAACCTCGTTTGCCCATCGGATGGTGAGGCTTGCCGTGGCTCCGTTAGGGAGTTGGGGCAGGTTGGCGCTGGCCTTGCCGTATACCGTGGGGGCGATAAGTTCAGCTCGTCTTGCCTCGGCCTCCATGCGGATTCGGGCCATCAGGGCCTGATCCTTGGTCTTGGCTTCTTTGGCCGCTTCTGCGGCCTCGTCAATCCTGTACCGGGCACCCTGGGCAGCGGCTTCGCGGATCTTGGCCTTCAGCTCGGGGTTCTTGGCCTCGTTGTTCGCCAGGGACGCGCGGGCAATCTTGACCTGTGCCACCGCGTGGTGAAAGGCCATGCCGCCGGCTAGTAAGCTAGCTAGTTCGTCCCATACTTCCGGGCGAATCTCGTTCTTTCTTAACGCCTTGGACATGGAATACCCTAGCATATCGGGGCCTGGGAGTAAACGGCGGGCTGTTACACCCGCCGCCTTTTCAACACTTCTTCCCTTTGCCCTTCTTCTTCGCCACTTGAATCACCTCCTTCCGAGTTGGGGTTGTGTCGGGGGCAGTGGCGCTCACAAATCACCTATTGACATCGTGTCACGATTGTGGGACATTACACCCATCGGGCGGGCAACCAGGCCAGTCCAGTGACGGGAGAGAACCTCATGACCACGAACCTCGACACCTTTATCGCCCAGGTTGATCGTCTGGCGACAGTCGCCAACAAGCTCCGCGTCGCTGCCGCCGCAAAGCGCCGGGACGAAGCCTGGAAGGATGCCGACGCCGATCGCGCCTACCGCGATGCAATGCGCCTCTCCGAGGAGCCATAAATATGGCCCGCTTCCAAGAGACGTGGTGCAGCCAGTGTGGTAAGGGATTTGGCCCAGGCGATAGCGGGTTCTCACACTGCGAGGATCACTGGCCCATGTCCCCCACCCGATTCTGCGCCGCTGGCGAGTCCCTGTACGGATCTCGCTGGCATTCCAGCCTTGCCGAGGCCCTGTCGGTAGACCGGCGCACCATCCGCCGCTGGGGGAACGGCGAATGGGCCGTGCCTGAAGGGGCGGCAGAGGATATCCGGCGGCTGCTGGCCGAACGGCTAAAGGCAATTCAAAAGCTGGTCGCGTAGCCATCACGGCACCTTCGGGCGGGCGGCGATCATGGCGCGCAGTCCGTCGCGTATCAGCTCTCGCATTTGCTTCAGATGGTTTTCGTTTGGACTTCTGCGACGCCAATCGCCCGATATGCCAATGGTGAAATACGTGTCCGCAAATGTATCGACGGCCGCATCATCCGGCTCCATCGGCACCAGCGCATAACCGGCAGCTTCGGCTGCCTTGAGGGCGGCCGCGCCAACCGCCTTCTGCCAGTCTTCCACAGACTCGCCGTCTCTTGGGCCACGAAACATGTCGTAAGCGTCGCCCATCGCGGACAGGACCTCGGCGGGTATGGTTTCGGTCATGGTAAAACCCTCGTCAGGATGGAAAACAGAAGCGACGCAAAGCTGGCAGCCACCCAAAGCTGCCATAGCAAGAACAGGCCTTGACCTGCGGTGCTTGGAATAAACCCAACCGCCACAGCCGATCCCAGTGAAAGGATAGACGCCGCGAGCCATAGAGAGTTTTTCACGGCTTGTTCTTCGCTTTATCGGCTTTTTCGGCGTCCACGAATGCAGCGACGCCGAATTTGATTGCCTTCCAAATCACTACCACGGCGAACACGCCCCACGCGCTCGGGATGATGTACTCTCCAACCCACCACAGAACGAACGCGCTGAATGCCTGATCGCTCAAGCCGTTCAGCAGAGGGACCAGTTTTTCAAGCTCGTTCACGCCGCAATCCTCCCGCGCATCGGAATACACCAAGCCCTCAACGTGCCCTCGACCTCATCGACCGAGCGGCAGACGGCTACAGGGCTGCCCAAACCGCGCAGGATCGCGTGTAGTTCGCGCTGATGAGGTTCGGGGTACTTCCCCGGCATCTTCAGCTCGATGAAGTGTGCGGGCCGATTTCGGGGGAAAAAGGCGATGTCCGGGATGCCTGGCCGAACCCCCATGGCCTTCAGGCGCACGGCTACCTTGATGGGCAGCTTGAACCCGCCATGGCCTATCGAGGTCCACAGGCAGTCCGGGCCTAGCGTGCTGTGCAGGAAGCCCGCGACCTGGATATGCAGGTCCGTCTCGCTCACGGCGCCTCGGTGACCCGCACGCGCACGACGCGGGTTGCTTCGTAGAGGACATCCAGCGACCGAGCGCGTGCTCGCGTGCTAAAAATCTCGAACACCGTGCCGTCCTTGCCCACGACAGCCCACATCACCCTGCTCTGCATCTTCCTCGGCTTCATGCTGCTCTCCTCTGTTCGCGCGCCTCGATCTCCCGGCGCATTTCCTCGTGGACCAACCGCTGCAAGGCCTTCTCCGCAGCCCGTATGCCCTTCTTCGATCGACGGGCGCGGGACAGGACTAATCGGGCGTGTCTCAACAGCGTCACAGCACAGCCCCCTGTTCTGCTTTGTCGGGAAAATTAACGCGAGCAAATTCCCCGAACAGATTGCGCGCTGCCGCGTCATAAGCACGCGCAGCGACCTCCTCGGACTCATGTCGTCCCAAGTAGGTGCGCGACCGATTGAATTTAATGGCCGCTACCCACTTTCCAGACTTCGGGCATTTGCTAACCCCCTTGAATCGAGAGGTGGTCGCGTTCGTGGTCTTGCGCTTGTTCCCGCCGTTCTCCACCACGTTACAAAGCCGCAAGTTACAGCGCCTATTATCCAGGCCATTGCCATTAACGTGATCAATCTGTCGCCCAGGCTCAGGCTTCATTATGAGCCGGTGCATCAAGAGGTGTTTGCGATCACGGCGCGATGAACCAATATGCCCCTGGGCATACTTATGGCCGGCCGACGAGTGCAGATGCCAAAGGATTCCAGACACGAGAGGCACGTCCTCATCGTCAACCAAAGCAACCGCGCCCTTAGTCAGTTGAATTTCAGCCACGCACCGCCTCCAGCATCGACTTGATCGCCGACGTCATGCCGTGATCGCATTCCGGTACAGGCGCAGCAATTCCTCGCGCTCGGCACGGTCGGCCGCGTCCATCTTCCGCTCGCGGATCAACTGCCGCAGCGCAGGCACGTCGTACCCCGCAGACTTCGCTTCCTTGAACACCTCGCCCATGTCCTGGCCGATGTTCGCCCGCTCCTCCGCCAGCTTCTCAAGCCGCTGCACGAAGCTGTGCAACCGGCCGGCGTCCAGGCTGTTGTGGCCCTTGGTCATGCGGTCCTCCTCGCGGTTATTTCCCGG
>Ga0075163_10005285_pt1 | contig 17239 bp, 22 predicted proteins | sample JI1023141ADNA_FD_71478 | JGI IMG/M metagenome (GOLD analysis project Ga0075163, IMG submission 71478) | Wastewater effluent complex algal communities from Wisconsin, to seasonally profile nutrient transformation and Carbon sequestration -... | ecosystem: Engineered > WWTP > Effluent > Algae...
AAGCTAATTGAAGGGTCTTGCGCAGACTCCATTAATTGCTCAAGTCGCACAAAAGAACGGGTTAATGCTTTGCCGTCATTCTCAAGTTTGTATTGCCTAAGCGCCTCCAATTCCGAGCGCTCATCCGTAGTTAAATTAGCCATAATCTCACTAAATCAATCGGTCAATGATGTCAATGTCATTTAATAGGTCATATGACTGCTTTAAATTGTCTAGCGCGGTTTTCTTTAATGTATTAGCCAGAAAACCGTTGCTGTCCATTTTATCGACCTCCGCCATAGTTTCTTTTAATAACTCGATAATTGTTGCGATTCGATTCCTATGTGCATGAGCGGCTAAAGTTAATAATTTTTTGTCAATGGGCTTGCATGAATCAATTTCTTGCTTGGTTAGCTTGTAAAACGACACAAGTCGCATCAATATTTTATTGGTTGGTGTGCGTGTATCTTTTTCATAAAACTGAATGCCGGTTACTTTAGATTTTTCCATTGCTTCAACTAGCCCAAGTCCAAGCTGCTCGCGCTTAAGCCGTAACAACTGGCCAAACGTTAGCAATTCGCTTTCAGTGATTTTAAAAGGCTCTAGAATAGATGCGCCCATGTTGTTGTCCTCTCTCGTTTTTTGGTTGAATTTATTTCTCTTGTAAATTATCTGCGTCACGGTCTAAAATCTCGCATACATGTTCTAAAATAGTCCTCGTTAACTCACCCACCAAATCAGGGATTAATTGCTGGCCTGATTTCTCAACAAGCGCACCCATAATTACTGTTCTTAGTATTGCGTCCCTGTCATTCTTAGTCATTAGATGGTTCCCTGTCTGATATCAGTTGTCCATTAGTCAGTTTTTCAATCCTGAACTGCTGGAATAATGGAATATAGCCGTTCTTTCGCCATGCAGTGAGGTTTTGCCTGGCAATTCCTAGTGATTTGCATAGCTTGTTACCACTGCCATAATATTTTACTGCTTCTTCTATGCCCATTAGTCACCTTTATTGTGTAATGTATCGCATTATAATGTAAATTTAGCTTTACATCAAGAGTTTAACATGGTTAAATACACTCATTAACTAAATCAGTAATTTAAGGCTTATTAATGCACTTTGAAAATGGTTTGCACCATATATCTAACGAACAATATCACCGCAGCGAGGGCGTTTCTCGTAGTATGCTGTGCGAGATTAAGAAAAGCCCGTTTCACTATTGGTATAAATATGTTTCAGGTCAGTATGTGCAAGAGGAAGCAACACCAGCTATGAATATAGGCTCGGCGGTACATTGCTTGGTATTAGAGCCACAGTTGTTTAAAGACTCATTCTATATATGTGAACAGAAAAGTAGGCCGGTTAGAGAGTCTACATCGTGGCACAAAATGCTTGATTTGGCACGAGGGCGTATTGTATTGACAGAAACAGAGATAAACAAAGCCTCAGTAATAGCTAATGCAGTGCGCGAAGATTCCTATTGCCAGTTATTATTTAAAGACTGTCACATTGAAGATTCGATATACTTCACGCATGAAGCAACAGGGCTTCAAGTCAAAGTTCGTCCTGATGCCTGGTATGGTTCTATTGCGTTTGATTTGAAGACTACTAATGATGCATCAACAAGAGCCTTTGAAATGTCATCCTATCGGTACGATTATTACTTACAAGCTGCGATGAACTTTAAAGCCTTTGAAAGCATTGGTATCATGCTTGATGAATTTGTCTTTGTTGTGGTCGAGAAAGAACCGCCATACCCTATCGCATTTTTTAGAGTTAGACGTGATGATTTTTACAAAAGCAGCGCCTTTGGGTTTGGGCTTGAGCAATTTGATAGTCGCATGAATCTGTTGTTTGAATGCATGAATAACAATAAATGGCCTAGTTATGGCGTTAGAGATTTAGAAGTTCCTGGCTGGGCTTCGAAAGAATTGCTTAACAATGATGAATGGTAATCAAGAGGGTTTTATTATGGAATTAGCAACAACAGATTTTAAAGACTTAAGAATTAATAATTTGACTGATAATCAAGTATCAATATGGGATGGTGAAAACGCCCTACAAGAAATCAAAGACCTATTTGCCCCAAACTTAACAGAGCTAGAATTCAAAGGCTTTGTTAATATGGGCAAAGCTTTGCAGTTAAACCCATTCCTTAAAGAAATTTGGGCGATCAAATTTGACAAAACAAAGCCTGCGCAAATCTTCATTGGTCGTGACGGTTATCGATTAAATGCTAAACGTCATCCACAATTTGATTACATGCGCGTTGAAGCAGTCTATAGTAATGACGAGTATGTAAACGACAATGGTGTTATAACCCACAAATTCGGCTTTGCTAATCGCGGTTCATTGCTTGGGGCTTATTGCATCATCAAACGCAAAGATTCATCAGAGCCAGAATATCGTAGCGTATTATTAAGTGAATACGACAAAAAACAAAGCCAATGGAACAGCATGAAAGAAACCATGATAAAAAAAGTGGCTGAGTGCCAAGGCTGTCGCGCTGCATTTCCTGAAAAGTTTAACGGTACTTACTCAGAATATGAAGAAGGTTTTATTATCGAACAAAAAGGCAAATCATCTCATTTAGACCAAATGAGCGATATCTTAGCTAAAAAAGGACTAGCTTATGCATCAAGTACTAATGCGCCTATTAATCATATTCATAACCCCGATATTAGCAATTCAATTGCTGTGGTACAAAACGGTAGTATTCTTGCTCAGTCAGCGCCAGAAATTAAAAATATCGATGATGTATTGGATACAGATAGAACGCATGAAGACCGACTACTTAATCAAGATGAAGGAGTTACAAAGGCTTCTAAAGCTCAACTAGCCATCATAGATGAGGCAATACACGCACCAGGGTTTAAGTCTGACCGTGTAAGCAAGGCGTTTAAACACTACGGGGTTAAATCGTTTGCTGATATGACCGAGCAACAGGCCGATGAAATGATTGAGATTTTGAATAGGACTGAGTAATGGGGTGCGATATTCATGCTTCATTAGAAGTTAAAATAGGAGATAAATGGCATCATTTCAGCACAGTACATATACGCAGAAATTATGATTTATTTTCTAGAATGTGTCCTATCGATGGGCGTGGTGAATGCCATCCAATAGCTGATGAAAGACCTTTCCCCAGCGATTTATCAATGGTTGGTAAGATGCTTATGGATAATGAAGACTATCACACGTTCAGCTATCTTGATGAAGACGAACTAGACCAATTAATTAACTGGTGTAATGTTGAGGATGGTAATTGGCTAATTATTGAGAATTTAGTTTATTGCATTGAGGATGCCATTTGGCTGAAAGAATCGCATTTCATTATGTGTTATCGACTAATTTTTGCATTTGATAATTAATAGAACTGAGTAATGAAATACCAACATGAATGCATCGAATGGGATGGAATGCTCATTGATGAACGTAGCGACGAAATAATGGCATGCGGCTGTTTTGATGACGAGGAATTTAAAAAAATAAAACAAACCAAATCTGATGAATATTTTGATTTTTTAATAAAACAGGAGAATAATATGCTACCCAGCAACAGACTAGACTTTATAAGACAGATAGACCAAGAATACATCGATATGATGACCGAATTAAGAAAGGACTTTATCGCTCTTGATGAGCGTTTAAGAATTCTTGGTGGTATGGATAGCGCCAAAAGAGACGGGGTTGGCCGGTGTCTATCTTTGGCAAGAACTAATATAGAGACTGGGTTACAATATGCTATTAAAGCTTTGTGTTTAATGGGTGAGCAGGAATAGTATAACGGGATTGGAGCTCGAATTTGAAAAGAATTTGGAGAGACGTGCGAATAATGGCACAGCAAATTGTTTGTTATAGGATGTGCTATACGCGAGTAGCCCCTATCTGTTGGATGTAAGTTCCAACCTTTCCGACCAGTGTTATGACAATCGCGGCGTTGACAGTGAAACGCCTGTGGTGAATTTGCGTACAGCCCGAAATGTACGTGTGCTTTTAAGTAGTTTGGCGAGAACTTCTAGCGTGCAATTATAAACGCAATATGAGCGGTTCAGATTAAATACAGCAGGTGCAATTCCTGCCGATTGTCACCCTAGTTATGGGATTAGAGCTCGAAAATCCAAGAGAGAAGAGCGCCTTATTTTGCTATAAGCTACGCCTAGGTGAACGGGCAAGGATTAATCCGCGTCGCAAGTGACCCGCTCGAAAGAGAAAAGGGCTGTATAAACTAGGCTAACAAAAGCGAGCATCAAGTTGAAGTCGCCTCGACTATTACCAGAAATGGTGCCATTAAAGATAGTCCGCTTGATTGTAACGAGGTAGGTGTGGGTGAAAGTCCCATTAATCCCGACCAAATAAGGATAAAGATGCTAGATAATATAGAGCTTGCCCAAGTAAAGGCACAAATAATGCACGATTTTTCCGAACTTACATATCGTTTAGAACAAAAAATAAAAGATCGTGTTTTATGTGAGATTGAAGAATATTTAATCGACGAAATAATGACTAGGTTGAAAAAAGAATTTAACCAAGATACTCCTTAATTATCTCAATAGCCTCATCAGCACCACGGGCAACAACGCCAAGATATCCTTTACAGTTCATACGCTGCAAGAAATTCCTTTGCTTCTCGGACAACAAGCCTATTTTTGTCTTTAGCTCTATAAAAAGGCCGTGGTATTTGCCATTAGGCCAGGCAATGTACAAATCGGAGGCGCCAGGCATCAATCCTTTGCGCTTGAACAAGGCACCTGTGCGTGGACTTCGCACGGCTTCATTACAAATATAAATAGTGTGCTGTGCCACTTCAGGATATTGAAGCCTTAACCAATCCATCAAAGCAACTTGCTCTTGTGATTCGGACGCAGCCATTAGTATTTACCAGTAGCAAGGCGTTTCGCCATGTCTAACGCTCGTGTATCACCAACTTGTTTGCGCCAATTAGAATCAAGCATGTGGGCTGCGGCATCGCCATAGCGTTTATTTTTAAGGGCATCTATCATGTTTTGGAACTTAAGCAACTTAGTAAGCCCAATATTAAAATGCAGCTCAATCAGGGTCTCTTTGCGCACCTGGTCTAAATCGTTAAACCAGTCGTAATGACCTAACTCAATCTGAGAGCGCTCAATCTCATTCATCAAAAGAAACTCTGCCTCTTTGATAGAAATACCGCACTTAATGCGCTTATCAATACATTTTCCGTACCCTATAGACCAATAGCCCAAAGAATCGGGGTATGCATAAGAGCTAAAACCTTCATGGCTTTTCAATCGAGCTATCAACTTGTCCACGATAAAATCCCCTCATATCATCAATCGGGCAAAAGTTTAAATCCCTGTATTTGAAATCATAACATATTTGCATGCTATTGGATTTAAACAGCGCATAACATTGCGCACCATCCATCGCCTGGTCATCGAATACGGCGTAAAAGTTAAAAACAAAGAGAGAGCTTATTAAGATATTGGATGCCAAGAACCATTTAAACGCTTTATTAAAGAAAGTCATGATAACCCCCTTTTAGGGTGTGGCTCTGGAAAAAAGAGAAGAGAGGGAGAGCGGAAAACCAAAGCCACAATTTAAATATAGCAGATAATTGGCAAATGGTGGCCGTTTAATTGCTTCAGTGAAAAGTTTTTTAGGCTTAACCTTTGTCGGCAAAACGGCCAAAAACCTGTTGCTTTGACTTTTAAACTAGCTTTTGCTTAGTAAAAGTCATCGCATATTAACAGTTATTGAATCTTCATCAAAAACAAAAACCGTTAAATCTTAAATTCGAAATCAAGCGCGTACCCCCTCGGAGTACATTCGGCTTAGGAGAAACCTAGCTTGATTTGGTTAACTGGATGGACTAACCGGTTAACCAACACATTATAGCAAAATAAATAGCTTAATCTATTGTTTAATCAACAACGGCCTCGACTAATTCAACAACTTCTTTAGCAACATCAATGACCTCACCACCTATTTCAACCGCTTGAGGGGCAATATCACTTACAAGCTGTAAAAGTCGTTTTAATTGGTCTAGCGCTTCAATTAAAATATTTTCTCGCTCTTCTTTTCCTTCGCACAAATCAACCAACTCTTGTGCTTTTCCTTGGATTAAATTAATCATGATTAGACCACTCGCTCATAAGCAACTGTAATCACTACTGACCCAGAGGCATAATCTGTGGTGCCACCAGCATATTGCAAATACAATTGCGCACCAGCAGCAGTGGACGTATTTTGCGCAACAGTTCCAGCTAATGGATTTCCACTACCACCCCAAACGGTATTAACAGGAGTTCCCAGTAATGCCGCAGTAATACCCGCATTGTTGTATGCTGTTGTTCCATCGGTAAGGCTCAATAGTCTGTCACCACCACCACCAGATAAACCAGCAGCGCTGTAATTTACAAAAATGTTGCGTACTTTAAATTGAGCGCCAGCTATAGCAGACTGTACGTTGACTTTCCCAGCTGTAGCCAATGCCGCAGCCGTTGCGGTTATGTCCTTTGTAAAATATTGACCGCTTGGCGATGGACTAGCAATCAATGACCAATCAGCGCCGGACTTGGATACTTCTAACATAACAACGGAAGTCACAGACGAGCTTTCGCTTGTCTTAACAGTCACTAAAGCCGCTTGTGCATCACTAAGTGAAGCGCCACCAGCAACCGCTTTGTTTAAATAACCTGTTGCCATTACTTCGGCCAAGGTATCATTGGTCAAAATATAAACCCAGCGTGGCAAAACGCCTGCTAGTCCTGTTTCGGTCGCTTGTATGTTTAATATAGGCATTATAAAAGTTCCTTTTATTTAAATTTCGTATTCTAGGATATCATCCATTGTTAAATCATTAACCTCTAAATAAGCTAAGAATTCCGCATAATCTGTGTTCATTGGTTCTTGTGGTATCCAAGCCGTATCGGATAACCTGACTATCATATCTTCGTATTTTGCATACATGTTTATAACTCCGCGTCTGCTGTTGCGTGAACAATTAATGTTGCTGCGACCAAATCCCCTGCTACTTGCGCATTCGTGGCAAAAAAACCCATTTGTCCAATATTATTAGAGCTAGATGCGCCACTGTCTGCCGCTAAAGTTGAATTATACCAATTAGCGTTTGCGCTTATTGGATTATAGAAAGTAACCGACGGATTGGTTCTCATTGTTACCGGAAAATTCCATGACGTACCATTAGCCGTCACACCAGCTACCGGGCAACGATAAACACAGCATCCAGTGGTACTGCCGCTGGCCTGCGCAGGAACGACACCTAGATTAAACGTCATAGTAAAATAACGCTGACAAGCCTCCAGTACTTCTTGCTCTTTTTCCATTTGAAAAGGAGTTGCAACGCTGCCCACTTCAATTTGGATTAAAGCTAGTTGAAATACATTGGTATTAGAATCTAATCCGTTGACTTGGTTTGCAGTGCCTTTAAAATTACCTGTTTGCCATGTATCAGCAGTAGTTTGAAATGTCGAGCCGCACGCTAAAGCAAAATCTACTCTTAAGCCTATGCCATTAGTATAGTCCCATGTCCCCGCGCTAGGGCTAGCACTTACTGTAATAGTCTTATATTCCCAGGTTGATGCGCTGTTAATTGTGTACTCAGCTACATAACTTCTATCTGAGCCAGAATTAACAAAACTAACACAATAAATTCCCGTTTTAACGGCTTTTACCCAGAATGATAAAGTAAATGACCGCTGCGCAATATTGGTAAAATTATACCCCTCGATTCTTTGACCAACAGTATAAAAATCACCAGCAGCGATACTTGCATCGGCTGTAGTTACAGCAATATTAAATGAATCTTGCGTATAAATATTAGCCTGAGCAACTGTTGGAGCATCAGCCACTTGCGATATAGTGGTTACTGCCGATGTGACATAATTTGTTACAACCCTGTCTGCTGAATAAGTAGCATTAGCAATAGCTGCAAATGGTTTTCCTCTTTGCCATGGGTTTTTTGTGTAATCACCACCTATCCAAAGATTTTTGCTTACCTTATTGGGAGCAGTGAAATCGCTTATGAAAGCGTTATTTAGCATGTTATTTGATGACAATTTATACTCCCTGTATTACTTATAAAGTATTTATAGTTCAGCTTGTGCTGTTGCATGTATAGCTAATAAATTTCCGGCAAGATCTGTAACTGTTTGGGTGCAACGATAACTTGCACCAAGACCGCCACCATTACCAATAGACGAAACCCCGCTATTTGCTGCATTAGTTACATTATAAAAAGTAGACGCAGCACTTATTGGATTGTATGCGGTGTAGGTTGGCGTGGTGCGCATTCGGGTTGCAAGCCTATAAAATGTACCATCAAATGTTACTACTCCTCCGCGCCTCACTCGGTATTGCAATGCGCCTAGTAAAGAGCCGCTGGCTTGTGCAGGCACGACACCCTGGTTGAACGTCATGTTAAAATAACGCTGACAGTAACTTAACACCTGTTGCGCTGTTTGCATTTCAAAAGGGGTTGCAATTGTTCCAGCCTCTAATTGCATTAGAGCAAATTGAATTGTATTTGTGTTGGAACTTGCAAAATTTACCTGGTTTGTTGTGGTATAAAAATTACCTGTTTGCCATGTGTTAGCAGTAGTTTGAAATGTCGAGCCGCAGGATAGAGCAAAGCTAACAAATAGTCCGGCACTAGAGGAATAATTCCATGTCCCCGCGCTAGGGCTAGCACTTACTGTAATAGTCTTATATTCCCAGGTATTGGCAGCATTAATCGTGTACTCAGCAACGTAAGAACGATCGGTTCCGCCATTTCTGAAGCTTACACAATAAGTACCCGTTAAATTACCTTTAACCCAAAACGACAAAGTAAACGGTCTTTGGGCAATCGTGGAAAAATCATAGCCTTCAAGGCCAAAGTAAGAGTAAATAATATCACCAGCAGCAATTACAGTCTGAGCAGTAGTGCATGCAAATTTAGCGCAATGAGTTGAAAAAACTCCTGATTCTGCTTGGGTAGGTGAGTCAGCATCTTTAGTTAGAGTAAAAGTTGCGCTAATAACGCCAATTGGGAGAAACCGAAATCTATCAGCATAATATATGTTTGCTGTTGTAACCGCAAAACTCGTACCCCTTTGCCAAGGATTAGTCGTAAAATTGCCAGCAGGCATTAAGTTTTTGCTTACCTTATTAGGAGCTGTAAAATTATCCGCAAAAGCGTTGTTTATTACGTTATTAGTCGCCATTATGCCACCGTTAACCCTGAGCTAAATGTATAATCAACACCCCAAGTGGTGTTATTAACTAAACCAGAAACTTGCACGGTGTCACTTCCTGCTGCTGAAGTAAGAGTGCCACCTGAAGAAGTCGTTTGCGTACCACAATTAATGGTATCACCTGTTGCGGCTTGCAGAATCCATCCAGCAGCGCCCAAGCCCTTAATAATAATGACATCGTTAACCGTAAACGCTGCGGGCAATGTAATTGTTGTTTGTGCAGCATTTGCAACAATGTATCTAGTATTTAAAGCCGCTGTTTGGGTTGTTCCTGATATGGTCGCACCAACAATTCCACCGGTTGCACGAGCGGGATTAAACTCTTCAAAAACGATACTAGTTGTACCTATGGTAAATGCACCAGGGGCTATTTGTTGGAATGCTTGCCCAGTGTAGGTTGCGCCTTGGTTGACTAAAAGGATTTGACCATAAGCTACGTCTGCGGCTTGGTCATAATCACTGGCGCGAGTCAAAACCCAGTTTGTGGCAATTGTGCCAACTGTGGTGACTGTGTAAATACCATTTTGAAGCGCTGAGGCCTGGTTCCACACCAACACCCTATCAGATACCGCTAATGATACGCCATCAATTGATAATGGGACTTGCGCACCTGCATTAGTCAATGTTGCACCGACACCTAAAACACCGTTGGCATACGTTGCTGTAAGCGCACTAGGAGTTGCTACGCGAGCTGCAGAAAGCGTTGCATAGCTTTGAGCGCCCATGTAGTAATTAAATTCATCGCTTCGAATATATTTTTTAGTCGAACCTGCTGGTCCTTGGGTTGTATCTGTAGTATCTACCGCTGGGGTTAGGTCTGTGCCTTTTGGCGTTCCAGTGCCTAACGCACTAATTTTGATTTGTGCCATTTGTTGTTACTCCGTGGTTAGGTAATCACCGGCTTCAGTCATTATAAAATCACCGTCTTCAGTCGCCAAATCAAAAGCTTGGCCTGAAGGGGGCGAAACATTGCTATTGCCCTGGTCAAATGGTGAATGGACCAATGGATTGTTAACAGGGTCCATCGCCAAGCCAGAATTAAAAATTCCCATTCTTAGTTCCCAAAAGGTGGGGCTACATAAAATAATATACTAACTGCGGGACTTGTTATATCTGTTGTAATTAAACTAAGCACCTCGCCTGCTTTTACAAATCGTGCCGCTGGATTTAATTCGCTTGTGGTTGCTGAGAATACGCCAGCTGGTGCAGCTGCGGTTGTAAAGGTATCAACCCAAATTGATGCGCCAGGGGTGTAAGTGAATATAGCAATCCAATTTGGATAGGTGTCAGGTACTGTAACAGATTGTGCAACGCCTGCCGCCATGATGCCGCTGACGGCGTCTAGGGTCATAGGTAGGCCGAAACCGTTGTATCCCGCTACATCGCGGGTCATCAAGAACTTAGTAGGCATGATATCCCTTAATTAAAATTAGTTTTTATATGATTCCGAGCCGAGCATCGGCAACATATTGGTATAAAATATGGGCTGAAATTGATGCTCCTCCGACAATGCTTGCCATGCTTCCGCCTGAACCATAATAATTTGCACTACCAACACTAGCATTTTGCTGGGTAAAATAGGTTGCTAAAGCTACTTCAGCAGTAGCAGGCGCTCCACCGTTGCTTACATACGCTTGAACCCTTCCTGCGGTAGTCGATGTCCCTGAGTAAAATACTAGGGTTGGAGCTGCTCGCTTTCTTACGACATAGTTCACACCAAAACCATTTGGTTCGCAAAAATTATTACCACCGCTAATAATCGGGTCCATAGGCGCAAGAATGCTGTTTAATTGTGTCGCTGTAGCTACAGTTCCAGGCGCAAAAGATGTTTCATAAAAATATTGGCATTCTCTAAGCACTTCATCAATTGTTTGAGGTGCTGGCCTTGTTGGTATTCCGCCGGCTTGTAGAGAGACAGAATTAAAAGTGAGCGTGTTTGTTATAGCTACTGATTCGGTTCCTATTACGATTGCGAAGAATGTTGCAGTGTCACATGCCGCAATACCTTGCATGTCCCATCCAGTGACTGGGTAATCATTAAAATTAGTGGTGCTGTTTGTCCCAATAATAAATGAATTTTGATGCGTTAAATTAGGGACTTCAGACCATGTGCCATTAAATGTAACTGGCTTGCCGTTTGCATCTAATGTCAAAACTAAAGAATTGTAAGTGCCTGCGGTAACGACTGGCAAAGTCACATCAGTTGTATACCATAATGAAACAGTTACCTTGGTATTAACGGATGCTTTAGCAGAAATGTTGGCGCATATAGGCGCATTTAAAACCTTACGCGCAATAGTTTGTGGCAAGTATTGAATAAGTGCCATTTGTGTTGTTGCTGCCGCTGTTAAGACTAATTGACCCGCTGCTGACGCTGTAACACCAACCCCGCTGTTTGCGCTTTGAAAAACGATAGTTTGGTCCCAAACGTATTTTGATTTGTTTACGCCAATGGCACTAGCTGCAACACTTGTTCCATTTTCTTGTGCTGGGTTTAAAGGGAAATCCCATCCAACTAAATAACTAGGAACTTGCTTGTAAATTAAATTATCTCGGTCATAAAAGTATTCGCCATTAACTTGTATTGGCGTGGATAACTCTAGGAACGGCATCATTATTTCAGAGCTTGCAACAGAAACCACTTGCACACTTGATATTTGAATATCCGCTAGCGTCGGGATATCAAGATAAAAATCAACATAACCCGTCGTTGCTGCATCAGGGTTAGTTATGCTAATTGGAACACCTATTTGATTTGCAATGGTCACAAATGTTGACCCGGTTGGCGAACCTGAGCAAATAGTAATAAGTGGCGCAGTAGTTGAATTTGATGGTCGATAATTTAAAGTGACAAACGGTAATGCGCTTGTATTTGCTTTAATGATGAAAGTACCCGATACAATCTCATTTTGTAAAAATCTTGGGCTATTGTAAACTCGTTGTCTTAGTTGGCATGAAGTAACACCTGTTCCAACTTGAATGTTTAATGCATAGGGTGGATTGCTTGGAGCCGCAGTATCAGTAATTGCGATTTGTGCAACCGTAACTGTTCCACTTCCCGAAGTGACTATATCCCATCCAGGGGCAATGCTCGTCACCTGATTTGCAGTGCTTACACTAAATGCAAAGGCTCCAGTGGCGGGGTTTGGTATAAAACTGACATCAACAAACTGAGGGTTCAAAATAACGTTTACGCCGTTATTGATGCTCGTGTCTTCAGTTTCATTTAATGCATTGGGCGGCCATGCTTCGCGAGTCTCTTGCGCCACACCAGCACTAGATTCAACCTCGATATAATATAGGTCTAAAACGCCCTGTGTGGCGTCTGTAGGCTTTCCAGTAAATGGGTATAGGTAGACATTAATATCATTGCCATTGCCGTCGTCATACGTTCCAACGGATGTTAGTGTGATAGGGTTTGGCAATTCAACAAATTCATACTCGTTATTTAACGCCTGTACTTGCTGGTATATCGGTTTTAATGTGGTTCTAGCCACGTCACGATAAAATGTTACCGTTCCAGCAGCCAAAGGAAACCCCGTGTCCTTGTCCACAAAATAGGTTTGAATCGGTGGTGCGTAGATATAGCGATCGTCTGGAAATGCCATTATTCATCCTATCTTGTGCAATGTTAATATTTTAACCTTTAGTTGTTGGTTAATCAATCGAGGATCTTAGGTAGATCACAAACAGCGTGTTTTAGCATAAATTAAAAACCGTTAGTATATTGTTTAGTCGTTTTATAATTATGAAGCCTTATAAACACTGGGTTGATAGCATCAGATCACACGGGATCCATTATTATCAAGTTTTGTAGTTCTTTTCGCATTACAAATTGAGGGTTTTTCAAATAATACAGGATTTCTTGTTTTTGCTCTTGTGTTGTCATTTTTTTAAATGAAATTCTTTTCTTATTAATATTCTTAATAAGATTATTATATATTACTAGTTCCGATTCCGCCCAGTTACTGGTTCCTTTTCCGCCCACTACTGGTTCCGATTCCGCCCTGTTTTCTCTTTGAACAGGTTCCGATTCCGCCCCGTTGTAAAACTTCTCACCATATATTATTTCTCTATTAATTCCCATTCCAATTCGATTAATAAAACCCCACGCTTCTAACTCGTTCAATCTGAGCTTCAGCTGCCTTAAACCAATACGAGTTAACTCACATAATTTTTTATTTGTTTTTTTGGTTGATGTTTTTTGACGCAAATCATCATGAAGAATCATAAAAATAAATAGATGATCGCCAGTTAATTTAGGTTCTTTTAATAATGATTTTGGAATTTGATAAAAAGCTTCAATTGATTGTTTGTTGCCCATTTGTTATACTGTTCCTGTTCGTTGTGAGAGATGAACGCTGTTAGTTATCACACTAATTAAAAGCCAGCATACGGGGTACGAACCCAGCTGGCTTATCCATTATACTCTAAATCATTGATTACTCTACTTCATTTGCGCCCCTTGGTAAGCGTTAGCTCCATAGGCTGCTGTTCTTTGTCTTTTCCTGATAATCCAGCGGTCATTGCAGCGCCTTTTTCTAGGGCTTTTTTTGCCTTAACTGGTAAGTTATAATCTTTGCCGCTAATTAGTGCATTTACAAATTTCTTTCTATACTCAGGGTCAGTTAATTTCTTAGTTGCAAATTGTGCCACCTTTGATTTGACTATTGGTGCAGCAACAGCACCTACTACAGCACCAGTACCACCGCCAGTTGCAAGACCTGACAACCCACCAATCAAATGAGCCAAAGCATTAGGATGCAAGTCGGAATTTACTTGTCCAGTCAATGGGTTAAACATTACTTGCAAAGAACGTGGATTTTTATTAACCAATGCTTTATAATTAACCACTTCTTTTCTTAATGTTTTATCTGGGAAAAGAGTTTTTAATTGATTTGAACCCAAATGTTTAACCGCTGTGGCAAATGTCGCAGGATTAAAATTGCCCTGATTATCTAAAGCACGAGAGAGGTAACTGTATGCTAGCAAATTTGACGATCCAGAATCTGGAGTTTTTGTTTGTGTTTTTAATTTATCTGCAAGTTTCGCAAGTTTTCCGGCCAAATCGCTAGAATTCGAGCGTGTAATAAATTTTGAAACTATAGTTTCAGGGTCTGCATTACCGGATACAAACTTGTATACATCTTTATCTAAAAATGGCGAATAATTCTTGCTGTAATTTTCTTCTGCTTGTCGGTAAGAAGATTTAATCTTTTCATTTCCGAATGCATTAATTTCTTCGGAAATGTCTTTTTTAATTGATTTATGCAAGCCTTTAAAAATTCTTGCCATATTTCGTTTATCTGCATCATTAGATTTTGCATAAGTCTTAGAATATCTGCCTAACATTCCTTTAAGAAGATTTGCTTCTTTCAATGATGGTGATTCGGTAGATGTTCTTTGCAATAATGGCTGACCTTTAGCATCAACAAGCATTCCTTTTGTTGTGGTCGTTGTTGATGGATTTTCATAATTTGCAAGTTTGGACATAATGTTTTTTGCATCAGGCTCATGCTTTAATAATTGTGTATCTTCAATTGCTGATTTGTATTTTTTTGCCTCTTTAGCAAAATTTGGTAATGTAAGCTTAAACCCATTTTCTTCAGCTAATTTATCTACCGTGTCATACAAAGAATTTTTAGTGGCTTGATGTTTTTCAAATTGTTTAGTTAACAAATTGGTTAATTGTTCTGGCACATTATCAGGGCTATTATTTCCTAATAATTTAGCCATTAAGTCTTCGCCTTTTTGAACTATCTGTTGGCCGGTTTTTTGCATCGTTAAAGATGCTAATCCTGTATGTTTTGGTAGCTTGTTTTCATATAAGCGCTGTAATTTTGGATTTTGGATTATATTTCCCAAATCCATATTAGTTCCTTCGGCTTGTCGATAAGATTGTGCAAGTTCTTTTTTAGACATGGGCGATTTAAATATCTTAGAAGGACGCAAAGCATTAAATCCCTTCTCTAATCCTGCGCCTAATGCGCTACCGGCAACGCTACCAATACCACCCTCAGCAGCGCCTCTTAATGGGTTTTCGTCTTGTGTAGCGCCAAATACGGCTTGTGGTACAGCTTGTTCTAATGCGCCTTGCATAAACTTACCACCACGACCAAGTGAGCCAATTGCAGTACCTGCACGACCCATGTTCATTCCTGGAAGGGTGAAGGCTGGTGCGTATTGAAATAGCCCACGGGTTAGCTTGTCGCTTAGTGTTGCTTCTTCATCCATTCCTAATGCTTTTGCATAGTCAAATTCAGGGTCGACTAAATTAGCAACCTTATCACCTTGGCCAATTAAATTGGCTAGATTATGTGGTGTGTTTGCAAGATTGCGGCCTAGTTCGGTTATGCCGATTGCGGCATTTTTTCCGAAACGTTTTGCGCCTGAGCCTATAGAGCCTAGCAATGATGACTCTTGTTGTTGAGGCGAGCCAAATTTTTTTTGTATCGCAGCATGCATTTGTTCTTTGCTCATGCTGTCTGGGAAATTTAAAACCTGGCCGTTAGACAATTTGACTTTAGGCATTATTCGAACTCCCCAGTATCTAGGTTGTATGTTAAGTCACTATTTGAGGAACCACTTCCATCCTTGAAAACTTTAGTGCTTTTTGTAGCATCCCTGTAAGTTTCTGTTTCCTGCTTAAGAATCTTTTTAAATTGATTGAATTTTCTAGTAGCAATTTCTGGATTATTTGTCCATGACGATGGATTGGTAAGCATCGACAATTGTTCTTGCACTCCAGGGGTAATACTGTCGCCATAAAATTGACGCACTTGCTTAGCTAATAATTTAGCAGCCGTTAAGGAGTCATGATATCTGCGATAGGATTCACTTTCATTTCCTGTCAAAGCACGCCCTTCGTTCATTTTCTTAACAATACCACCGGCTAGGCCACCAAATTGAGTTAAGTCTTTAACGTTAATATTATCCAATGTCTTATCGATGTTTGTAGCAAATAAATTTTTCTTACGCGTATCGACATCGGAAGTAATTTTTTGACGCTGCAATTGGTACTGACCCATCATTTCATCTTGTTGCTGTGGGCTAAGTTGCACTTGGCCATTCGTTCCCGGCATGAATCCTTGCTCAACTTCTTGCTGCTCTTGGTCTAGCTTTCCAAGTTGCGTTGATGCGCGCTTATTAGCAGTGCCCATAAGAGATTTACGATAATCATTAAGTCCTTGTTGTGACTCCAATGCAAGGTCATACGACCGCTTAGCATTTTGATAAGCTGGATTGTCTTCGCCTAATTGCTGTTTCATCATTTCTAGTGCGTAAGCTTCTTTTGCGCTACCAGTTAATTGACCGCCAAATGGCTGGCTCGCTAATTGTCCTTGACGTTGCGCTTGCGCTTCAAGCAATTTCTGGCGATAAGGAATCATGCCCACTTCGCCCTGTTTGAGCTGCAATCCTAGCGCCTCATTTTGAGGGGCATAATCTGCTTTCGCTTTAGTTATTCTGTTTTGTAATTGCTTAGCAAGCATTTCTTCAGCCAAGCGCTTAGGCGTGTTCTTAGACTCCGCCTCTTGCCCAATACTCATAATGCCTTTGTGCAGCGCATCAGCAAAGCTTGGCATCCCGCTAACGCTCTCAGCGTCTAATGGTGACCATTGTTGACCTAATGAAAATCCGATAGCCATGATTAATCCTTATTCTTTATAATAGGCCGCCAAGACCTTCGAATATATCGCTCCAAGATTTTGCTTTGGCTTTATTCTTCGCGCCTTGCTCATCGTAGGCATTGCGGCCTTTTTGGCCATAGATAGAACCCACCATGTTTCCAAAATCAGTGTTTGCATTATAGCCTTGTTCTTCCATACCCTGCGTGCCTTTCAATCCTGTATCATACAATCCGGTTATTCTATCCATGTAATCATTAAAATCTTGCGATGCGATGTCATTTGCGGTTTGCGCTGCATAGGTTTGGTCTTGCTGTGTTCCTAGCATGCCGCCACGAGCTTGCGCATTAGCTTGAGCACCTAGCGCTTGCTGTAGCTTGTATTGATAGCCTGGCGA
>Ga0075163_10005286_pt1 | contig 17236 bp, 13 predicted proteins | sample JI1023141ADNA_FD_71478 | JGI IMG/M metagenome (GOLD analysis project Ga0075163, IMG submission 71478) | Wastewater effluent complex algal communities from Wisconsin, to seasonally profile nutrient transformation and Carbon sequestration -... | ecosystem: Engineered > WWTP > Effluent > Algae...
AGTGCCGTCACCTTCGATGAAGGGAATGATCGGGTTGTTCGGCACATTCAACTTGCCGTTTTCGATGGTGATCTTGGCGCCACCGGCGGGGGCGGTGATGACGGGCTCGGTCATGGTTCTCTCCGTGTGATGCCGTAACCCGAGTGGTCACGGCCAATGGTCGTGCCGAGGACGAAAGCGTCGTCGGCCAAGGCGTATTGTCGCCGCTTGCGCGGCTGACATGAAGCAGACTTTCGCTGCAGACCGGTGAAAGACCTATTTGACGGGCAGCGGTCCCAGACGTGCGATGTCCAAACCGGCGACCTCGAAGCGGAACGATTTGCTGCCACCACGCACTGGCATGGTCAAGGTCACCCAGTGGGCATTGGGCAGGGCTTCGAGAAAGCGCTTGGCTTCTTCGACAAACATGGCGGGTTCCGGCGCACCTTCCGGCTGGCTGGCTTCAAACGGCTTGGCGGCAGCGTCATCGAAGGCGATCTGCACTTTGCAGCGCGCGCCGCAGGTGAAGTGTCCGCCCGGAAACAGCAGGTAGACGTTTCGCCCCCACTCCGGGTGCTGACGCAGGACCAGCTTGGGTCGCAGGTCGCGATCCATCGCACCGGAATCGGATTCGTACATGAAGGCGGTGAACACCGGGCCTTTCTGCTCGTTGACCTGGTGATAGATCCACAGATTGGCGAGGCGGGTGACTTCGCGCTCGGCATCGGCCATGGCGGTGACCTCGGCCATGGCCAGTTGCACCTGTGCGGCGGCGGGCGAGCCGGGGTATTTCTTGCGGATGTCTTCGGCGTAGGCGCGCGCCAACTGGCCTCGACCTGCCGCGCGAGCTTCTTCAAACAGCGCCAGTTGATCGGCAGCCGCTTTCGAATTGGCGGGCGGTGGTGCCGACTGACCGGGGTCACCGCTCGAACAGGCCGTCAACACCATCAGCGCACCCAGCACGCATCCACGCGCCGCCCATTTCCCCATCGGTGTGCTCATCTCCCCTCCTCGCCGGATCGGCTGACTACGCTCACTTCTTCGCAAACAACACTTCGGCACGCTGAAACAGAATCCAACTGGTCGCGATGTACTTGTCACCGCCCTTCGGCGTGTTGCCACGATGGGTGTGAGTGAAGCCGGAGGGCGCGATCAGCGCTGCGCCACGTTTAGGCGTGATCAGGCGATCCTGATAGTAGAACTCGGTTTCGCCCGCCTCGAAATCGTCGTTGAGATAGGTGGTCCAGAGCAAGGTGCGATGCAAGGCCTCGCAGGTTTCGTCGCGAGGATAGGTCTCGCAATGCCAGTACGGGTAGCCACCCTTGCCCGCGCGATAACGCTGGATATTGATCTTGCCGGGGCGGAATACGGTGCGAACCAGATTGGCGAGATCGCTCTCGGCCATGCTCGCGATATCGGCCGCATCCAACTGCACGCGTTTGCCGTCCGGGCTCTGCTTCTGCAGCATCAGCGGTGCCAGTACGACATACGCGTGGCGTCGCAGATAGGTCAGCAGGCACGGGAAAATCGCCTCGTTGATCAGGTTCTCGGCCTGCCGCCATTCGGGCGGACCGCTGACCAGAATGTCGTCGCTGTCCTTCAGGTCTTTCATCACCCCGCCGCCGACCTCGCCCGGCAATTTGCGGCCACTGCCCTCGAAGGCGGTGATCAGTTGTTGACACAACTCGGGGCTGAGCGCGTTCTCGAAGACTTCGATGAAGTCTGGCGAACGCTCAATTGCGGCGGACATGGATGCTCCAAGCAAATGCAGACGAGCGGCAAGCCTACAACGCGGCTGTGACGGGCGCGATGGACTTGGATCAAGCGGCGCGCACGGCTTGGCGTCGATTTGACTTTGAGATCAGGGCGAGCGCCGATAACGACGCAGCAGCTTCTGCAGTGCGGCATGGTCAATCGCCTTGGCATAGCGCCCGTCCTGACCTCGCATGTCGCGCGCGGCGATCATCGCGTTGACGATGGCTTCTTCCGTGGCCTGCACCGTGGCCTCGAACAGCGGGTCAAGTTGATCGTTGCCGATAACCTGCGCGTTACCACGCGCCACACCGCTGAGCGCACTGCCATTGGCGGTGGAGAACGCCACGAAGATGTCGCCCGAGCCATTGCCCGCATAGCTGCCCATGCGCGCCAATCCCATGCCCGCGCGCTTGGCGATGCGGTTCAACTGGTGCGGCAATAACGCCGCATCGGTGGCGACCACGATAATGATCGAGCCGGTATCGCTGGCTTGCGGCGTGTCCTCCCTGTAGACACGGTCGTTACGCAAATGCTGCCCTACAGGTACGCCGGCGATGCGCAGGGAATCACGCAGACCGTAGTTGGCCTGCACCAGCACGCCGACGGTCTGCATCTGCGCCGCGACATTGACGCGGCGCGACGCGGTGCCGATGCCGCATTTGAACTCGTGACAGATCATCCCGGTGCCGCCACCGACATTGCCTTCCGCTACCGCACCGTCACGGGCATTGGCGAGCGCGGCGAAGACATGCTCGGCGCGCACATGGAAGCCATTGATGTCGTTGAGGTGTCCGTCCCAGGTCTCCGCGACCACCGGCAAGGACCACCAGTAGCCGGACGCATCGGCACCGCCCTGCTGCACGCGCCAGGCAATCGCGGCATCGCGCACCACGCCGACACTGTGTGTGTTGGTCAGCAGTACCGGACCTTCGAGCTGACCCGATTCGGCCAGCCATTCGGTGCCGGTCATTTCGCCGTTGCCATTCAGCGAGAACCAGCCCGCAAACACCGGCAACTGCGCACTGGCGGCGCCGCGCGGCAGGATCGCCGTCACGCCGGTACGGACCTTGCGGCCATCGTCCAAATTCTGGATCAGCGTTTCGTGACCGACCTGCACGCCCGCCACATCGGTGATCGCATTCAGCGCGCCGGGTTCGCCGTCGAAGGGAATCCCGAGATCGCGTGCGCGCGGTGCATCTGCAGCATGCGCACACAGGGACAAAGAGAGCAGGATGGGCACAAAGACATATCGCATCGGATTCACGCTCGCGGCATCATGGCGACGGGGAGTGTCGAGCATACACAGGGGGCGGGTATGGGACGTCACGCAGTGCAGCGCGCTGTCGCGGGCTTGGTCATGGCATGCGGCGCATGGACATCCGCTTGGGCAAACGAACCTCAGCGGGTGCATGTTGGACACCTGATCGATGTGCGCGGCGAGCGCGTTCTGCACGATCAAGTGATCGAGATTCGCGAAGGCCGAATCAGCGCTATCCGGCGATTCGATGCGCGTCGCGATGCGGGCGAAGACACCATCGATTGGTCGAACTACACAGTGACTCCCGGCCTGATCGATCTGCACACCCATTTGGTTGGTGACATCCAGTCCGCCAATCTGGCTTCGCCGCTGCTCAGCAGCGCCTCGCGCGACACCTTGCTCGGCGTGAAAAATGCCAAGGCCACGCTGTTTGCCGGATTCACCACCGTGCGCGACGTTGGCGCCTATCGTGCCTTCACCGATGTCGCCCTGCGCGACGCGATTGCCGCTGGCGATGTGCCGGGTCCACGCATGTTCGTGGCCGGGGCCTATATCACCGTCAGTCAGGGCGGTGGCGAGGTCACCGGACTTGCCCCGGATGTCGAAGTGCCTGCCGAAATGCGGCGCGGCGTCGCCGACAACGCCGATCAGGTGCGTCAGCGGGTGCGCGAGCTGATCGCGCGCGGTGCCGATGTCATCAAGGTGATCGCCACCGGCGCGGTGCTGACCGCTGGTACCGAACCGGGCGCTTCCGAATACTCCGAAGCCGAGGTCAAAGCGGCAGTGGATGAAGCGGCGCTGCATGGGCGTTTCGTGGCAACCCACGCGCATGGCAGCGAAGGCATCAAGCGCGCCATCCGTGCGGGCGTGCGCACCGTCGAACATGCTTCCTATCTGGATGACGAAGCCATCGCGCTGATGAAGCAACACGGCACCTGGCTGGTGGCCGATATCTACAACGGCGACTACATCAGCGAAGTCGGCACGCGCGATGGCTGGCCCGAGGAAATCCTGCGCAAGAACCGTGAAACCACGCAGACCCAGCGCGATGGTTTTGCCAAGGCGGTGAAGGCGGGCGTCAACATCGCCTTTGGCACCGATGCGGGCATCTTCCCGCACGGCGACAACGCCCGTCAGTTGGCCTACGCGGTGCGCTATGGACTGACACCCATGCAGGCCTTGCGCTCGGCCAGCTACGACTCGGCCCGTGCATTGGGGCGCGAACAGGATTTCGGTGCGCTGGATGTCGGCTTGTCGGCTGACATGGTCGCCGTTGCAGGCGACCCCTTGGCAGACATCGATCAGATGCGCGCGGTGCATGCCGTGATGAAGGCAGGCGTCGTGCAATGCCAGCAAGCCACGTTCACACCCTGTCGCAACGCGAGCCCCTGATATGAGCCAGCCGATTGATCCTGCCCTGCGCGTCGCCACCGCCCTGCCCGCGCGCTACTACTTCGGCGAGGCGATGCAGCGCGCCGAACAGACCGCTGTGTTTGCCAGGAGTTGGCAGTTGGTGGCGCATGTCGGTCAACTGGCAGCACCCGGCGATCACATCGTCGAGAAGATCGGTGGCGTGCCGATTCTGGTGTTGCGCGATGAACAGGGGGCGCTGCGCGCGTTTCCCAACGTCTGCAAGCACCGCGCTGGACCGCTGGCGCACTGCAATGGTCACGGCGCACGCGCGCTGCATTGCAAATACCACGGCTGGACCTACCGCCTCGATGGCACGCTGCGCAACGCGCCGGAAATGCAGGACGCCGACGACTTCCGCGTCGAAGACATCCACCTCACCCCGTTCCGTGTCGTCGAATGGCAGGGTCTGATCTTCGTCGCTGTTGACCCCGCAACGCCCGCCTTTGAAGAACTCTACGGCGACATCGCCGCGCGCATCGCGCCCATCAATCTGGCGGCCATGCGCTTCACCCGGCGCGACAGCTACGACATCGACTGCAACTGGAAGGTGTACGTCGACAACTACCTCGAGGGCTATCACCTGCCACATGTGCATCCGGGCCTGTCCAAGGTGCTCGACTACCGCATCTACGACACCACCCTGTCGCCGTGGAAATCGCTGCAGCATTCGCCACTGCGCGACAGCGCCGACATCTATGGCGAGGGCGAGGCCTTCTACTACTTCATCTACCCCAACGTGATGCTCAACATCATGCCGGGCCGTATGCAGACCAATCGCATTCTGGCGCTCGGGCCGGAACGTTGCCGGGTGGAGTTCGACTACTACTACGCCCAGGACGAGGCCGCACTGGCGCGCATCGCGCGCGATCAGGCGTTCAGCGACGAAGTGCAGCAGGAAGACATCGACATCTGCCTTGCGGTGCAGAAGGGACTGGCTTCTGGCCATTACGATGCAGGTCGACTATGCCCCAAGCGTGAATCCGGGCTGTGGCATTTCCACAATCAGTTGCGTGAGGCCTACGCCGCGGCCGGGCTTTGACCATGCGGCGTATCGGATGCCGGTAATGGCATGAGATGCCTGTCGATCTGGCTTTGTTGAGACCATCATCCGGGGAAGCGCATGGCAGAAGTGACGTCGCAACGGCAACTCGGTTTCTGGATGTGTACCGCACTGGTGATCGGCAACACCATCGGTATGGGCATTTTCGTGCTGCCCGCCTCACTGGCACCGTACGGCTTCAATGCGAGCATCGGCTGGCTGATCACGGTGGTGGGCTGTCTGCTGATCGCTCTGGTGTTTGCGCGACTGGCGCGGATGATGCCGCGTGCCAATGGGCCGTATGACTACATCCGCTACGAACTCGGCGAGCTGCCCGCTTTCATTGCGCTGTGGTGCTACTGGGTCAGTCTGTGGATCACCAATGCCGCCATCGCCACCGGCGTGGTCGGCTATCTGCGTGAAGTACTGCCGGGACTGAAGACCTTGCCCGCGACTGGCATCGCCCTGGTTCTGCTGTGGACCTTTGTGGCGATCAATCTGACCGGCACGCGCAGTGGTGGTCGCTTACAAGTGGTCACCACACTGCTGAAGCTGCTGCCGATGCTGGGCGTGATCGTGTTGGGGGCATGGCTGTTGGCCACGACGCCGGAAGCCTACAGCGCGTACCCGCCGAGCAACCCGATCGGCTTCAGTCAGATTCTTCCGGCCTCCACCATTGCCTTGTTCGCCATGCTTGGCGTGGAATCGGCCGCCGTCCCCGCCTCGCGGGTGCGCGACGCCGAACGCACCATTCCGCGCGCCACACTCGCGGGTACGGCCATCGTGGCCCTGATCTACCTCCTCATCAGCACCGTGCCGATGCTGTTGATTCCGCAACGCACGCTGGCGGAATCCAGCGCACCATTCGCCCTGCTGCTGGATCGGTTTCTGGGCGAAGGCAATGGCCGTTGGCTGTCGATTTTCGTCGTCATCAGCGGACTCGGTGCCCTGAACGGCTGGACCTTGCTGGTCGGCGAGCTGACCCGCAGCATGGCGCTCAACGGTGCCTTGCCGCGAAGCTGGTCACGTTTGAACAACCACGCCGCACCGGGTCGCGCCTTGCTGCTCACCGGAGTGCTGGCCAGTGGCATGGTCTGGCTGACCTACTCGGAATCGCTGGTCGCCGGCTTCACCTTCATCACCTCGGTGGTGACCGCCGCCAACCTGCCCCTGTATCTGTGCTGCGCCGCCGCGCTGTATCTGCAATGGCGACGTGGTCACGTCGGGGAATTCCGTGACCTTGGCTGGATCAGCTACCTCGGCATGGCCTACGTGATCTTCGCCTTCTACGGCATGGGCCGCGAACCCTTCTTCCTCGGCCTGTTGCTTGCACTGGCGGGTCTGCCTTTGTACGTCTGGATGCGCCTGCAACGCCGTCCGCCCGCCCCCACTCTTTGAGCCTTCAACGCCATGCGTGATCCCCGCTACGACATCCTGTTCACGCCGATCCAGATCGGCCCGGTCACCGCCAAGAATCGTTTCTTCCAGGTGCCGCATTGCAATGGCATGGGCCACGCGATGCCCTTGGCGCATGCGGCGATGCGTGAGGTGAAGGCGGAAGGTGGCTGGGCGGTGATTTCCACCGAGGAATGCGAAATCCATCCCAGCGGCGATGTCTCGCCCTATGTCGAAGCTCGGCTGTGGGACGACCGCGATATCCCGGCGCTGGCGCTGATGTGCGACCGCGTGCATGCGCATGGGGCGCTGGCGGCCGTTGAACTCACGCACAACGGCCCGACCGCATCGAATCTGTTTTCGCGCGAAGTGCTGATTGCGCCCTCGCACCAGCCGTCGAAATACGGCTATCCCTCGCAGGCGCGGGCGATGGACAAGCGTGACATCGCCAACTATCGGCGCTGGCATCGCGAGGCAGCGATTCGCGGCATGCGCGCAGGCATGGACATCGTCTACGTTTACGCTGCCCACGACTTGTCGCTGGCGATGCACTTTCTGCAGCGGCGACGCAATCAGCGCACGGACGAATACGGCGGCTCGCTGGAAAACCGCGTGCGCCTGCTGCGCGAAGTGCTGATCGACACCAAGGAAGCCGTCGGCCATCGCTGTGGCGTGGCGCTGCGCTTTGCCACCGAAGAACTGCTCGGGCCGGAAGGTGTGGAGCTGAGTGAGGCGCGCGACATCGTTGGCATGCTGGCCGAATTGCCCGATCTGTGGGACGTCAACATCGCAGCCTGGTACAACGACTCGGTGCCTTCGCGCTTTGCACCAGAAGGCGCGCAGGAACCTTTCATCGACTTCGTCAAGAAGACCACCAGCAAGCCGGTGGTCGGCGTTGGTCGCTTCACGTCTCCCGACACCATGGTGTCGCAATTGCGCCGTGGCGTCCTCGACATGATCGGTGCCGCGCGTCCGTCCATCGCTGATCCCTTCTTGCCACGCAAGATCGAAGAAGGCCGCATCGACGATATCCGCGAGTGCATCGGCTGCAATCTCTGCGTGTCCGGCGACAACACCATCACCCCGATCCGCTGCACGCAGAACCCCAGCATGGGCGAAGAATGGCGCAAGGGCTGGCATCCCGAGCGCATCGCGACCAAGACCGCCAAGGACGACGCACGCGTACTGGTGGTCGGCGGTGGTCCGGCGGGTTTGGAAGCCGCTCGCGCGCTAGGACAACGTGGCTACGAAGTGCATCTGGCGGAGTCCCGCAAGGAACTCGGTGGCCGGGTCACTCGCGAGGCGCGTTTGCCCGGCCTGGCCGAATGGGCACGGGTGCGCGACTGGCGACTCGGGCAGATCCGCAAGCTGCCGCAGGTCAATCTGTATCTCGATTCGGCAATGAGCGCCGATGATGTGCTGGCCTTCGGCGCGCAGCATGTCGTGCTGGCCACCGGCTGCCACTGGCGTCGTGATGGCTATGGGCGCAGTCATGGACTCGGCATCGCGAGCTTCCGCGACAATCCGCGCGTGTTCACACCCGACGACCTGATGGACGAACGCTGGCCGAGCGGCCGCGTGGTGATCTATGACGACGACTACTTCTACACCGGCAGCGTGATCGCCGAAGCCCTGCGCAAACGCGACTGCGAGGTGATCTACGTCACCCCTGACGACACCATCGCCTCATGGAGCAGCTACACGCTCGACTACCGCCACATCCAGAAACGCCTGGCCAAACTCGATGTGGAATGCGTCGTCTCGCACAGCATCACCGACTACCGCGACGATACCCTTCACCTCGAACACGTCTGGAACGGCAAGCCGAAGTCATTGCACTGCGATGCCCTGGTCAGCATCACCGCACGCCTGCCGAATGACACGCTGTATCAGGCGCTACGCGAGCGCGAAGCGGAATGGCTGGACGCGGGCATCCACAGCATCGACTGCATCGGCGATGCCCTCGCCCCCGGCCTGATCGCGCATGCCGTGTATGCCGGGCACCGCTACGCGCAGGAACTCGGCATACCACGCGAGGGCGAGGTGCCGTTCAAACGGCATTTCCATGTGGGGGAATGAGGCGAGGCGTTGCGCTACCCCATCGCGATGCGGTCACGAAGCTGACTGGCCTGTGCTGAGATGGCCGCCATCTCCTGCGCGCTGAGTCGCTGCAGATTGCGCCATTGCAGTGCGGTGCGCGGGTGCTTGGCAAAGCGTGTCTGATGACGGAGCAGGAAGTCCCAGTACAGCGTCGTGATCGGACACGCCTGTTCTCCCACCGACTGCTCGGGTCGATAGCGACAGCCGTCGCAATAGTTACTCATCCGTTGGATGTATTTGCCCGAGGCGCAATAGGGCTTGGAGGCCAGTCGACCGCCATCGGCGTATTGGCTCATACCCAGCGTGTTGGGCAGCTCCACCCACTCAACCGCATCGACGTAGACGGCCAGATACCAAGCGTGCACATCCTGCGGTCGCACCCCGTAAAGCAGGCAGAACAGGCCGGTGACCATCAATCGCTGAATGTGGTGGGCATAGCCGAAACGCAGGGTCTGTCCGATCACTTCGCGCAGGCACGCCATATCGGTGTCGCCATTCCAGAAGAATGCGGGCAGCGGCTGTTCCGCACCCAGTGCGTTCTCCTGCTCAAACTCGGGCATGCGCAACCAGTACAGACCGCGCACGTACTCGCGCCAGCCAAGTATCTGGCGCACAAAGCCCTCTACGGCGGCCAGCGGCGCATGCCCCGCATGCAAGGCGGCAACGGCGGCATCAATCACCCTACGCGGCGAGATCAGTTTCTGGTTCATCGCCGCCGATAAGCGCGCGTGATAGAGCCATGGCTCGGCCTGCCACATCGCGTCCTGATAACGACCGAACAGGGGTAGGCGGTGCTCGATGAAGTCGTCGAGCGCTTGCTGGGCTTGCGCGGCGGTCAGTGGCCAATCGAAGTCATCCAGTGCACCGGGATGCGCGGCAAAACGTTCGCGCACCAGGTCGATGACTTCATGGGTGATGTCGTCCGGCGTGAATCGCCGCGGTGCAGGCAACCAACCCGGACCGCGCGCATCGAAACTGCGGCGATTTTCGGCGTCGAAGTTCCATTGCCCGCCCAATGGTTGCTTGCCCTCCATCAGTATCTGATGGCGTTGCCGCTGCCAGCGATAGAACCACTCCATGCGCCATTCGCGCTTTCCCTTGGCCCAGTCGGCAAATTCCTCTGGCGTACACAGGAAATGCCGATCCACACAACGCGCGTTCGGGATGCCAGCGCCGTCCACGACCTGAGTCAGCGCCTGCTCAAGATGAAACTCGCCGGCCTGTACCCAGCAGACACGCTGCGGCTGCAGCACGCGCAAGTCCTCGCCCAACGCCGCGGACAAGGTCGTCGCAACGTGCTCCCCGAGCTTGCGGTAGTGGACCCGCCAACCACGTTGCCGAACGTCTTCCGCGAAATGGCGCATGGCCGAAAGAAACGTGACGATGCGCGCCGGATGCGACCAGACGCGCGTGCTCTCCTCGTCCACTTCGGCCATCCAGACCGCATCCTGGCGGGGATCAAAGTCGTCGAACACGGCGCTGTCGCGATCCAGCTGATCGCCAAGCACAAGGATGAGATCGCGTACGGGAGCAGGCATGATCGATCGCAAGCGGGGGTGACAGACGATCAGAGTGACGGGTTCAACGTGCAGCCAGCGTCGCTGCCATCTCCAAGCTCGCTAGAATGGCGCTCTGCCAGCAACGTACTGCCCCGCCATGCAATTAGAGCAACATTTCGCCCGCTTCCGGCAGGGCATCCTCGGTATTGATCAGACCTTCGAGTCGCCGTGCGGCAGGCAGAAGATCGTGTATGCGGACTGGATCGCGTCGGGGCGTCTGTATGGCCCCATCGAGCAACATCTGGTCGCGCGCATCGCGCCCTTTGTCGCCAATACGCACACCGAGACATCGGTCACTGGCTCGATGATGACGCGGGCGTACCACGAGGCCTTGCATCGCATCAAAGCCCACGTGGGCGCAGGCCAGTGCGATGCGATCATCTGCTACGGCTCGGGCATGACGGCGGTGGTCAACAAGTTCCAGCGCATCCTCGGGTTGCGCGTACACGAGCAGTTCCGAGACCGGGTTGAACCAACGGGATCGCAACGCCCCATCGTGTTCATCACCCACATGGAGCATCACAGCAACCAGACCTCGTGGTTGGAGACGCTCTGCGATGTCGAGGTCATTCCACCGAACGCGAATGGCGAGGTCGATCTCTCTGCACTGGATGCCTTGCTGCAGCGCTATCACGAGCGCCCGCTGAAGATCGCCAGCATCACCAGTTGCTCCAACGTCACCGGCCTGTTCACGCCCTACTACGACATTGCCGAGCGCATGCACGCGGCGGGAGGACTGTGCTTTGTCGACTTCGCCTGCAGTGCGCCCTACATCGACATCGACATGCATCCGGCAAACCGTCCGGACGCCTGGCTGGATGCAATCTTCTTCTCACCACACAAGTTTCTGGGTGGACCTGGCACCAGTGGCGTGCTGGTCTTCAACACCGGGCTGTACAAGAACCGCGTGCCGGACAACCCCGGCGGTGGCACGGTGGATTGGACCAATCCCTGGGGCCAGCACAAGTACGTCGATGATGTGGAAGCCCGCGAAGACGGCGGCACGCCGGGCTTCTTGCAGACCATCCGCACCGCCCTGTGCATTGGCCTGAAAGAAGCCATGGGCGTGGAGAACATCCTGGCCCGCGAGCACGAATTGCTGGCCATCGTCTGGCCGGCACTGTCGTCGATCCCGAATCTGCATCTGCTGGCGGCGGATCATCCGGATCGCCTCGGCGTGATCTCGTTCTACATCGAAGACCTGCACTACAACCTGGCCGTGCGTCTGCTCAATGACCGATTCGGCATCCAGGTGCGTGGCGGTTGCTCCTGTGCGGGAACCTACGGGCACTATCTGTTGCAGGTGTCGTACGAACGCTCGAAGTCGATCACCGACAAGATCAATGCGGGCATCCTCGCCGAGAAGCCAGGCTGGGTGCGCTTGTCTTTGCATCCGACCATGACCGATGCCGAGGCACGCTACGTGGTAGATGCGATCAACCAATTGGCGGCGAAACATGTCGAATGGGCCAGCGACTATCGCTACTGCGAGCGTCGCAATGAGTTCAACCACCGCACCGAGTCCTGCTGCATTGCAACCACGGTGACCGAGTGGTTTGATCCACAAAAGTTCACCTGAATCGACACCCATTTCGCACATCGCGGCGTGCCGATTGCATGATCCTCCCTGCGTGGTCGACACAATCAGGGAGTCGCCATGAAGGCTCTGCGAAATCAGGATGTCGTGGTCGGCAAGCCATTGGCCATGGCGGTCTATGACCAGCATGGCGTGTTGTTGCTGGGACGCGGACATGTGGTAATCAGCGAGTCGCAACGTCAGCAATTGCTGGAACGCGGCTTTTCCATCGATGCGGAGCAGCTCGGAAGGCTGCGCGCTGCCATCGAAGCAACACAACGTGTGGACGGCTCGCAAGTCACCTCGACGGTGCGCGCAGCAAGCGTCATCGAACGCCTGCACCAATTGCGTGATCGATTGCGGGACCTGCAGCCGCAGATCCTGCATCGTCGCGCGCAACGCCTGCCTGCGCAGGTCTTCGAACTGGTCGAACGTCTGCAGTCGCTGACCCGACTTGATCCGGATGCAGCCCTGGCGGCGATGCCGTTGGCAGAAGACGCGCTCTGCGTGCACGGTCGTCCGATTCATGCTGCCGTGCTCTGCCAGTTGATGGCCGAGGCGGCCCATCTCGATGAGGCATCGACCCGTTCTCTGATGGCGGCGGCGTTGACCCATGACATCGCCCTGTTGCCACTCGCACAGACACTTCACAGCCATCAGGGAGCTCTGCCCGAGGCCTTGCGTGCGCAGGTCGATGGACACCCTGAGGCGGGCGCCACTTTGCTACGCGAACAGGGCGTGGATGACCCGACCTGGCTCGACATCGTTCTGCATCACCATGAACGCCTCGACGGCAGCGGCTATCCGCATGCGCTGCAGGCCGAGGCGATCCACACCGCTTGCCGGATCGCCACGCTGGTCGACACCTTCTGCGCCATGATTCGTCCACGTGCCTATCGGCAGGCAGTGGTGGCCAAGCAAGCCTTGAAAGACCTGTTCCTGCAGCGCGGTGTGCAGGTCGACGGTGATCTGACAGCGCTGTTCATCCGTGCCATCGGCATGTATCCACCCGGTGCGCTGGTGCGGCTGGCCAGCAATGAGGTGGGTGTGGTGTTCCGCCGCACCGACAGCGCGGCGCAGCCTTTGGTGCGGCGACTACTGGGGCCCGATGGAAAGGTCTGCCTGCAACGTCAGCGGCGTGACACCAGCCAACCCCAGCACGCCGTCACCGACGCACTGAGCGCGGAGCAATATCGCGCCTTGCTCAAGTCACTGCATCGTCTTTGGGGCTGATTCCTTCGGCCTCAGCCCGCGACGCACGGATGGCGGCAACGCGTGCCTTGCGCAGCGCCTCGCCGATGGCGGGACCTTGAAGCGTGGACAGATCCAGATCACGCGCCTGCACGCGTTGCGCTGCCTGCAGACAGTGCTGCAACAACATCCGATTGGGATAGGGCTGGTCCTCGCCGCCCAAGCGTCCGCGCTTGTCGATCTCGCAGACCCAGCCGATCTCGGCCATACGATCCGGCTTGCGCCAAGCATCGCAGCGCGACAGCAGTGCCTCGATACTGATTGGGCGCATTTCATCAAGGCGGTGCACGTTCAGATGCTCGCGACAGGCGTGTACCGCCAGATCGCGAAACTCAGTGGGCACACGCAGCCGCTGACACACTGTCTCGATGGGGGCAATGCCACGCTGCTCGTGCAGCACATGCTTCGGCCATTCCTCGCGCGGCGTCAGTGCTTTGCCCAGGTCGTGCAACAGCACGGCGAAGGCAACCCGCGCATCGCGCGGTCGCCAGCGCGCCGATTGCGCCAGGCACAACTCGGTGTGGATACCGGCATCAATCTCGGGATGAAACTCGACGCGTTGTTCAACGCCATACAGCGCCTCCACTTCCGGCAGCAGACGCGCCAGCGCGCCGCAGCCGCGCAGCACCTGCAACATCGCCTGCGGTGCGGCTTCGGCCAGCCCGCGCTGCAATTCCTGCCAAACACGCTCGGGCACCAGGTGATCGACCTCGCCTGCCTCGACCATGTCACGCATCAGGGCCAAGGTCTCATCGGCCAGCGTGAAACCCAAGGTCGAAAACCGCGCCGCGAAGCGCGCCACGCGCAGGATGCGCACCGGGTCTTCTCCGAAGGCAGGGGAAACATGCCGCAATACCCGCGCTTGCAGGTCCGCTACACCGCCATGCGGGTCGATCAAGCGACCTTCGCGATCCTGCGCAATCGCGTTGATGGTGAGGTCGCGGCGCAGCAGATCCTGTTCCAACGTGACCGACGGGTCGACATCGACGACAAAACCGCGATAGCCGCGCCCCGACTTGCGCTCGGTACGCGCCAGCGCATATTCCTCGCCGGTATGCGGATGCAGGAATACCGGGAAGTCCGCGCCCACCGTCTTGAAGCCGCGCCGCAACAACTCGGCGGGCTCGCTGCCCACCACCACCCAATCCCGATCACCACCGGCGCGACCGAGCAGTGAATCACGCACCGCGCCGCCCACCAGATAGACCTGCAGGCCGTCCAGCAGTGGGTCGTTCCCATTCATGCGCGACGTTCCGCACGTTGCGCATCGAGTCGCGCCTGTTTGCCGGACTGTTTCAGCAACGCAGGCATCACCGCATCGATCGGCGTCTTTTCGATCCCCAACCGATACAGACCATCAATGCCACCGACCGAGTCGATCTTCAGCGACAGGTAGTTGTCCGTGGAAAACGGCTTGCCCGGCACGAAGTCCATCAGCATGGCCTGCAGCCTCGCCAGTCCATCGGGCAAGGGGATGACCACGCGCAGCAAGCCCATCTGACGCGCGGTGTAGCGCACGATCTCCGCCAGGGTCAGGGTTTGCGGTCCATACAGCTCGTACATCTGCCGGAAGGCGGCGGGTTGCAACAGGGTGTCGCTCATGGCGCGAACCACGTCGCCAACATAGACCGGCGCGAACTTGGCACCCGCGCGCGCCAAGGGCAGAACCGGTGCGATGTTCAGCAAACTGGCGAAGCGTCCGAACAGCCCATCGCCCGGCCCGAAGATCACCGAGGGCTGGTAGATCGTCCAGTCAAGCGAAGACGCTTTGACCGCCGCTTCAGCCTCGCCACGCGTACGTAAGTAATGGCTTTCACCGCGCCCGGCGTTCAGCGCACTCATCTGCAGCAAACGCTTGACACCGGCACGCTCGCAGGCGGCGATCACGTTCTGGGTCAATCGCACATGCGCACGCTGAAAGCCTTCGCCACCAAAGCCCTTCTCGTTGAGGATGCCGACCAGATTGATCACCGCATCGACACCTTCAAAGGCCTTGGCGAGTGCCGATGGATCGTACACATCGACCGTATCGACCTGCACATTCGGCAAAACCCTCACCTCTGGCTTAAGCGCAGCATTGCGGCTCAGCACGCGGACGCGATGACCTTGCGCCACCAGACGGGCAATGAGATGGCGACCGACAAAACCGGTACCACCCAGCAGAACCAGATTGCGAGTTCTCACGAGCGAGTTCCTGACGAATGTGAAGTTCGCAGCCTAGCAGCCACGACGGATGACGGAGGTGAATCCGCTCTGACGCCATCGTGTCCTTGCAGACGAATCGCTTGCGCACGCCCCGCCCGGTATTGCTAGGATGCTGCAAAGCAACACAGACTCGAAGACGCCATGTCCAGCCACGCCCGCTTCGCTCCATCACGCATCCTCAGCGCACTGAGCATTGTCGCTCTGGTTGCGCTTGCCAACATCGCCATCTGGTTCGTCACGCACCCACCCGTGCAGGCACCCGATTGGAGCGGAAAGATCGGTGGCTTTGCGTACTCGCCCTTTCAGCGCGATCAAAGCCCGCTGGAAGGTCGCTTCCCATCCGACTCGCAGATTCGTGCCGACTTGCAGTTGATCAAGCGCTACAGCCATCGCATCCGCACCTATTCGTCCACCGAGTCGCCCGCCATTGCGCGCATCGCCGCCGAACTCGACTTGAAGATCGCCGCCGGTGCATGGCTAAACAAGAGCAAGCCCAACAATCTCGAAGAAGTCGATGCGCTGATCGCCTTGGCAAAGTCCAATCCCGCCATTGAACGTGCCGTGGTGGGCAATGAGGCAATCCTTCGCGGCGATCTCAACGTGCAACAACTGATCCGCCACTTGGACAAGGCACGCGAAGGATTGCGCATCCCGGTGTCCACCGCCGAGCCGTGGCATATCTGGTTGAAGTATCCCGAATTGGCCGAGCACGTGGACTACCTCGGCGTACATCTGTTGCCCTACTGGGAAGGCGTGCCAAGACGCGACGCATTGGATGACGCGATGCGTCGCTACCGCGAACTGCGCGAGGCCTTCCCCGACAAACCCATCGTGGTCGGCGAAATCGGTTGACCCAGCAATGGCGATCGCTTCAAGTCATCGCGCGCGTCAGTCGCTGATCAGGCCGCCTTCCTGCGCCGTTGGTTTGCGCTGGCCGAGCGGGAGCACATCGACTACTACGTCATGGAAGCCTTCGACCAACCCTGGAAGGAAGCCACTGCCGGTCGCGTGGAAGCCTACTGGGGCATGTTCGATGCGGGACGCGAAGCCAAGTACCCGCTTGAGGGCCCAATCCAGGAAGACCCGCAGTGGCTCGACAAGGCCCTGATCGCGGTCGCGCTGGCAGCCCTGCCGATGCTCTGGTTCGTCTGGCATTTCTGGCGTTTCCAGTGGCTGGGCAAGGTATTCTTCGCCGGATTGATCCAGGCCGCCAGTGCCCTGCTGGTGTGGTCGATCGGGGTGCCCTTCGACTTCTATCTGGAGCCCTTCGACTGGACTATGCTGGCGGTCCTGCTACCGGCCCAACTCGCCATTCTGGGCATCCTGCTGGCAAATGGCTTCGAGTTCACCGAGGCCCTCTGGACACGCTGGCTGCGCGCGGCGCAGCCGCTGCGCCAGACCGAGCGAACCGCGTGGCCTTTCGTTTCTATCCACTTGGCCTGTCATAACGAACCGCCCGAAATGGTGATCGCCACGCTCGATTCGCTGGCCTTGCTGGACTATCCGCACTTCGAGGTGCTGGTACTGGACAACAACACCGAGAAAGACGAAGTCTGGCAGCCAGTGCGGGCGCGCTGTCGCGAACTGGGCGAACGCTTCCGCTTCTTCCACCTCAAGCCCTGGCCGGGATTCAAGGCCGGTGCCTTGAACTTTGGACTGGACCAGACCGACCCGCGCGCCGAAATCGTCGGCGTGGTCGATGCCGA
>Ga0075163_10005287_pt1 | contig 17234 bp, 11 predicted proteins | sample JI1023141ADNA_FD_71478 | JGI IMG/M metagenome (GOLD analysis project Ga0075163, IMG submission 71478) | Wastewater effluent complex algal communities from Wisconsin, to seasonally profile nutrient transformation and Carbon sequestration -... | ecosystem: Engineered > WWTP > Effluent > Algae...
TCGCTCGTCCCCACCGCCCCCCCCGTCGTCGTCATCCCCATCATCGTCGTCGTCACCACCGCCGGGCCCGAGCTCTCATCCCCCTCGCTGCTCGTCCCGCCCCCGGTCGTCGGCACCCCTTCAGCAGTCGTCAGCTCCACGCCACCGCTCGACGACCCTACCCCGCCCGAACTTTCGATCCCGCCGCTCGAAACCCCGGACACGCTCGAGACCCCGGACCCCCCGACCCCCGCGCTCGACGACGCAGGCGGCTCCCCGCCGGCACACGCGAAGAAACAGAGGACAATGGCGAGGACAGGTGCTGCGCGGACGCTCACGACCGCGCAGCATAGCGCATTTCCGCCCCGACTCCGACACTCGCCGCTCGACGCCCAACACCGGCACCCGAGCGCGCGACGCTCCCCGTCCACCGAAGAGCGGGGCGCCGACGATGCCCCTCGACGGGCGAGGGGCCGACGGGTGGGACGCAGCCGGGGCGGGGTCCCCGTGGCTCGCGCGCAGACCCATCGTCATCGATACGGCAGGAACAGCCTCACGCGCCCCACACCCGACCAACGCAGCCCGAGGGGTCGAGCACGTGCCACGGGGTACCCGGCGGCCGCGAGGGACCCACGTTCCGTCGGCCCCCCCGTCGCCCAAAGCCCCGCCCGCCCCGCGCCCCGCAGTCAACGCCACCCCGCGGGCCCGAGAGCCCGCGGCCGCGCCTCACCGCACCCAGACGCTCGTATACTTCGTCTTGCAGCTCGTATCATAGCAAGGCAGCCCCGCGTTCCAGTACCCCTGCGGATTGCACGGATACACCGCCGGATTACACGCCTGCGACTGCAACGAGCTCAGCTTCAGCAGCGAGTGGTCATGGGTGGACCACGTCGCCTGCCCCTGCGTCGCGTTCCCGATCCCCATCGTCCAGCAGCAGCTCTGCAGCGTGAACGTCACCAGCGCGTTCTCGTTGCAGCCCGGGTAGCACGCGCAGTTGTCGTCGAGCGCGCGGACCACGATATCGAACGCCAGGCGCTGGCTCGCCGTGATGTTCTCGCCGTACGCCGGCGTCCCGCCGAAGAACTGCTTCGAGCACACGTTCGCGTTGTACTTCCCGTCGATCCACGGCCCGAAGCCCGTGTCCGCGAGCACGTTGTTGGTCCAGGCCACCGCGTACTCCTCCGTGCGCAGCAGCAGGTTCCTGGCCGGCAGCGTCGTCCACGCCACGTTCTTGTAGTCGGCATTTTGATAGTTGTTCACGTCGCCGAAGATCGCCGTGTTCGTGTGGGTCGCCAGGCTGGTCCACGTGCGCACGTCGGGGTTGACCTGCGAGCCGATCAGCGTCCAGCCGCCGCCGTCCGCGTCCATGTCGCAGCGGGCGAGGAACGACGGCTGGCCGCCGGGGCCGTCGGGGTCGATCACGTAGAACCCGCTCTGCGCCGCCGGGTTGCCCTGCTTGATCTGCTTGCAGCTGGTCGGGTCGCTGCACTTGCCGTTGATGCAGCTCCCGCTCTTGCAGTCGCCCGGCACGTTGCACAGCTGGGCCAGGTCGCACTTCATGCACACCGCCCCGCCGCAGTCGACGTCCGTCTCCGCCGCGTTCTTGAACCCGTCGGAGCAGGTCGCCGTCTTGCACGTGTTGGTGCACAGGTCGTTGTTGCTCTGGTTGCCGTCGTCGCACTGCTCCTGGCCCTGGAACAGCTTGCCGTCGCCGCAGGCCGCCGACTTGCACGTGTTCAGGCACGCGTCGTTGTCCGACAGGTTGCCGTCGTCGCACTGCTCGCCGAACTGGATGAACGTGTCGCCGCAGGCCGGCAGCTTGCACGACAGCGTGCAGTTGCCGATGTTGCTGTTGTTGACCCCGAGGTCGCACTGCTCGCCGGGCTGCTTGAAGCCGTCGCCGCACGACGCCAGCTTGCACACGTTGGTGCACGCGTCGTCGTTGCTCTGGTTGCCGTCGTCGCAGGCCTCGCCGGGGCCCTTGTCGCCGTCGCCGCACACGTTCTTGCTGCAGTCGGCCTTGCAGGCCTTGCCGGCGCCGTTGTTGGCGCCGTCGTCGCACTGCTCGACGTTGGCCTGGACGAGGCCGTCGCCGCAGGCCGCGTCCTTGCAGGTCAGCGTGCACGCGCCGGAGTTGCTGTTCGCGCCGCCCTCGTCGCACTGCTCGCCGATGCTCGGCTGGATCAGGCCGTCGCCGCAGGCCGGGGCCTTGCACGCGTCGGTGCAGCCGTCGTCGTTGTCGCCGTTGGCCCCGTCGTCGCAGAACTCGCCCGGGTCGAGGATGTCGTTGCCGCACTCCTCGAGCTTGCACGTCGCCGAGCAGCCGTCGCCCGGCTCCGCCCCGCCGTCGTCGCACTCCTCGTCCGGCCCCGCGTCGCCGTCGCCGCAGACGTTGAGCTTGCACACGTTCGTACACGCGTTGCCCGGCCCGTTCTCCGCCCCGTTGTCGCACTCCTCGGTGCCCTCGCCGGTGTTGTACAGCGCCCCGTCGCCGCACACGTTCGCCGTGCACGCCGACGTGCACGCCGCGTTGTCGGCGTTGTCGACCCCGTCGTCGCACTCCTCGAGGTTGCTCGGCTGCACGAAGCCGTCGCTGCACACCGCGTTCGTGCACGTCGCCGTGCACGTGTCCGTGTCGTCCTTGTTGCCGTCGTCACACTGCTCGGTCGGGTCGACCTTCCCGTCGCCGCAGCTCGGCAGCGCGCAGTGGTTGCTACACTCGTCGTCCTCGACCTCGTTGCCGTCGTCGCAGCCCTCGCCCGGCCCGACGAAGCCGTCGCCGCACACGTTGTTGGTGCAGTCCGACTTGCAGCTGTTCATGTCGCCGTTGTCGGCCCCGTCGTCGCACTCCTCCATCGGCCCCTGGTCGCTGTCGCCGCACTCGTTGGGCCGGCACATCGCGTTGCAGGCCGCGCCCGGGCCGTTCTGCGGCCCGTCGTCGCAGACCTCGCCCGGGTCGAGCGCCCCGTCGCCGCAGACCGGCCCGCCGCCGCCGGTGGTCGTGTCGGTGTCGGTCGCCTCGCCGGTCGTCGGCGCCGTCGTCGTCGCGGTCGTCGTCTCGGGGAACGTCGGGTTCGAGTTCATCGTCGCCGTGTTCATCGTCGCCGAGTTGCCGGACGTCGTCGGCGTCTCGACGGTCCCGTTCGACGTCGACGGATCCGACGGCTGCCCGGTCGTCGTCTGGACCTGCCCGCCGGACGTCGAGCCCATGCTCGCGCCCGCCGTGCCGGCCACATCGTCGCCGCCGCAGCCCGGCAGCATCCCCGCCGCTGTCACGAACATACCCAATCTCGCCAAGAGATCTCGACCACGCATAACGCTACCCCCCTGGCCGCCCACGACGGCCCCAAGTCACCCACGTCGCCGCATCATACGCCCATCGCAGCGCCGGCGGGGACCCGGCCGGCCGCCCCGGAGCGCGCGCCCGCCCGCACCCCGGACGCGCCCGCCGCGAAACGCCGCCGCAGCCCGCGACGCCGCGTCCGCGTGCGACGTGCGGTCCGCCGCTGTCCGCCCCGCGCCCGCCCGGCCTGCGCAGGGCCCGGCGCCGGCGCTCGCCACGGCGAGCACCACCGCGCAGGCCTCGCGCGTCACGGCAGAACCGGAGGATCGCCCCCGCCGCGCGCCAAGGCCGTCCCCGCGGCGATCTGCGCGACGAGCCCGGCCACCGCCGCCGCGTGCCCGTGATCGAGGTCCTCCGCCGGAAACACCGCGAGCGCGAGCGCCGGCGGCAGCCCGCGCCCCTCGAACAGCTCGCCCTTCGCGTCGCGATAGACCTCGTTGGACAGCTCGAGCTCCCACCCGTTGGGCAGCGGCTTGACCAGCACGTCGGAGAACGCCCCGCGCGTCGTGGCCCCGACCTGCACCACCTGCGGCAGCGCCCGCATCGTCATCACGAACACCTCGCCCGCGCTGACCGTGACGTCGCTGGTCAGCACATACACCGGCCCCGTGAAGCGGGCGCGCGGGCTCGGCTCGACGTACAGCGCCTGCGCCGGCCCCACGGTCGCGTGCGCCAGCTTCGTGTACGCCAGCCGGCGCGTGTCCGCGAACCGCCCCGCCAGCGCGCGCGCGATCAGGTCGTAGCCGCCGTGATTGTTGCTGACATCGACGATCATCGCGTCGACCCCGGCGAGCCCCGCCAGCGCCGCGTCGAGCACCTCGTCGAGCGCCGCCAGCTCCTGCGCCGGCGTCCCGTCGTCCACGAACCCGCCCATCGTCATCACGTTGATATATCCGACCCGCGGCGCCGCCCGGCCCCACACCACCCGCTCGTTCGCCCCGACGTGCCCCGCCCCGCCGAGCACCCGCGAAAGCACGTCGTCGCGATACCCCCGCAACCACGCCCGCAACCCCTCCTTCGGCGCCACCTTCCCCGCCTCCGCCCGCCGCGCCAGCGCCTCGAGCGTCGGGCTGTGCGGCTCCTCGAGCTCGAGCAGCTTCCCGTCGACGATCGCCGCGAGCCGCACGTGCGCGTCCTCCAGCCCGCGCAGCGCCTCCGCCAGCGCCGCGAACAGCCCCGCCTTCGTCGTCTCCGGCGTGACCCGCCCCCGCGCGACCTCGACCCGCGCCGCCCAGTCGACCCCGCGCGCCGCGAAGAACGGATACTGCTCCGTCATCGTCGCCACGAACACCTCGAGCACCCGCCGCGCGTCCCACACCGGCGGCTCCGCGCACGCCGGAGGCAGCCCCGCGAGCCGTTCGAAGCGAAACACCGGCTCCCCCGGATAGTGAAAAAAATCGATCGTCCCGGCCGGCCCCGCCCGTCGGTGCCCGAACAGCTCGAGCAGCTCGCCGGTCCCGGCCGGGTCCACGTAACACCCGCCCGCGCTCTCGTGAAACAGCACCAGATCCCGCCTGTCGACCGCGAGCACCCACCCATACCCCTGCGATCGCCACACCCCGCGCACATCCTCCCGCGTCGTCCGCCCCGGCAACACGAGGTCCGGCGACGCCCCGGCGCACGCCATCACGAACATCGACGCGAACAACAGTCGAGGGCCCGGCACGCCGCGAAGCCTGACCCATCCCCCGCGCCCTGTGAACCCCCGAAAACCACCGACATCCACGCCATCGACCGACCCGCACACCGCCATGCTAGCGTCCGCGCGCGATGCCCCCCCGACGCCTGGCCCTCCTCCTCCTGTGCACCCCCGCCTGCGGCACCAGCGGCGCCAGCGACACCGGCACCGCGACCGACCCCACCACCGGCGACCCCGGCACGAGCGCCTCGCCGACGACCGGCACCACCGCCACCACCGGGCCCGCCGGGTCGACCGCCGAACCGACGACGACCACCCCGACCACCGGCGACGACGACCCCTGCAACGACACCCCGCAGGCCCTCGCCGACTGCGTCGACGCGGCCGCCTACACCGCGGAGCTGACCTTCATCGCCGACGTGCGCACCCCCGGCTCCCCGCACTGGCTGGCCGTGCAGGACCGCTGCGCCGACCGCCTCGACGAGCTCGGCTACGAGGTCGCCCTGCAAAATTACGGCACCGGCGTCAACGTCGTCGGCCGGCGCGTCGGCCTGACCGCGCCCGCCGAGATCGTGCTGATCGGCGCGCACTACGACCACGTCGCGGACTGCCACGGCGCCGACGACAACGCCAGCGGCGTCGCGGCGACCCTCGAGATCGCGCGGGTGCTCGCGCAGGCCGAGTTCGACCGCACCGTCATGATCGCCTGCTGGGACGAGGAGGAGCTCGGCCTCGTCGGCTCCGAGGCCTTCGTCGCCGCCGCCAAGGCCAACAGCGACGACATCGTGATCGACTTCAACTTCGACATGATCGGCGTGCGCTCCGACGAGGAGGGCAGCCAGAAGATCCCCGCCGGCTTCGACTTCGCGTTCCCCGACGCCTACGCGGCGATCCAGGCCAACGGCTCGCGCGGCGACTTCATCGCCGTCATCACCAGCTCCCTCGCCCACGACCACGCCCTCGCCTACGCCGCCGCCGCCGACCGCGTCGCGCTGCGCAACGCCGTGCTCGAGCTGCCCGCCGGCAGCGAGACCTCCGACCTCTTCGGCGACCTGCGCCGCTCCGACCACGCCTCGTTCTGGGACGCCGGCTACCCCGCCGTGTTCCTGTCCGACACCGGCGAGTTTCGCAACGACCACTATCACTGCATGGGCGGCCCCGACGAGGTCGCCGACCTCGACCTCGACTTCGCCGTCAAGGTCACCCGCGCGACCGTCGAGGCCAGCGCCGTCGCCCTCGGCCTGACCCACTGAGACGGCCGTCGTCCATCGAGGCGCGATGCATCGCGCCTCCGCCCCGGCCGATCCACCCGCGGCGCTCCCCGGGAGCGTGTACCCTCGCCGACGATGCGGCCCGCGCTCCGCCACCTCGCCCGCGCCGTCGACCTCGCCCGCGCCGGGCGGCCAGGCTCCGCGCGGCTCGCCGTCGCCGAGGCCATCGCCCTCGCGCCCGCCGACGGCGTCGTCCAGCTCGCCGCGGCCCACCTGCTGCACGTCACCCGCGACTACCAGCGCGGCCTCGCGGCCCTGGCCGCCGCGCGACGCCTGCTCCCCGCCGCCGCGCCTCGCGTCCTCCGCCGCGCGGCCGCCTGCGCCGAGGCCCTCGGCTGGGAGCGCGAGGTCGCGGCCGCCGTCCTCGCCGGCCGCGCCCTGACCCCGCGCGACCCCGCCTGGGACGCGCTCGAGCTGGCGATGCACCGCCGCGGCGGCGACGACGTCCGCGCCCTCGCGGCGGCCAACCGCGCCGCCGCCCGCGCCCCGCGCTGGGCCGCCCTGCAGCTCGAGCGCGCCGGCATCCTCGCCCGCCTCGGCCGCGTCGACGACGCCCGCGCGGCTGTCCTCGAAGCCATGTCCCTCGCGCCAGCCGACGCCCGCCCGCCGCGCTGCGAGGCCGCCCGCGTGCTCACCCGCGCCGGCGACCTCCAGGCCGCCGCCGCCCACTGGCACGCCGCCCACGCCCTCGACCCGTCCGCCTGCGACGCCCCGGCCGCGCTCGCCGACCTGGCCCTTCGGACAGGCGACCTCGCGGCCGCCCGCGCCTGGACCGCGCGCATCACCACCTCGGCCCCCGACGGCGCCGCCGCGGCCGCGTTCCTACATGGCCTCATGGCCATGTCCGAAGGAACATGTCCCGAAGCGCTAGCCCACTTCGACGCCGCCCTCGCCGCGGGCGAGCGCGCCGGCCCGCTGCTCGGCCGCGCCGAGGCGCTGCTGCGGCTCGGACGCGCCGCCGAGGCCCACGCCGCCGTCACCCGGGCCTGCGCCGCCGCCGACGAGCTCCTGCCCGCCGCCTGGCTCCTGCGCCTGCTGCTCGTCGCCCGCGCCGATCCCGAGCGCCGCCCCCGTCCGCAGCACACCGAGGAGATCGCCGACCTCCTGCGCGAGCAGGGCCTCGCCGCCGCGCTCTCTCAAACGACCCTCGGCACGATCGCCGCCGCCGTCGAGACCGCCCTCGCGCGCATGCCCGGCGACCGCAGCTTCGCCCCGTGCTGGCGCGACGGCGCCGTCCTGCGCCCGCTCGCCACCTACACCGGCCCGCGCCACGCCGCCCGCGCCGCGCTGCTCCGGATCCGCAGCGCCCCCGAGGCCGACGCGCTCGCCGGCTTCGACCCGGTGCTCGCCCGCTTTTCCGCGTCGTCGCTGCCGCTGTGCCACCGCGGCGAGCTGCGCCTGTGGCTCGGCGACGTCGCCGGCGCCCGCGCGGACCTCGAGGCCGCCCTGGCGATCGCCCCGCACACGCGCTGGGCCTACATCGGCCTGACGATGGCCGCGATCCTCGACGGCGACGACGAGCGCGCGCTCGCCGAGGACGCCCGCGGGACCGCCGTCATGGCCAGCGAGGGCCCGGCCGCGCACGTCCACCGCGGCGAGGCCCTGCGCCGCCTCGGCCGCACCACCGCGGCGATCGCCGCCCTCCAGCGCGCCGTCGACCTCCACCCCGGACGCGTCGCCGCCCGGCTCAATCTCGGCCTGGCCTTCGGGACAGCCGGCGACCTCGCCGGTCAGCACGCCGCGTTCACCCGCGTCCGCGACCGCTGCCCCGGCCTCGTCTCCGACGCCGCCGCCGAGCTCGGCGTGATCGCCTGGCCCGACCCCGATCAGCCGGTCCCGCCCGACACCGAGCGCCGCCTGCTCGCGCACGCCCTGACGATGCTGCGCGGCAACCGGTCCTCGAGCTGCATCACCTACTTCACGGCCGCCGGCCAGCTCCGCGTCGCCCAGGACGGCGCCCCGCCCGACCGCGGCCCGAACGCGGCCGACGCCGCCGACCTCGCCCGCGCGCTCGCGCTGATCACCGCCTGATCGCGACCTCAGCCCGCCCGCATCCGCGCGATCCTCCGCACGATCGACCCGACCGCCGCCCCCGCGCACAGATGCTTGAGCGTGTGCCCGCTGACCAGCTCGCCGCTCATCACGAAGATCGGCCCGTCGAGCGACTCACACAGCTTCGCCAGCGCATACCCACCGAGCCCGGCCCACAGCAGCCGCGTATCACCGTACTTGCCCGGCAACAGCGCCAGCAGCCCCGCGATCCCCAGCAGCGACCCGAACTGCACGACGATATAAGGCCGCAGATCCCCGCTCCCGACCCGCTCCCCGGCGATCCAGTGCAGCACGCTCCATATCCCGAGGATCACCAGCGGCGCCAGCAGCCGCAGCCCCCAGCGCGCCCCGACGCGCTCGGCGATCGTCGCCGCGAGCAGCCCCATGAACCCGAGCGTCATCGGCAGCCGGTCCCACACCAGCCGCTCGTCGTCCGGCGCGAGGTGATAGTACGCCGAGCCCGCCCCGGTCAGCGCGACCCCCAGGAACAGCACCACGTACCCCGCCCGCTCCGGAAATGACCTGCGCGCGCAAGCCAGCGAGCCCCACACCCCCGCGATCACGAACGCCACGTTCGACAGCACGTCCCCCGCGTTCGGGACCCCCATCCAGGCGCGCCGGTCGACGAAGCGATGATAATCCTGGTCCTGCGGGATCGCCGGCAGACACGCCATCACCGCCGCGACCGCGCCCACCAGCCCGAGCAGCACCACCACCCGGCGGCGCACCACGTGCCCTCTACACGTTCTCACGGGTCAACCGCAGCGGCGGGCCCGAGAGCGCGAGGATGAAGCTGATGTCGTCCGACGCCAGCGCCTTGCCGCGAAACGCCGCGAGCCGCTGATGCAGCTGCGTGGCGATCTCGCTCGCGCGGCGGCGCGGCCCGAGGCTGCGCCGGATGTCCGCGAGGTAGCGGGTCACGCCCTCGACCCCGAGCATCGCGCCCTGCTCATCGAACAGCTCCGACAGCCCGTCGCTGTACAGCGCCAGCATCTCGCCGGGCGCGAGGCGGTCGACGCCGACCTGCAGCTCGAACTCGATCAGGCCGAGCGGGACCTCCTCGTGGCACTTGAGCTCGCGGGTCTTGCCGTCCGCGGTGACCACGAGCGGCGTCGGGTGGCCGCAGTTGACCGCCTCGACGCGCCCGGTCTTCGGGTCGAGGATCGCCGCCGCGACCGTCACCGACGTCGACGCGAACCACGTGTCGATCAGGTGCCGGTTCAACGTCTGCACGATGTCGACCAGCGACAGCCCCTGGCGGATCGACAGGTGGACCGTCGTGTGCAGCCCCGAGGCGATCAGCGCCGCGTCCATGCCCTTGCCGGCGACGTCCATCACCGTGACCAGCACGCGCCCGTCGGCGGTCGGCAGCGCGTCGACGTAGTCGCCCCCGACGCCCTTGAACGGCACGAAGCCGACGCCGATGTCGAGGTCGCCGCGCGTGAAGTCCTGCGGCACCAGGCGCATCTGGATCTCGCTCGCGCGGCGCAGCTCCTCCTCGAGCAGCGCCTGGGTCTGCGCCGCCTCGCGGGCGCTCCACGCCGTCTCCGCCTGGCTCGACAGCGACGCCGCCAACGCCACCAGCGCCAGCCACTCCGCGGTCCCGTACTGCCCGGGGAACATCACGTACAGCACGTCCATGTGCCCGGCCTCGGTCCGCAGCGGGCACGCGACCGCCGAGATCGCCAGGCCGCCGGCGGCGAGCGACATCTGGACCATGTCCTTGCCGATCTGGCGCTTGCTCGAGGCCAGCACCGCCGACTCGCCGGCCACGACCGCGCGGATCACCGAGCGCGACACGTGCGGCGGCTCCTGGCTGTTGCCCTGCAGCACCGGCCCGTGCAGCACCTCCGGCTCCGCGGTCGCGTCGTGCCGGGCGACCCGCAGCAGCATCGCCGCGGTCCCGTTGAACGTCTTGCCGGTCATCAGCATGCACAGCATCGCCTGGCGCTGCGCCGGGTCGGCCTCGCTGAGCAGCTCGCCGCTGAACGAGATCAGCTTCGAGAGGTGCGTCGCGTCGATCTTCGGCGGCGCCAGCTCGTGCAGCGTGCGCACCGGGCCGTACGCCGCCGCCTCCATCATCGTCACCGCCGTCTTCGCCCGCTGCACCGGCGGCCGGCTCAGCGCCGAGTGCTCGCTGCGGTACAGCAGCTCGAACACGTCGATCTGCAGCACGTCGCCCGGCTGCAGCGGGCGCTCGCCGTTGACCCGCACCCCGTTGACGCCGGTGCCGTTGCGGCTGCCGAGGTCGCGCACCGACCAGTTGTCGCCGTGCGCGACCAGCTCGGCGTGCTGACGCGACACCGAGTCGCTGGCCAGCACCACGTCGCAGTCCGGGGACCGGCCGATCACGATGCGCGACCCCGTGAGGTGGCTGTTCGCCACCATCGTGTTGTCCTTGCGGATCTGCAGCCAGCCGCTCATGCCGTCCGCGCCACCATACACCAAGCCGGCCCGCGCCGGCCCGATGCTCACCAGTGCGCGCTCACGCCGCCTGCTCGATGCGAGCCAGCCAGCTGCGCGCCAGCGCGAGGTTGTCGGTCTGCCACGGGTGGAAGTCCCGGCGCAGGTACTCCCGCAGCCCGCGCGCGAAGACGCGGCGCCCGAGCGGGTTGACCTGCATCGACACCCGCAGCTGGCGGACGATCTCCCGCAGCGTCAGCCCCGGCTCCTGCCGCAGCATCATCACCGAGCCCATGGTCCAAAACCCGATCAGCACCGTCGTCGCCAGCATCATCCCCGCCACCCGCAGCGCGTAGCTCGGCGCGACCGCCTGCAGCACGTCGTAGGCGACCGCCTTGTGCTCGATCTCCTCGCACGCGTGCCACGTCAGCAGCGCGCGCATGTTCGGGTGGACCCGGTCGAGCAGGTGATGCTCGAGCGCGTTCTCGGCCATGATCGCCGTGTAGTGCTCGAGCGCCGCCGTCACCGCGAGGCTCAGCTTCGCCGGCGCCGCCCTCTCGATCCACTCGTACGCGATCTTCTTGTACAGCTTCAAGAACTTCTTGGTGTCGTAGCCCTGGCGCTCGAGCAGCGCGAACACCCGCTCGTGCTCGTGCGCGTGCCGGCCCTCCTGCGCGTAAAACCCCTTGATCTGGGCCCGCAGCGTCGGGTCCTCGATCTGCTCCGCGAAGCGCCGCACGCTGCGCACGAAGAACCGCTCCCCCATCGGGAAGATCATGTGCAGCGCGTTGCCCATGTGCGTCGGCACCGCGGCGTCCGCCACCCAGTGCCGCGGGATCCGGTCGTCGAACTCGAAGCCCATCACCCGCGGACGGATCTCCCCAAGGTCCCTCGGCGCTGTCGTCATGGCGTTCCTCCTGCGCCCACGTTACCCGCTATTGAATCAAAGTCAATAACTGGATCGACTATCCTGGGGCCCCTGTGCCCGCCCCGCCCCGCCCCGCGCGCGAGCGCGCCCGCCTCCAGGTCGACGAGCGCCGCAGCCAGCTGCTCGAGCTCGGCCTCCAGCTGTTTGGCGACCGCAGCTACGACGAGCTCGGCGTCGACGACATCGCCCGCGCGGCCGGCATCTCGAAGGGGCTCCTCTATCACTACTTCCCGAGCAAGCGCGACTACTACGTCGAGGTCGTGCGCGCCGCGGCGGCGCTGCTGGTCGAGCGCACCGCGGCGGCGGGCCTCGACGCCACGCCGGAGGCGCTGCAGGGCGGCCTCGACGCGTACCTCGACTTCGTCGAGCAGCACGCCCGCTCGTTCCTCGCCCTGATGCGCGGCGGGGTCGGCAGCGACCCCGAGGTCGTCCAGATCGTCGAGCGCACCCGCGTGGCGATCGCCGACCGCATCCTCGCCCGCCTCGGCGCCGAGTCCCCGACCCCGCTGCTCCGCACCGCCCTGCGCGGCTGGATCGGCCTCGTCGAGGCCGCCAGCCTCGACTGGCTCGAGCGCCGCGACCTCCCCCGCGAGCAGCTGCGCCTGCTCTGCGCCCAGCTCCTGATCGCCGCCCTCACCGCCGCCGGCGCCGCCCCCGACCTCGAATTCCCGTGACTCCGCGCTCCGCGACCCGCGTCGGCCTGTCCTTGCGGGCATGTCTCCAGCGACATGTCCCTCACGACATGTCCCGTGCGACATGTCCCCGGCGACATGCCCATCAGTACGCGACGCCGAGCCGCCGCGCGTGCAGGTCCTCGCGGTGCAGCGCGAGCAGCAGCGCGTCCGCGACGTCCCCGACCGCGAGCGTCGCCCCGTCCTCCGGGAACGCCTCGACCCGCGCCCGGTAGCGCCGCGTCGCCGCGCCCTCGGGGATGTTCGGGGGACACACCACCGTCCACGCCAGCCGCGAGCCCTGCAGCAGCTCGAGCGCCGCGCGGTGGTCCGCGAACACCGCGCGCAGCCCCGGCGGCAGCATGACCTCGCCGCGCAGGCGCCCGTCGGCCAGCGGCGTCAGCCCGGCCGCCCCGACCGTGATCACCCGGCCGACGCCGGCCGCCGTCAGCCCCTCCACGAGCGCCCGCGTCGCCGCCGTCACCGCCCCGCCGACCGCCGAGAACGCCGCGTCCATCCCCTCGGCCGCCGCCGCCACCGCGTCGCCCGTCAGCGCCGCCACGCGCACGACCTCGGCCCCCGGCACCGGGGCGTCGCCGCGAACCACCGCGCGCACGCGATGCCCGGCCGCCAGCGCCTGGCGCACGAGCGCCGCCCCGACCCGCCCGCTCGCCCCGAACACCACCACCCGCCGCGCGTGCGCCCGCCGCTCGATCCGCGCCAGCCAGGCCCGCGGCTGCGGGTCGTCCCAGATCGTCTGGTAGGTCGCCGCCGCGATCGACCGCACCACCCAGCCGTCGGCGAACGCCGCGTGCAGCTCCGGCTGCGTCACCCGCCGCGGCCCGCCGCTGCCCGGCGTCTGCTCGCCGAAGCAGTGCACGTGCACCGCCCCGCCCGGCTTGATCGCCGCCGCCAGGCTGTCGACGTAGCGCCGCCGATCCGCGTCGCCGAACACGTGAAACAGCCCGCAGTCGATCACGTGATCGAAGCGCTGCCCGAGCGCCCCCAGGTGCAGCGCGTCCGCGACCTCGAAGCGCGCCGACAGCCGCCGCTCCGCCGCCTTCGCCTGCGCCCGGGCGATCGCCGCCGGCACCGCGTCGACCCCGAGCACCTCGCAGCCGCGCGCCGCGAAGTGCAGCGCGTGCTCGCCGGTGCCGCAGCCGACGTCGAGCACCGCGCCGCGCAGCTCGAGCGCCGCGAGGTCCGCCTGCGGCCGCCCGATGTCCCACGGCGGCGCGCCGGCGTAGGCCGCCTCGAAGTGGGCCCCCGGCACCCCCGTATGCTCCTGCTCCTCGCTCATGCCCCGCTCCGATCGGTGTACCTCGCGCCCGCGTCGATCATTCCGCGCCGCCCGCGATGGTCCGCAGGCGCACGGGCGCCCGCGCCCGCAGCTGATAGCGCCGCTCGGCGTAGGCGATGTCCTCGACCCACAGCCGCGCCGCGCGGGCCTCGATCGCCGGGCGGATCCACCGGGCGACGCGCAGCGCGTGATGAAAGCCGGCGCGGCTCGAGGTCGCCAGCGTCGCCTCGATCACCGCCGTGCGCCCGGGCCCGATCGGCGTCGCGTGGGTCTCGACCACCGAGCCCGCGCCCTCGCCGTCGACGATCGTCATCACGATCGTGCGCGGGTCGGGGCAGTGGAACGTCGCGTCGACCTCGACCGCGAGCGGGCCGATCACGCGGTACGCGACGCGCACGCGCAGCAGCTCCTCGCGGTCCTCCAGCACCTTGAGCCGCGCGAACGAGTGCGGGTGGTAGTGCGCGCCGTGCCACGGGTCGAGGCGGTTGGCCAGGATGTCGCCCGGCTCGCAATTCGCGTCCATCCGGATCACCCCCGACAGCGCCCGCGCCGGCCGCGGCGCGACGATCGGCGCCTCCGTGAGACCGTCCTCGGCCGCCAGCCGGACCCACGCCAGCACCCCGTCGTCGTGCGCCGGCAGCGGCTCCCAGCGCCCGTGCCGGCCGTCCCCGAGCTCGAGCCCGTGCCACGGACAGATCAGGTTGTCGCCGCGGACCCTGGCGCACGCCAGCGACGCGCCCATGTGCGGACAGGCGGCCGGCGCCGCCCGCAGCGCCCCGTCCTGCGCCCGCCACAGCACCAGCTCGTGGCCGTCGACGGTGTACCCGGCCGGCGCCCGCCCGACCCGGTCGCTCGCGTCGACCGCGAACCACCCGCCCGACGGCAGCGCCAGCGCCCGGGCCAGCGCCCGCTCGATGCGCGCCGGGTTGGCCTGCACCCAGTCGGGCGCGTCGACGGGAGGCTGGGCCGCCGGCGCGGTGGGCGGAGTACCGAAGGTGATCAGTCGAGACATGGTCGATCGTTCAGGTCAAAAGGGACAGGTCGGGAGGGACATGGCGGAAAAGACATGGCGGAAAGGACAGGTCACGCGGAGCGCAGCCAGCGGGCGCGCGAGCGCAGCACCTCGGCGGTCATCTGCCCGAGCGGCGTGCTGGCCATCACCCGCAGGCTGTCGAGCGGCCCGCCGTGGTCGGTGAGGAACCGGCACAGCAGCGCGGGCGGCAATTTCTCGAACAGGTCGACGAACAGCGCCGGCGCGCGCAGCGGGTGGCGGTCGATGTACGACAGGAACACGCGGTCCATCGCCACGGCCGCCGCGGACCGCGGCGCCGGCGGCCGGGCCGGCGCGCCCGGGCGGGCGACGATGCGCGCCGCGAGCTCCGCGGAGAACGTCTGGATCGCCTGGAATGCATAGCCGGTCGAGGCCTTGGCGAGCCCGCCGCGCAGGCCGATGTTCACGACCCGCGGCGACGCGCTCGCGACCGCCGGCCGCGTCGTCATCGGGATCTGCCCGGCCTCGCGAAACAGCACCGCGAACTCCTCGAGCCCGTGCTTGCGCGCCAGGTAGCCGCGGATGTCGGCCTCGTACTGCGCGGCGGGCAGCGGCGCCGCGCTGATGTACGTCGCCTCGACCAGCGCCCGCCGCCGCGAGAACGGCAGCACATACACGAAGTGCAGCCCGCGCGCCTGCGACGTCGCGAAGTCCATCATCTCGACGACCTCGGGGTCGAAGCAGTCGCGCGGCGCCTCGACCTCCCAGCCGACGAAGTGCTGCAGCAGCGCGACCTCGTCGACGCCGGTGTCGGTCGCCGCGAGCCCGGGGCGCCCGTCGAACACCCGGGCCGCGCGCAGCGGCCCGGCGCTGGTCTCGACCGCGACGTGGTCGCCGCGCTCGTGGATGTCGCCGACCGTCACGCCGAGGCGCAGCTCGACCGCCGGCGCCGCGGCGATGCGCGCCCGGGCCACGTCATAGAACGCGTCGGCCGCGACGTGCTCGTAGGGGTGGCGCTCGCTGCCCCGCACGACCCGCCGGTCGCCGTCCTGCACCGCCCAGCGCGTCCAGCGGTGGCGGACCGCGGAGCCGAACGGGTGGTCGATCATCCGCCACGCGCACCACGTGCGGTCGCGCGTGTACGCGGTCCGCGGCTCGACCACGAGCACCCGCGGACACGCACGCCCGGACCGCCGGGCCGCCTCGACCACGTGCACCGCGAGGCTGAGCCCGGCGCAGCCGCCCCCGACGATGAGCGCGTCCGCGTCCACGGCGGCAACCATGGCCCCGGTCCCGCGTGAACTCAAGGCCGCGCCCGCGTGAGCCCCCGGGCCCCCGCGGAGGGGGATCCCCGGGGGGCTCGAGCGCCGAACCTTCATGATAAGGTCCCGCCATGCGCGATACCTCGCTCCTTCGCCACCGCCTCCACGCCGCCCTGGCCTGCCTCCCCCTGGCCGCCGCCGGCCTGGCGCCGGGCGCCTGCGGACCGGCGGCCACGGCCCCCCAGGCCGCGAAGACCGACGCGAAGACCGACGCCAGGACCGACGCCAGGACCGACACTAGGACCGACCCGAAGACCGACATCAAGCCCGACGCCGCCCCGCAGCCCGTGGCCGTCGCGCCGGTCTCGCCCTACCCCGCGCGCACCGGCCTCGACCCCTTCGACCCCGACGGCATGGAGGAGGAGGGCTGCCCGAACGGCGACTGGTGCGGCCCCGCCAAGCTCGCCGAGAAGTTTCGCACCCAGAGCTCCGAGACCGACCTCGGGTGCCCGACCCGCCTGATGGGCTCCGCCAACCCCGGGGTCAAGCCCGACGACCGCCACTACAAGGGCCTGTCGCTCAACCCCATGATGCAGGGCCGCCTGCGAAGGATCGCCACCGCCGAGCAGCGCAAGTCCACCGGCGACGAGCAGCAGTGCTGCTACCACTGGTTCGACTACTGCTCCGGCCGACCGCTCCTCGACGACGAGCTCGCCGCCCTGCAGGCCCCGCTGCGCCCCGGCGACACCTGGCTCACGGGACATGTCTCCGCGGACATCCCCGACGACGCCATCGACCTGCTGCCGCTCGCCCACCGCCGCGAGCTCGCCGCGCAGTGGCTGGCCGACGCCCGGGCCGAGCACGCCTCCGTCGCCGCGTTCGCCCGCGCCACGCTCGAGCTGCTCGCCGTCGGCGCCCCGCCCGAGCTGGTGTTCGCGGCCCAGCAGGCCGGCCTCGACGAGGTCCGCCACGCCCAGACCTGCTTCACGCTCGCGGCCCTGTACGCCGGCGAGGCCGCCGAGCCCGGCCCGCTGCCGCTGCCGGCCCTGCGCGCGCCCGACCTCGTCGCCCTCGCCTGCGCGACCTTCCTCGAGGGCTGCGTCGGCGAGACGGTCGCCGCCCTCGCCGCGCTGCGAGCCGCCCGGCGCTGTCAGGTCGCCGAGGTCCGCCAGGCCCTGACGACGATCGCCGACGACGAGGCCCGCCACGCCGAGCTCGCCTGGGCGACCCTCGCCTACGCCGCGCGCCACGGCGGCGCCGAGGTGGCCAGCGCCGTGCGCGCGCTTGCACACGACCTCCGCGAGGCCGCCTGCACGCCCGCCGCGCCCGCAGCAACGGCCGCCGCGCCCGCAGCAACGGCCGCCGCGCCCGCAGCAGACGAGCTGCCCGCGGCCC
>Ga0075163_10005288_pt1 | contig 17233 bp, 15 predicted proteins | sample JI1023141ADNA_FD_71478 | JGI IMG/M metagenome (GOLD analysis project Ga0075163, IMG submission 71478) | Wastewater effluent complex algal communities from Wisconsin, to seasonally profile nutrient transformation and Carbon sequestration -... | ecosystem: Engineered > WWTP > Effluent > Algae...
CGCCACCGCGCGCTCGACGTCGGCGACGTCGTGGCCGCGGCGCATCGCCGCCAGCACCCGGGCCGAGCCCGACTGCCCGCCGAGCACGACGTGGCGGTTGTCGACGTAGCGGGCCAGCACGGCCATCGCCTCGGCGGTGACGTGCTCGGGTCGCAGCTCCGAGGGGAACGAGCCGAAGTACAGCTTGCCGTCGGCGGGCAGCTCGGCGCGCACCGTCGCCAGCAGCGCGGTGACCGCCGCGAGGTCGACGTCGGGGCCGTCGCTGCCGTACGACAGCGCGGTCGGCGTGAGGAACCGGACGTAGCGCCCGCCGGCGGCGACCAGCTCGCGCACCCAGCGCCGCACGTCGTCGATCGGGCGGTGGCGGAACCGCGCCTTGAACATGAACGGCGTCTGGCAGAACGAGCAGGCGTAGATGCAGCCGCGGGTCAGCTCGATCGGGTTCCAGCGATGCAGCGGCGGGTACCACGGCGGATACGTGCCGAGCGGCTCGCGCCGCGCGGCGCCGGTGGTGACCAGCGCGCCGGCGGCGTCGCGGTAGGCCAGGCCGGGCACCGCGCGCGGGTCGCCGCCGGCGTCGAGCGCGCGCACCAGCGCGATCAGCGTCGCCTCGCCCTCGCCGATCGCCGCGAGGTCCCAGCCGGCGGCCAGCGTCGCGGCCGGCTCGGCGGTGGCGTGGACCCCGCCGGCGACGTGGACCACGCCGGGGCGGTCGCCGATCGCCGCGCGGGCCCGGGCCAGGTCGTCGCGCATCCGGACGAAGTCGGTCGAGTAGAAGCTCCACGCGACGATCACCGGCGCGCCGTCGGCGGCGACCGCCCGCGCCAGGTCGTCCGGATTTCGGACGAACGCGACCGGCGCCGCGGCGGTGGCGGGGTCGGCGGTGAGCGCCCCGGTCACGACGTTGAGCCCGACGATGCCCGAGCGCACCGCGTAGGCGACGACCCGCGCGGTCACGGCACGCGGGCCCAGATCGCGCGCAGCGGGAACGCCGGCAGGCCCGGGCTGTAGACCTGGAACGCCTCGACCCGCTCGACGGCCAGGCCGGCCGCGGCCAGGTCGGGCAGCGGATCGCGGTGCATGTTGCAGCCCTGGCCGTTGAGCGCGCGCCACACCGGGTTGGCCGCGCGCATCAGCGCGCCGGCGATCGGGCGCGGGCTGCGCACGTGCTCGAGCAGGCGCACCGCGCCGCCCGGCCGCACCACCCGCCGCGCCTCGGCCAGCGCCGCCGCCGGCGCCCGGACGCTGCACAACACCAGCCCGAACACCGCGGCGTCCTGCGACGCGTCGGGCAGCGGCAACGCCTCGGCCGTGCCGCGCGCGACCGCGATCGTCGCCGCCGCCGCCGCGCGGCGCGGATCGGCCAGCGCGGCGAAGCCGTCGTCGGGCTCGACCGCCGTCACCTGGGCGCCCGCCGGGTAGTGCGCGAACATCAGCCCGGTGCCGGCGCCGATCTCGACCACCGCGCCGCGCAGGTCGCCGCACAGCGCGGCCCGCCACGTCGCCAGGCCGCGCCCGTCCTGGCGCGCGCACAGCTGATCGTAGAGCGCGCCCTGGCCGAGGCGGCGCTTGTGCCGCAGCGTCGCGGGCGCGTGCCGGGCGAAGTGCGCCAGCTCGCGGAGCATGGGGGCAGGATCGGGGGCGTCGCCGCGGGCTGTCAAGGCGGCCGCGCGGCCGCCGCCGCGCCCAGGTTCGCGTAGGATGCGCGGGTGGGTCCGGACACCGGCCTGGTGGGCGCGATCGTCGCGCAGCGCTACGAGCTGATCGAGCTGATCGGTCACGGCGGCATGGGCGACGTCTACCGCGCGCTCGATCGCGAGCTCGACGAGGAGGTCGCGCTCAAGATCGTGCGCGACGCGCTGATCAACGTGCCCGGCGTGCTCGAGCGCTTCCGGGTCGAGGTCAAGCTGGCGCGGCGGGTGACCCACAAGAACGTGGCCCGCACCTACGAGCTGGGCCGGGCCGACGGGCTGACCTTCTTCACGATGGAGCTGGTCGCCGGCGAGTCGCTGACCGATCGCCTGCGCGCCGGGCCGCTGCCGGTCGGGCTGGCGGTGGCGATCGCGGTCGAGCTGTGCGACGCGCTGGCCGCCGCGCACGCGGTCGGCGTCGTCCACCGCGATCTCAAGCCCGACAACGTGCTGATCGCGCGCGACGGGCGGGTCGTGCTCACCGACTTCGGCGTCGCGGCGATCGCGGCCGACGAGTCGGCGTCGAGCGGCACGCCGCGCTACATGGCCCCCGAGCAGACCCGCGGCGAGCCGGCGACGCCGGCGTGCGACGTCTACGCGCTGGGCCTGGTGCTGTACGAGATGGTCGTCGGGCGGCCGGCGTTCGTCGGCAGCGTCGCGACGGTGCTCGACGCCAAGCAGGCGTCGACCACGCCGGTCGCGCTCGACGGCGTCGACCCGGCGCTGGCCGCGATCATCGGCCGCGCGATCGCGCTGGTGCCGGCGCTGCGCTGGCCCAGCATCGAGGCGTTCAAGGCCGCGCTGGCGCCCGATCGTGGCGCGCTGGCGCCGCTGCCGACCAGCGCCGGGCGCGGCGCGCTGGCGTTGCCGACGGCGCTGATCGTCCCGCCGGTGGCCACCGGGCCGCTGGCGCACCGCGTGGTTGGCTTCCACCAGGAGCTGGTGGCGCGGCTGGCCCGGCGCAGCCACCTGCGCCTGCTGCGCCGCACCCACGGCACCGTCGACGACGGCGGCGCGCGGATCGCGGTCGTCGGCGGCGCCGAGCTCACGGTCGAGATCGCGCTGGGCGGGCGGCCCGACGTGATCACGCTCGGCGCGCCGCTGACCGTCGCGGCGCTGATGGCCAGCGCCGAGCTGGCCAGCCGGATGGTCGCGGCCGCGATCGGCGCCGGCCCCGAGCGCGAGGCCGCCGATCGCCCGCCGGCGGCCGCCGCCCTCGATCACCTGTGGCGCGCCCAGGCGCTGGCGCGCGGCGGCGACGTCGATCGCGGGCAGGCCCACCTCGAGTTCGCGGCGGCGCGGGCCCTGGCGCCGGACGATCCGCGCGTGCTGGCCGGCCTCGCGATGTGCGAGGTCCGCGCGGCGTTCTTCCGCGATCGCCCCGATCCCGAGGCGCTGCGCGCCGCCGCCGAGCACGCCGCGGCCGCGGCCCAGCACGGCCCGCACCTCGCCGAGTCGCAGATCGCGCTCGGCCACGTCCGGCTGCACGAGGGCGACGCCCGGGCCGCCGCCGCGCACTTCCGCGCCGCGATCGCGCGCGCGCCGTACCTGCCCGAGGCCCACGAGTGGCTGGGCCGGATGCTGCTCGAGGCCGGCTACCTCGTCGACGGCGAGGCCCGGCTGGCCGACGTGCTGGCGATGGCGCCGGACCTCGAGGCGCCGCGCTGGGACCTGGCGCGCGCCTACGCCCTCGAGGGCCGCTGGGCCGAGCACGATCGCGTCATGGCCGAGCTCGCGCGGGTGACCGGCGGGCTCGCCGGCCGCTTCGGCTGGAAGATCCGCCTGGCCGGCTGGCGCGGCGATCGCGCGACGGTGCTCGCGGTGCGGGCCGAGGCCGCGGCCGCGCCGGCGGTGTCGATGTTCGAGCGCGCGCTGGTGCTGGCGGTGTGCGACGCGCTGCTCGGCACGCCGTGGGCCACGGTCCGCGATCAGATCGTCGCCGCGCTGGCGGCGCCGGAGTTCGGCAGCGCGCGGCGGCGGGCGTTCATCGGCCAGATCGTCGCCGAGGCCGCCGGCGCGTTCGGCGACGTCGCCACCGCGCTGGCGATGCTGGCGCTGGCGGTCCGCCACGGGCTGTTCGATCGCCACTGGCTCGAGCGCTGCCCGCACCTCACGGCGGTGCGCGCCGACCCGGCGTACCCGGCGCTCCACGCCGAGGTGGTGGCGCGCGCCGAGGCGGTGCAGGACGCGCTGTTCGGCGAGCACCGCGGCCGCGGCACCGCCGACACGCTGCCCAACACCACCGCGGGCTGAGGCCTCAGCCGTAGCGGAACTCGAGCAGCGGCGCCGGGCGGTGCAGCCCGTTGTGCACCTCGTAGTTGAACGGCTGGTAGTGGATCAGCCACGGGTAGGCGCGCTGGCCGGCGCCGTCGTGGACGACCGTCATCGCCATCGGCGTCACCGAGCGGTACGAGCCGTCGATCGGCAGGTCGCGGTTGTCGCGGCCGCCGGCCGAGAACAGGTTGAGCAGCAGCCGATCGCCGAGGTCGAAGACCACGTCGAAGCCGCGATCGATCTTCTCGTGGCCGCGCACCATCGTGTGCATCCCGACCCTGGCCATGAAGCCGCGGAACTGCTCGTAGCCGAAGCTGAAGCGCGGGTTCTGGCGCTGCAGCTCGACCGGCACGACGTCGACCGGCTCGGGGTCGCTCCACATCATCTGGAAGCGCAGCTCGGGATCGTTGAGGCTGGCCAGGTCGCGGTAGCGCAGCGCGAAGGTGTCGTCGCGCGGGATGCCGCCGTGGACGAACATCGTCCGATCGAACAGGAACGACGTCGGCATGTGCTCGAACAGGATCCGGTAGGCCTCGAGCATCTCGCGCGGCACGTGGGGCGACAGCGACGCCAGCGCCTCGGCCGGGTGGACGCCGCTCCACACCCGGCCCTCGTGCGAGTGGAAGTACTCGTGGTTGCCGCGCAGCACCACGACGTTGTCGGGCATCGCGACGAACAGCTGCAGCGCCGCGCGCAACACGCCGTCGAAGCTGAACCGGCCGCGATCGATGTAGTCGCCGAGCAGCACCAGCTTGACGTCGGGGTGGTGGGCCGGGTCCCACTGGTGGGCCCACACCCGGTTGACGAAGTTGGTCTGGAGCAGCGCGGCCTTCAGGCAGCTGTAGCAGCCGTGCAGGTCGCCCAGCACCACCAGCTCCATCGGCTGCGACGGCCGCTGCGCGTAGACGTAGCCGTCGAGGAACTCGCAGCCGATCGGCAGCTGGCCGATGTCGGTCTTGCCGGTGAGCTGGCCGGTGCCGACCGCGCGCTGGCGGTGCCAGGCGATCATCGCCTGGGACACCAGCTGGTAGTCGAGCGCCACCTGGGCCTGCAGCTCGCGCGGGTGCGGCGAGTAGGTCTGCTCGAGCGGATCGAGCAGCGGGTGGGCCAGCGCCTGCAGCGGTGGCGTCGGCGCGCGCACCACCTCGAGCGGGCGGGTGGCGCCCGGCGTCACCGCCGGCTTGCCGACCAGCGTCGGCGCGGTGGCGTGGCCGTCGCGGCGCGCGGTCGTGAAGTACGCGAGCAGCTCGTCGTACAAGAGCTGCTCGGGCTGGCTGACCAGGCCGTCGGCGTGCATCATCGCCCGCACCAGCTCGAGCGCGGTGGTCTGCTCGCTGGCCGGCAGCGCCTGGAACAGCGTCAGCGCGCGCACCTTGAGCCGGGTCGGGACGTAGCTCTCGTCGCCCGAGGTCATCACCTCGCCGCTGAGCCTGGCGACCACCGCCTCGAGGCGGGCGTAGACCTCGTCGAAGTGGCGCTGGTACGCCGCCCGCGCGCGGACCCGCTCCTCGACCGTGCCGCTGTGCTGGGCGTCGACCACCAGCAGCACCGACTCGAGGTAGCGCTCGATGAACGCCTGCTCGCGCTGGTGGAACTGCCCGTCGATGTAGCCCACCGTCACCAGCAGATCGATCAGCTCGGCGGTGCGCCCGAGGCCGTCGGTGGCGGCGAGCGGCGGTGGGTCGGGGCGCTTGGCGGTCAGGGGAGGTCCTCCACGCCCCAGTGTCGCCAACCGGCGCCGCGCGGCGCAAGGCCGCCGACCATCAACGCGCGGGTCACCTCACGCACGCCTCGCGCACCAGCGTGACCGCGGCGACGCGCGCGCGGCGGCCGCCAGCGTACGATCGCCACCAGGAGGCTCCCATGGCCATGATCCGGACGGCGTGCGCGATGATCTTGCTGGCGACCGCGGCGTGCGGCGGCGACGACGACCCGGTCGCGTACGCCGACCTGCCGGCCGAGCTGGCCGACGCATTGTGCAGCTACGCCTACCGCTGCTGCGACGCGGCCGAGCTCGCCGATCAGTTCGGCGGCTTCGATCCGCCGGTCACCGACGAGGCGTCGTGTCGGGTGGCGATGACCGAGTTCTACCAGGGCCTGATCGGCGGCGACCCCGCGGTCGCGTCGGGGCGGATCCGCTACGACGCCGAGGTCGCCGGAACCTGCGTCGCGGCGGTGCGCGGCGCCACCTGCGGCACCTCGAACCAGGTGTTCCGCGATCGCTGCGACGCGGTGTTCGTCGGCGCGGTCGCGGCGGGCGGCGCCTGCGCCGACAACGACGAGTGCGCCGCCGGGCTGTGCGATCAGACGGCGGGCGCCGCCGAGGGCACCTGCGTCACCCCGCCGACCGCCGGCATGGCCTGCGTCGACGAGGCGTGCGCCGACAGCGCGTACTGCGAGTTCCAGCCGGCGACCAGCCAGTCCCTGTGCGTCGCGAAGCTGGCCGACGGCGCGTTGTGCACCACCAACCAGGAGTGCGTGAACGGGTACTGCGACGACGCCGGGCGGTGCGGCCCGCGCCCGGTCGCGATGACCTGCGACGGCGTGTGAGCGCCACCGGGTGTCGCTGGCGTGGGCACCTGTAGCGCCCGGCGCGACAGGTGGTGGCGGCGGCGGCCGTGGTTCGGGCCACTTGCCCGGGGGCACGGCGCTTGCGATGCGGCCCGGCATGTCCAAGCCCTTGCTGCTCGCCCTGTGTCTGGCCTTGCTCGCGCCCGCGTGCGCCGATCCCGCGGTCGACGAGGATCCCGTCGACGAGCCGGCGCTCACCGCCGACGAGCTGGCCGCGCTGCCGGCCGGCGCCGACGATCCCGAGCACGCGCTCGCGCACCTCGTCGAGGGGCCGGCGGTCGACGACGGCGCGGCCTTCGACGACGAGCTGCCGGCGCCGTTCGTCGACGTCGAGGTGATCGACGACGGCGCGCCGCGCTTCGCCGCGCTCCTGGCCAGCGGGCTGCACCCGCGCGCCTCCGACGCGCTGCGCGCCGCCGGCGTGGCGGCGTGGCGCATCACCCAGACCATCGGCGACGCGCCGGCCTCGGCTGGCTACCACGCCGCCGACGGCACGGTGAACGGCCGGGCGTACTGCGCCGCCACCGATCTATCGGTGCGCGGCCTGACCGCGGCGCAGATCCACAACCTGCTCGAGCGGCTGGCGCGGGTCGGGTTCGCCGCGTGGTACCGCAAGGACGGCGTCGACGGCTGGCGCGGCGCCGACCACGTGCACGTCGTCTACGCCAACGCGCGGATGAAGTCGCAGCTGCGCGCGCAGGTGCGGGCGTTCCTGGTCGGGCGTAACGGCCTGGTCAGCAACACGCTGTACCGCTGGCACGACTTCACCGACGCCGCGGTGCGCGCGGTCAAGGCCAAGTTCGCCGCCAGCGCCAGCGGCACCAGCAACGGCGGCGCCGGCGTGCCGGCGCGGATCAACACCGCGGGGGCGCCGCTGACCGTGCGCGCCGGCGCCAGCGCGGCGACCGCGGCGGTGGGCGCGGTCGCCGACGGGGCGTACGTGGTGATCCGCTGCCAGCGCCGCGGCCAGACCGTCACGGGCACCTACGGCTCGTCGAGCCTGTGGGACCAGCTCGACGGCGGCTACGTCGCCGACGCCTACGTCGCGACCGGCTCCGACGGCCAGGTGGCGCCGACCTGCCCGTGACCGTGGGCACCTGTAGCGGCCGGCGCTACAGGCCCCGCGCGGCGGCGCAGGGATCTCCCGCGGTTGGCGATGGCGCGCGGCTTGCTGAACCGAGGCCCATGACGAACCTCCGCTGGTACCTGTCCGCCGCTGTGATCGCGCTCGGCGCGTGCACCACCGACGCGCTCGACGACGAGCTGGGCGCTGACGACCCCGCCGGTGATCTCGGCGACGAGCCGTGGGACGACGAGGGGCCGCTGCCCGCCGACGCCGCGTCGGACGCAGGCGAGCGCGTCCCCGATCTGTTCGCGGTCGCGCCACGCTTCCAGCTGCCGTTCCCGTGCGGCCAGACCTGGGCCGGCCAGACCCGCACCAACCACAGCCCGCAGCTGTCGGTCGACTTCAACCGCGCCGACGATCTGGGCGACGCCGTGGTCGCCGCCGCCGCCGGCACCGTCACCCGCGTCGCCAACGCCGGGTCGGTCAGCTACGGGCGGTGGATCGAGATCAGCCACGGCAACGGCTACACCACGCGCTACGCGCACCTGTCGGCGCAGCGGGTGGCGGTGGGCCAGACCGTGCGTCAGGGCCAGCGCATCGGCGACGTCGGCTCGACCGGCGGCTCGACCGGGCCGCACCTGCACTACGAGCAGCGCCACAACGGCGCCGCGGTGCGCGCGGCGTTCGACGGCGCCGGCGCGCTGTACTACGGCACGCGCAACTACCGCAGCGCCAACGCGTGCGGCGGCAGCGCCGGCGTGGCCGGGCGAGTCAACACCGCCGGCGCGCCGCTGACCGTGCGCGCCGGCGCCAGCACCGCGACCGCCGCGATCGGCTCGATCGCCGACGGCACCCACGTGACGATCCGCTGCCAGACGCGGGGCCAGTCGATCACCGGCACCTACGGCACGTCGACGCTGTGGGACGACATCGGCAACGGCTTCATCGCCGACGCCTACGTCGCGACCGGCTCGGACGGCCAGGTCGCGCCGACCTGTCCGTGAGCCGCAGGTGGAGCACTAGCGGCAGTGATCGTCGCGGCCGGTCTCGATCACGCAGCCGGCCGCGCACACCTCGACGCGCACGCCGACGCCGGCCTGGCAGCGGTACAGCGCCTGGGGATCGCCGTCGAGCTCGTCGCCGCCGCAGTACAGCCCGCCGTCGGTGCACGGCCCCGGCAGGCCGTCGTCGACGCCGCGGCAGGCGTCGTCGGTGGTGGCGTTGACGATGCAGCCGGCGTGGCAGCGGCCGCGGGCCTTGGGCACGCCGTCGCGATCGCACTGGTACAGCGTGTCGGCGGCGCCGGCCAGCTTGTCGCCGCCGCAGTACAGCCCGCCGTCGACGCACGCGCCGATCGGCGACAGCTCGATGGTCAGCGCGATCCGCTGCCCGGCGGTCAGCGCGGCCTGGGCGGCGCCGGTGCCCGCGACCTGCGCGCCGAGCTTGCCGGCGGCGACCACGCCGACGTCGATCGGCGCGGCCGCGTCGATCGCGATCGCGATCGCGGTGATCACGGGCAGCGCGACCGCGCCGCCGCCGGCGGGCGCGGTGGTGGCGTAGGCGTGGCGATCGCCGTACAGCACGTCGAGCTCGAGCTGATCGATCGTCGCGACCGACGCCGACTCGACGCGCAGCGCGACGCAGGCGCCGGCGATGTCGGCGCACGGATCGTCGGCGCCGCCGCACGCCGCCAGCAGCGCCGCGGCGGCCAGCCACCTCACGGCCGGCACCCCAGCGCGTCGCAGCGGATCGGCGGCAGCGTCGCTGGCGCGGCGTCGGACGTCAGCACGAGCGCGGTGGTCGCGGCCGCGGCGGTGCCGGCGACCGCGGCCCACACCCACCAGCGCCGGTACAGCGGCCGCGGCGGCGCGGGCAGGCGCAGCGCGACGGTCAGCGCGCCGCCCGACGGCACCAGCACCGTGCGCGTGGCCGAGGCGCGGCCGGGATGATCGGCCCGCAGCGTGTGGGCGCCGGCGGCGAGCGATCGCGAGACGTACGGCGTGGCGCCGACGACCACGCCGTCGAGTCGCAGCTCGGCGTGGTCGGGCGTCGAGGTGACCGTCAGCGCGCCGGTGCGCAGGCACAGCTCGCGCAACCGGATCAGCTCGGGCGCGCGCGGATCGTCGGCCGCGGCGCGCCGCAGGAACGCGTCGGCGTGGCCGCGCGCGGCCTGGCAGTCGCCGAGCTGCACGGCGGTCAGCGCCAGCCAGCGGTACGGGTTGGCGCGCTCGGGCACCAGCCGGTTGGCGATGGTCAGCTCGTCGCGCGCCGTGAGGTAGTCGCCGCGCTCGAACGCCGCGACGCCGCGCTGCAGGTGGAACAGCGCGGTGGCCTCGGTGGCGTCGGCGCCGACCGGTCGCGCACCGACGGTGGCGACGAGGATCGAGGCCACCAGCCAGCGCATCCGTGCCATAGTAGGGCGCGCGCTCGGATGTCGCAACTCGTCGGAGAATACGCGCTCGGCGCGCTGCTCGGCACGGGCGGCGCGAGCGCGGTGTACGCGGCGCGCCACCGGCGCACCGGCGCGGCGGTGGCGATCAAGCTGCTGCGCGCCGACGACGCCGGCGCCGCGCTGGCGGCCGCGCTCGCCGAGGCCGCCGGGCCGCGCGCGATCGATCACCCGGCGGTGGTGCGCGTGCTCGAGGTCGGTCACGACGCCGCCACCGGCCAGTGCTACCTGGTGATGGAGCACCTCGCGGGCGAGTCGCTGGCGGCGCGGCTGGCGCGGGTGGGCGCGGTGGACGAGGCCACGGCGCGGCGGCTAGGCGCGGCGGTCGCCGACGGCCTGGCCGCGGTCCACGCCCGCGGCATCGTCCACCGCGATCTCAAGCCGGCCAACGTGATCGTGTGCGGCGACGCGCCGACGATCGTCGACTTCGGCATCGCCAAGCACCTCGGCGATCGCGCGGTCGCCACCACCGCGCGGCGCATCGGCACGCCGCCGTACATGGCGCCCGAGCAGTTCACCGGCGGCGTGATCACGCCCGCGGTCGACGTGTTCGCGCTCGGGGTGATGCTGTTCGAGCTGGTCACCGGCGAGCTGCCGTTCGTCGGCTACGACGACGGCCGCTGCCCGCAGCTGTTCGAGGCGCCGCGTCGGCTCGGCGGGCGCGGCTCGGCCGAGCTCGACGCGCTGATCGCCCGCTGCCTGGCCCGCGAGCCGGGACAGCGACCGCGCGCGATGACCGACGTGGCGCGCGCGCTGCGCGGCGAGGTCGACGACGACGCGCGGGGCGACGAGCGCGTGACCGAGGACGCCGGGCCGGTGCTGGCGCCCGCGGGGGTGGCGGGGGTGGCGGGGGTGGCGGTGGCGGACGCGGTGGGGGCGCCGCCGCGGCGAGCGCGGCGGTGGCGCTGGGTGGCGGCGATCGCGCTCGCCGGCGCGGCGCTGGTGGGCGTCGTGGCGGCGGTGGCGGTCGATGGTGGCGGGGCGGAGACGGAGACGGAGACGGGAACCGGAACGGGCACGGGCACGGGCACGGGCACGGGCACGGGAACCGGAACCGGAACCGGAACCGGAGTCGGAACCGGAGCCGGAGTCGGAACCGGAACCGGAGCCGGAGTCGGAGCCGGAGACGGAACCGGAGAGGAAGCCGCGATCAATCCCGGCGTCGCGCCAGCCGCGCCCGTCAAGCGGCGGACGCGCAAGCCGCCGAAGCCGCCGGTCGGCGAGGGGCTCGACTGATGGCGACCGAGCCGCCGCGCGCCACCGAGCCGTTGACGTCGGCCTTGCGCGCCCACGTGCGCGAGGGCCGCATCACCAACCTCACGACGGGCGTCGTGACGACGTTCGGGCGGGCCCGCACGACGATCGGCGCCGATCCGCGCGCCGACGTCGTGGTCGACGACGCGTCGATGTCGCGGCTGCACTGCGAGCTGCGCATCGTCGACGGCGCCGCGTTCGTGCGCGACCTGGGCAGCAAGAACGGCACGCTGGTCGATCGCGTGCCGGTGCTCGACGCGCCGCTGCGCGACGGCGCCATCTTGACGCTCGGCCGCACCGAGCTGCGCTTCGATCTGGGCGCGCGCCAGGTCGAGATCCCGCTGTCGTCGCGCGAGCGCTTCGGCGGCCTGCGCGGGAGCTCGGTGGCGATGCGCGCGGCGTTCGCGCTGCTCGAGGCCGCGGCGGCCACGTCGAGCACGGTGCTGCTCCAGGGCGAGAGCGGCACCGGCAAGGAGCTCGCCGCCGAGGCGCTGCACGGCGAGGGTCCGCGCAAGGACGGCCCGTTCGTCGTCGTCGACTGCGGCGCGGTGCCGGCCAACCTGCTCGAGGACGAGCTGTTCGGCCACGAGGCCGGCGCGTTCACCGGCGCCACCGCGACCCGGATCGGCGCGTTCGAGGCGGCGGCCGGCGGCACGGTGTTCCTCGACGAGATCGGCGAGCTCGCGCTCGAGCTGCAGCCCAAGCTCCTGCGCGTGCTCGAGCGCCGCGAGATCCAGCGGGTCGGCGGCGTCACCCGCATCCCGGTCGACGTGCGCATCGTCGCCGCGACCAACCGCGACCTCAAGGCCGAGGTCAACGCGCGCCGGTTCCGCACCGATCTGTACTTCCGGCTGGCGGTGCTGGTGATCACGCTGCCGCCGCTGCGCGAGCGCACCGGCGACATCCCGGCGCTGGTCGAGGCGATCCTCGACGGGCTCGGCGATCGCACCTCGCCGATGGCGCGGGCGCTGGCCGGCGGCGAGCTCTTGCCCGAGCTGTTGCGCCACGCCTGGCCCGGCAACGTGCGCGAGCTGCGCAACTACGTCGAGGCGTGCGTCGTCCGGCAGGAGCGCGCCGCCGCCGCGCTGGTGCCGGCCAGCGAGCCGACCATCGACATCACCCAGCCGCTGCGCGCCGTGCGCGATCGCTGGGTCCGCCACGTCGAGCGGCGCTACCTCGAGGCGCTGCTCCGCGCCCACGGCAACAACGTCAGCGCCGCGGCCCGCGCGGCCGGCCTCGACCGCGTCCACCTGCACCGGCTGCTCAAGGCCAGCGGCTTGCGGTAGCTACTGCCCGCTGCCGAAGCAACGCCGCTTGGGCACCTTCGCCTTGGGCGGCTTGGCCTGCACCAGCCGGATCAGCGTGCCGGCGTTGCACACCTCGCGCAGCCGCAGCTCGTACAGCACGACGCCGCTGGCCAGCGTGTGGACCGCCGCCACCTCCGCCTTCCACTTGGTCCAGCGCTCGTCGGCCATGCACGAGCCGACGCACCACACCGGCACCGGCAGCGTCGTGGTGGCCGCGCCGTCGACGATCGCCAGGTCGTGGGTCGCGTAGCGCTTGGCGCCGGTGAACGTCGCGGTGGGCAGCGCCGCCGCCGCGCCGGCGACCTCGTCGGTGCCGAACTTCATCGCCTTGACGGTCTTGAGCGCGCGCAGCGACGCCTCGGTCAGCGCGCCCTTCTTGCGCTCGACGATCGCGCCGTCCTCGTCGCCGAAGTCGGCGCACTGGCCGACCTTGACCTTGGTCACCACGACGCCGACGTCGCCCTCGGTGATGACGTAGACGAAGCCCTTGAACGCGGTCGGCAGGATCTCGGCGTGGTCCATCGTCCCGTCGTCGTCGACCAGCGCCAGGAGCGCGTAGGCGCCGTCGGCCGACCAGCCGAGCAGGCGGTTGGCCTCGCTGGCGCGGACGCAGGCGGCGGCCGGGCGCGCGGCGGCGACCAGGCCGAGAGTGACGAGCGCGGCGACGAGCAGGGCACGCATGGGTCGAGCGTAAGCCCAACGCGCGACCGGGGCGCGCGATTCCAGGCGATACTCGCCCCGATGGCGCACATCGACATCCGGGTGGTCGAGGGCGACCTCTTGACGACCAACGTCGAGCTGGTCTGCTTCAAGCACGCGCAGAGCTTCTACGGCGCCGACCTCGCGGCGGTCGAGCGGCTCACCGCCCAGGCCGGCCTGGCCGAGGCGCTGTTCAGCGTGCCCAGCGGCGACGTGCGCGTGGTCGCCACCGCCGGCGCGCTGGCCGCGCCGCGGGCGGCGTTCCTCGGCACGGTCCGGCTGGGCGACCTGCGCTACCACGAGCTGCGGCTGCTGGCCGCGCGCATGCTGCTGGTCGCGCAGGCCGAGGGCGCGCGCACGATGGCGACCACGGTGCACGGCGTCCAGGCCGGCCTCGACGAGAGCGAGGCGGTGCTGGCGCTGGTCGGCGGCCTGATCGATGGCTTCCAGCGCGGCCTGGGCGGCGCGTTGACCGAGGTGATCGTCGTCGAGAGCCGGCCGGCCCGGGCCAAGCGGCTGCGCGCGGCGCTGACCTCGGGCCTGGCCAGCACGCTGGGCGTCGACGTCCACGCCGGCGGGTTCCGCATCGCGCGCAGCGCCGGCTTCCGCCAGGCCGCGCCGCTGGCCAGCGCCGGCGCGGCGTCGCTGGCCAAGCCGCACGCGTTCGTCGCGATGCCGTTCGCGTCCGAGCTCGACGACGTCTTCCACTACGGCATCGCCGGCCCGGTCAAGGCGGCCGGGCTGTTGTGTGAGCGCGTCGATCAGGCGGTGTTCAGCGGCCTCATCATCGAGCGCATCCGCGAGCGCATCGACTCGGCCGAGGTGGTGATCGCCGATCTGTCGCTGGCCAACCCCAACGTCTACCTAGAGGTCGGCTACGCCTGGGGCCGCGGCCGCCCGACGATCCTGGTGGTGCGCGACGTCAAGGAGCTGCGCTTCGACGTGCAGGGCACGCGCTGCCTCGTCTACCAGAGCATCCGCCACCTCGAGGAGCTGCTCACCAAGGAGCTGGCGGCGGTCACCGCGTGACGCTCCTCGCTGCGCTCCGGGCGTGCGCCGCGATCCCCCGCACCCCGCGTGGTCGCGCTCGACGCTGATCTGACGCAGTAGTGCTAGGCTCCATCGCGGATGGTCCGGCAAGGCGCTGGAGGTGTGTTCGACGCGGAGGCGATCGTGGCCTGGGCCAAGGCGCGCGCAGCGCGCGGCGCGTCCATGCGCATCGCCGACGTGATCGCCGATCCCGATCCCGCCGAGCGCGCGATGGCCACCGCGGTGCGGCGCCACTTCGCGGGGTGGCGCGAGCTGCTGGCGGCGGCGGGCATCACGCCGTCGGGCCGCGGCCGGGTCGCGCCGCCGGTGCCCGAGGCGGCCGAGGTGCTGGCGTGGGTGCGGGCGCTCGCGGCCGCCGGGACGCCGCTCAAGAGCAGCTGGATCGGCACCGGGCCCGATCCGACGCCGCGCCGCATGCTGGCGGCGGCGCGCCGTCACTTCGGCTCGTGGGCGCGGACGCTGACCGCGGCGGGCGTCGAGGCGCCGGCCGAGCGGCCGACCCGCGAGGCGGTGGTCGCGTGGCTGCGCGACGTCGCGGCGCGGCGCGGGGCGCCGCCGCGCTCGCCGCTGGAGCTGCGCCGCGACGACGCCGACCCGGCGATGGTGGCCGCCGCGCGCCACCACTTCGGATCGTGGCGGCAGGCCCTCGACGCCGCCGAGCTCGGCGACGCGCCCGCCGCGGCACCGCCTGCGACGATCGCGCCGCGCGTCGTCGAGTCACCGCCGCCGCCGCCGCCGCCCATGCGCGCGCCGAGCCGGCCGCTGCTCCCGGCGCCGGCGCCGGCGCCGGCCGCGCGCCGCTGGTCGGAGGTGGCGGCGTCGCCCGCGGCGCGCTGGGCGGTGCTCGCGGCCGAGCTCACCGCGGCGCTCGCCGACGAGCGCCACTTGCCGCCGGGGTTGGTGGCGCGGCTCGCCGAGGCGCTCGCGGCCGACCAGCTGACGCAGGTGCGCGACGCGTGGCCCGCCGTGAGCGCGCTGCTCGAGCGGCAGGGCGAGCTGCTCGAGCTGAGCGCGATCGACGCGCGCCATCGCGAGCTCGCGGCGCTGGTGCACGCGCTCGCGGCGCAGGGGCTCGCGGTGCCCGAGCGCCTCGCGGCGTTCGCGCAGGCCTGGGCCGTGCCGGTGGCGCGTCGGCGCCGCCGGCGACGGTGAGCGCGCCGGCCCGCGGCGCTGGCCCGGCGCTTGCTGCCTCGCGGTCCCATGGACGCGAAGTCGAGCCGCGCCGTCGCGTCGGTGTCAGGTAGTGACGAACCCCTGGCACCGCGGCGGCGAACCCTGGTCGGCGTGGGCGCGCTCGCGGCCGTGAGCATCGCCACGCTCGTCGCGCGTCCCGCACCGGCGCAGGCCGATTCGTACCGCGACGAGCTGTTCGTCGCCGACGCGACCGCGGTGGCCGTCGCGACGATCGGGCGCGGCGAAGGCCCGCTCGGGTACCTCGCCGGCGCCGGCATGTGGCTGGGCAGCCCCGCCGTACACCTCGCGCACGGCAACTACGGCCGCGCGGCGGGCGCGTTGGCGCTGCGCGGCGGCAGCGTGCTCGCCACCTACGGCGTGCTGCGGTGGTGCCTCGACGACGGTGACGAGGGCAGCGCGGTCGCGCGCTGCGCGCTCGGCAGCCTGGCGGTCGGCGCGGTGCTGGTCGGCGGCGCCTTCGCGATCGACTACGCGGTGCTGGCCGACGACGACGACGCGCCCGCCGCGGCGCCGGCGCAGCTCACCTGGCGCGGGACGTTCTGATCACGCGTCGATGGCGCGCGCCAGCGTGTACCCGGCCATCGCGAGGATCGCCAGCGAACCCGGCGTCCACAGCGCCGCGCGGACGTCGTGGAGCTGCGCCGTCACGTACGCGGCGAAGTGCAACAGCCGCGTCGCGACGTAGCCGTACAGCGCGAGCTGCGCGGCCCACAGCGGCGGCGCGGCGAGGACGAACAGCAGCCCCGCCGCCAGGAACAGCGGCACGTTCTCGCCGTCGTTCTGGTGGATGCGGCGGGCCCGCTCGACGTACTCGTTGGGCGCGAGCTGATCGCCGGCCGGCGCGGGGTTGTACGGCGAGCGCCGCGCGTCCTCCGGGCTGCGAAAGCCGGCCTTGACCTTGGTCATCCGGTAGACCGTCAGCCACGCCATCGACGCCATCTTGATGATCATGAGCGCGGCGGCGATCGCGTAGACGCGGAACAGCGGATCGTGGAGCGACAAGGTCGTCATGCGTAGCCCTCCTGGGTCGCGCGGGCGCGGAACGTCCGGCACAGCTCGTCGATCAGCTCGTCGTCGCGGTAGCGCAGCGGATCGTGGAAGCGCTCGACCAGCGCCTTCATCGCCAGGAGCCCGTGGGCGGCGAGGTGGGCGGCGAACGCCAGCCGACGCGCCGCGAGCGGGTCGGCGCGCCGGCCCCGCGGCCGGCTGGCGTGCAGGCGGGTCCCCGCCAGGCCGAACAGCGGCTCGTTGAGCGGTCGGATCCGCGCCAGCAGCGCCGGGTCGGCGGCGCCGAGGTCCGCCTGCTGCACGTGCATCGTCACCAACCGGTAGCTGTCGAGCCGCGGCGCGTAGTAGCCGACGTAGCCGCGGATCACCGCCTCGAGCGCCGCCACCCCGTCGGGCGCCGCCGCGCAGGCCGCCCCCACCGCCGCCGCCGCCGCCGCGCTCTCGATGAACACCACCTCGAACAGCAGCGCGTCCTTCGAGTCGAAGTAGTGGTACAGGGCCTGCTTGGTGACGCCCAGCTCGCGGGCCACCGCGTCCAGCGTCAGGCCGGCCACGCCGCCGCGCGCCAGCACCGCGCGGGTCGCCTCGAGGATCTCCGCGCGCGAGCCGTCGCGGCGTCGCTGACGGAGGCGGGTGCGCGCGGGGGCCACCATGACATTGACGGTAGTCG
>Ga0075163_10005289_pt1 | contig 17230 bp, 13 predicted proteins | sample JI1023141ADNA_FD_71478 | JGI IMG/M metagenome (GOLD analysis project Ga0075163, IMG submission 71478) | Wastewater effluent complex algal communities from Wisconsin, to seasonally profile nutrient transformation and Carbon sequestration -... | ecosystem: Engineered > WWTP > Effluent > Algae...
AAAGACGTTGTCGTAGGTCTTCAAGATTTTGAACTGGCCATCGGCCTTGGTTTCACCAATGAAAACGTTCTTGGTGAGGTGGTGATTCTTCTGAGTGGTCACCTTTCCGCCAGGGCCATCAAAGCTGATACCCTTTTCGAGTTCGGCAATCACGAGCGGAACATCAAAGCTGCCAGCGGCCTCCACGGCGGCCTTCCAGAGATAGACGCCGTTGTAACTGAGAACCATTGGTGAACAGGTGACACGACCTTCTTTGACGATTCCAGGTACCGTGCTCTTGGCGAGCCAAGCTTGGAAATCGGCGATGAACTTCTCGTTGGCTGGTGACTTGATCGACTGGAAGTAGGTCCAGCAACCGAGTTGGCCGACAAGTTGTTTTGCGGGCAGGCCACGGAATTCGTCTTCAGAGATGGAGAAGCTGACGACGGGGCAGGTTTCGGATGAGAGACCTGCTGCTGCATACTCCTTGAAGAACGGGACGTTGGTGTCTCCATTCAGGGTGCTGACAACACAGGCATCGCCACCAGCGGTGAACTGCTTGATCTCAGCAACAATCTGCTGGTAGTCGGTGTGGCCGAAAGGCGTGTATTTGCCAGCAGAGATGATCTTGCCAGTTTCGTCCTTCGTAAAGCCTCCGCCAATGTTTTCCAACGGAACGCCTTTGCTGAGGAGATACTCCAACAACACAAGGTTTGTGGTCTGTGGATAGACGTAGTCGCTGCCGAGAAGGTAAAACTTCTTGTAGCCCTGTTCGAGGAGGTAATCGACCGCAGGGGTAGCCTGCTGACCGACTGCTTCAGCGGTATAAAAGATGTTTGGGGACATCTCTTCACCCTCGTATTGGACCGGGTAGAACAGCAGACCTTTATTGCTTTCGAACACGGGCAGCACAGATTTGCGGCTGACTGATGTCCAGCAACCAAAAGTCACTGCTACCTTGTCTTGCTCAAGCAGCTGCTTGGCTTTCTCTGCAAAGAGCGGCCAATTCGAGGCACCATCGACGACGACGGGCTCGATCTTCTTGCCGAGGACGCCGCCGGCGGCGTTGATCTCGTCAAAGGTGAAGAGGAGCACGTCGCGCAATGACGTCTCTGATATCGCCATCGTACCGCTGAGGGAGTGAAGGACACCGACTTTAACGGTATCCTCTCCCAATAGCTGCGCCGGATTGGCGATAGCACAGAGCGTTGCGAACGCTGTGATGAGTTTAGGAATCTTCATTTGTGTGATGTGATGGTAAGGGGGGCGGGGTTTTCTGGGTGGGATTAGAAGGCGATGGTGATGCCTGCTGTGCCTGTGAAGAAGTCTGAGTCTGGGTTCACAGGGATAACGGAGTCATTCGTGTGGTAGAAGGTGACACCAATGTTTGCGCTGATGTTCTTGGTCATCGCGTAAGTGGCGGATACACCTGCGGAGGCGAACGAGAATCCGGCGTCGCCGCCGTGGAAGTTGTCAGTGTCAAACGCGACGCTGATAGGCAGGCCAAGGGTAAGCTTGCCAAAGGATTTCGATGGCCCGATACCAAGCTGAGTTACAAGGCCTGTATCAAAGGAGATCTCGTCGGCGACACGGCCATGCAGCAAGAGGAAGGGATTCAAGACTCCGTCGCTATACGCGATTTTAAAGTCTACGATGTGCTCAATCTGTTCGGCATAGTTCCAGGACTGATAGAGCAACGTGAACTTCCAGTCATCGACGGCATAGGAGAAGCCTCCCCAAACGTCGATCTCTTGAATGCTGCTGCCGATTGTGGTCGGTGCGTTGTCATTCACATCCCACCAAGTGCCGATGATCGCCGTCCAGCCGCCGCCGAGGTCGAAGCCAAGTTCGAGGAGTGGGTGGAAAAGCGGATCACTGAATGAGTTCCCAGCCGCCCAGATGTCCTGGCCGTAGGAGACGAAGTGAGTATCTACAGCGAGACTGAGGGTCCCGGTAACGAACGGTGTTTCGGGTTCGGCCGGTGCCATCGGACTTGGAGATTTGCCGGAAGTTGTGGTTCCGGCAAAGGCGGCACTGCTCAGGAGAGAGGCTGTGCCGATAGCGAGCATCATCGAACGGAGCGACGAGTTAAGAGGCGAGGAGCAAGTAGTTTTCATTCGGTCTATTGAGAGGTTTCTTGGGTTTGTGTTGATTGATGTTCCTTGGGAAGTCATTGCGACTGTTCCGTTGGAGTGCCTGACTGGCTGAGCACTGCGTGTGCCAGAAACCTGAAGTCTGCGTATGAAGATGGTGAATAGAATTCACTAGCCAATTTGGATATTGGTGTGTGCAGATGGCACGAAATCAGCGCTCAGGGACTCGATTGGTAAACGCGCCCATGCCCTTTGAAGAATTGAATATCACCGAGACCATCGATGCTCGGAAGCTACTAATGTTGGTCACTGTCGCAGAGGAAAAGACTCTGGCGTCGGCGGCCTGTCGCATGAACCTCACCCGCTCAGCCTTGAGTCATGGACTCAAGGCATTGGAAGAGGAGATGGGGTGCTCTCTCTTTGCGCGTGCCCAGGGTGTGCTGGCCCTCAGTCCGAAGGGTTATGAACTTCTGGAGCATGCCAGGATGATTCTGAAACTAATGCATGTCGCGAGGATGAGCCTCCGATAGGCCCATTTCAATGCTACTGAGCTAGCCAAGCTCGCCATCCCTTAAATTCAGTGATGTCTGGAAGGTTTCTCACTGCCGAGGCTTCGCAAATGAAGCCACAGACTTCGGTGCCATCCTCTAAGGGGACTCGACCCAATCCGAGTGGCGCAGCGATGGCGTCTAAAAAGGTGCCAACCGATGCGTGGGGAAGATTCCAGATTTCGCAATCGATGGATGCGCCTGCTTCGTTGCCTTCTGATCGAACCAAACCAGGGCGCGCTGGAATGCCATTCATTGGCGGGATGCAGTGCATGCGATAGACGGGGGCGGTGCGTGTGCGTTTGCACAATGTCCCACCGCGACTGGTTAATTGATGATTGAGTGGCAGACCTTCAAGGTGGGCACCGAAGACTGCGATATCCATTCCCTCAGAAGGCCAGTCAATTTTGGGTGTCGACGAACTTGATACTGTGGAGGTTCCGATGGGCAGTTCCTTAGCTCCATGGAAGGCCTCAGCAACCTTTGCCAGTCGCGCATCTTCAAACGCAGGCGCGCAAAACGTCACGCCCCACGGCATGTTGTTTGCCAGAAAGCCTGCGGGTACCGCCCATGCAGCGAGATCCAAGAGGTTCATGAAATTGGTGTAGCGACCCAGGTTCGAATTGAGAGCAATCGGGTTATTATCGACATCTGCGACCGTGTAGATGGTGCCAGCGGTGGGTAGCATCATGGCATCGATCTCTGTCCATAGCGGTTCTGATGCACGACGCAGTTCCGCGAGTTTGTACTGCGCAGCGAAGGCATCGACAGCAGTGGCCGATGCCGCGCCTGCGATGATCTTATGCGTTGCTGCATGGAGAGCTTCAGGATTGCCTTCGATGAAGGAGCGGATAGCTGCATAGCGTTCGGCCACCCAAGGGCCGCCATAAAGGAGGCTGGCGGCATCGAGGAAGGGCGAGGCGTCAACCTCGACGACGGTATGTCCGAGGGCCGTTAGCCGCTCGACACTTTTCGCAAAAAGCGCTGCAGCGGATTCGTCCCCAAAGAAATCGAGTTGATGCGGTTGTGGGACGCCAATGATTTTCAATGAACGCGGTGCGCGCTTCGCTGATTCATTTGGCCTTGCGTAGGCATCTGATGGATCGTAGACCGCTGCGACTTGACAGACCTGCCAAGCGTCTGAAACCGTCAGCGCAAAGATCGATACGCAGTCAAGCGTGCGGCATGCGGGAACTACGCCGCTGCAACTGAGCAGCCCTCGGGTTGGCTTCATCCCCACGAGATTATTGAACGCAGCGGGCACCCTTCCTGAGCCTGCGGTGTCTGTGCCGAGTGAAAAGCTGGCCAAGCCTAGCGCAACGGCGACCGCAGAACCTGAACTGGAGCCGCCAGGGATGTAGGTCGCGTCAAAGGCGTTCGGGGCAATCCCATACGGGCTGCGAACGCCAACCAGACCCGTAGCAAACTGGTCGAGGTTGGTTTTGCCCATGGGGATTGCACCTGCTTCAATCAGGCGTTGAACAACAAACGCAGAATGGTCTGGGTGATAGGCATAGTCTGGACAGCCTGCCGTGGTGGGCAAACCGGAGAGATCAATATTGTCTTTAATTGCGAAGGGAATGCCATAGAGCGGTAAGTCTTCGGGAGATTTTTGCTCCAATGCGACCAGCCGTCGTTCCATGTCTGACCAAGTGGGTCTGCTGATCCAAATTCGTGGATCACCCTCTGCTGCCGCTTCCCACATCGTTCGAATCACGTCGCGTGGATGAAGTGATCCGCTGCGGTAACTGCGGGCGAGGGTGTCAATGGTCCAGTCTGTTAGCATGGGGAGATTGTGGCAAGGGTTTGTCCAGGTGAAACGGTTTGCCCTTCGCGACAACGTACAGCGGAGACGGTGCCTGCTGTGGGAGAGTGAATTTGAATCTCCATCTTCATTGCTTCAACGAGGGCGATGACTTGACCTGCTTCGACGGTGTCTCCAGCCGTCATGAGCATCTTCCAGAGGCTGCCACTTACGGGGCTATGTACAACCTCGTGACCATCTTCAAGCACCCAGTCGGAGGTCTCCTCGATGGTTGTCAATTCTACAGCTGAATCGAGATTAATCCCCTTGGCCTCCCATCGGGCGCGTTCTTCCGCGAAGGCCTGACGCTGAGTCTTCCTGAAGGTTTCGATGTCTTCAGCCTCTGCTTCAAGGAACGCTTGGTAGTCACGAAGTCGGAAATGAGTCTCCTCAATCTTTGGGGTGTAGCGGCCCTGCGGAAAGTCATGGCGCAATTGGAGGATCTCTTCAGCGCTCACAGGATAAAATTTCACCTGATCAAAAAACCTCAGTAGCCATGGTCTGCCTGGCTCAAAGCTATCGGTGCTGCGATATCGATTCCACATCTGGATGGTGCGTCCGACGAACTGATAACCCCCAGGACCTTCCATTCCATAGATGCACATGTAGGCACCGCCTATCCCGACTGCGTTTTCTGGCGTCCAAGTGCGCGCTGGATTGTATTTGGTCGTGACAAGACGATGCCGCGGATCCATCGGGGTCGCGACGGGCGCTCCTAGATAGACATCGCCAAGCCCCAGCACCAAGTAGTTGGCTCCAAACACAATCCGTTTGACGTCTTCAATGGAATCGAGGCCGTTAATCCGCCTGATGAATTCGATGTTGCTAGGGCACCAAGGGGCATCTGCACGAACGGATTGCATGTACTTTTGGATTGCCTCTTGAGTGGCGGGATCATCCCAGGACAGTGGCAGATGCACAACGCGTGACGGCACTTCGAGATCATCAACCTTGGGCAAATCTGCGCGAGCAGCCTCAATCAAATCGATCACATTGTGAAGACAGACTTGGCGTGAATCAAAATGAACCTGCAGTGATCGAATGCCCGGCGTCAGATCAATGATGGCGGGATGGCGATTTGCTTGAAGCGCCAAGTAAATTGCGTGAACCCAGAAGCGCAGATGAATTTCCAGCACTAGCGGCCCAAATTCGACGAGAAGGTAGCGATCTCCAGAGGGCCTATAGACGATTTCAGGGCAATCGGGGGTCGCAGGGATACGATGGATGATAGCGCTCTCAAAGGAGGGCGGCATTTTGACTTCCTCGAGGCGATTTGGAGGAGGCGACAGTGTCTCAATCAACGATTCCTGGTCTGCCTCGGTTGCACGTGCTTCTGCTTCCGTGACTTGCTGGAACCTAACTTTGTCGCCGGGGCGTAACTGACCGAGTTTCCACAAATCCGCGGTGATCACCACGGCGGGACAGACGAATCCACCAAGGCTTGGCCCATCGGGGCCGAGGATGATCGGCATGTCGCCAGTGAAGTCGATGGAACCGACCGCGTAGGCGTTGTCGTGGATGTTTGACGGGTGCAGTCCCGCCTCTCCGCCATCGGCTCTTGCCCAGGTGGGTTTGGGACCGATGAGGCGTACGCCCGTCCGCGCAGAATTGTAGTGCACCTCCCAGTCGGTGGAGAAAAACATCCTGATGTCCTCTGGGGTGAAAAATTCTGGCGAGCCATGCGGACCATAGAGCACTGAAATTTCCCAGCGATTGGTATAGCTGGGCCGAAGTGACGCTGGTAGTGGTATGTGGAGTGAGCTTTCTAAACACTCACTGAGGGGCAACACATCGCCGATCCTGAGCGCTCTGCCTGCGTGACCACCGAAGTTACCCAGTGTAAAAGTGGACCTGCTTTTGAGGTAAGGAGGTGTCTGAATGCCGCCTGCTACGGCGAGATAGGCGCGACAACCTGGACCCGATGCGGTGCCGATCTTGAGTGTCTGTCCAGGTTGAATCTTCACCGGCGTCCAAAACGGCAGGGCTACCCCATCGACTTCTGCTGGCATGGGTGCACCGGTGAGACATAGGGTTGTCGCGCAGTTGAACTTTAACGTCGGACCTGTGGCGGTGATCTCTAAGCCTGCTGCGTCTGCTGAGTTGTTGAGGATGCGATTGGCAAGACGCAGCGCGAGACCATCCATCGCTCCTGAGGGTGGCACACCGACCTCCCAAAAGCCGATGCGGCCAGGGTAATCTTGAACTGTCGTCATCGTGCCGGGTGCAAGGACGTCGATTGTTTGCGGCCTGTACTTAAATTGCGCCAGTGATCGTGTCGTCATCTGACCCGAGGAATATAAATCGCTGCCGACGATCTGTTTCAAGTAGGCGAGGTTTGTCTCGATCCCTCCGATCTCTGTCGCCTCAAGGGCAGCAAGGAGATTGAGCCGAGCTTCTTCTCGTGTGCTTCCCTTGACGATGATTTTGCAAAGCAAGGGGTCGTAATGCGGCGTGACTACCGTGCCGGATTGGACCCACCCATCGCAACGCGCTGTGGGCGGGAAATGGACGTGGCTGAGGGTTCCACAGGAGGGTTGAAAGTCCTTGTGGGGATCTTCTGCGTAGAGTCGTGCTTGCATCGACCAGCCCCGAGGTTGGATTTGCTTTGTCAGTAGGGCGAGGTCTTCGCCAACCGCTTGCAGCACCATCCACTCTACCAGATCGAGACCGGTGACTTCTTCAGTGACTGTGTGCTCGACCTGCAGTCGGGTATTGACCTCGAGAAAGTAAAAAGAGTCTGTCACTGCGTCCACGACGAATTCGACAGTGCCAGCGGACCGATAGGCGATCGATGAAGCGAGTGCTACTGCCGCACCATGCAGCCCAGTGCGTAAAGCATCGCTGAGGTTTGGTGCGGGTGTTTCCTCGACGACCTTCTGATTGCGCCTCTGCGTGGAGCAGTCGCGTTCGCCTAACGCCAGTACAGTGCCTTTGCCATCACCAAAAATTTGCACCTCGACGTGACGGGCCTTCACAACGAATTTTTCAATGAAAACCCCGCCGTGCCCAAAACTTGCTGTGCCTTGACGAACGACGGTGGCAAAGGCATCGCGGAGGCTTGCCTCGTCGTCGCAGCATCTCATGCCGATGCCGCCACCACCAGCAGTGCTCTTGAGCATGACTGGGTAGCCGATGATTGATGCCTCTGCGACCGCAGAGTCTGCATCGCTGAGGAGCCCTGACCCCGGGACTAGAGGAACGTTGCACAGTAGGGCCTGTTCACGGGCGGTGTGCTTCAATCCGAAGGCGCGAATCTGGGCCGGAGCCGGCCCGATAAAGGCAATCCCAGCATTCTCACATGCTTCGGCAAAAGCCGCGTTCTCGCTCAGCAGACCATAGCCGGGATGCACGGCAGTCACGCCGGTCTGATGCGCGATCTCAAGCAGTCGGGCTTGATTCAGGTAGCTGGCAGCGACCTGGGCGGGACCCAGAAGATAGGCCTCATCGGCGAGCGTAACATGGGGGGCATCACAATCTGCCTCTGAATACACAGCGACCGAGGCGATGCCGAGTTTGCGAAGAGTGTGAAGAATGCGGACGGCGATCTCACCGCGATTGGCCACAAGTATCTTGTGTTGCATAAATTAGTCCCAGATAAGTGCCCGCACAGGGGTTGGGTTATAGGCGTTGCAGGGATTGTTGAGCTGTGGGCAATTGGAGATGAGACACATCACATCCATCTCTGCGCGCATTTCCACATAGCGACCTGGGCCAGAAATGCCATCAGCGAAGGAAAGGCCTCCCTCTGGGGTCACCGGCACGTTCATGAAGAAGTTGATGTTGCAAGTGATGTCTCTTTTGCCAAGGCCTGCGCCCCACTCGTGGATACCGCAGAGAAAGCTATCCCTACAGGCGTGCATGTGCTCCACCTCAAAGCTATACCGCATTGTATTGCTCTCTCGCGAACAGGCTCCCCCGAGTGTGTCGTGTCGGCCACAAGTGTCTGCGATGATTGTCAACAGAGGGTGTCCCCGCGTGGACATTAGACGCGTCCCGGTGGTGAGATACAGGTTGCCCTGTCTCTGGATCGTATCAGCAGCGCTGTAGCGGTCCAGAGCGTCGTGTGCGTTGTAGAAGAGCGTGTCTGCCGCTTGATTTCCTTCGAGGTCAATGATGCGCAAGATCTGCCCCTGCTTGATCTCATGCAACCAGTGGTCGCCGGCTAGGATCGTGTGGGAATGAACTGCGTCAGATGGATTGAGTGATGACGTGGTCATTAGGCGGAGAGCGTGTAGTAATCTTGTGAGTTGCGCCAAGCCCGTGCATTCTCGGGGCGCGCTTCGAGGCTGGCATCTTCAGGGGATACGGTGTCGGCGATGAAGACCTCCAATTTCACCTTGCGCGGGTGATACTTCGAATCGGGATCGAGTGGGTGTTGGCAGGTGTTGAGCACTACCAGTGTGTCCATTTCAAATCGGAGGTCGATATGGTCGCCGGGCTTGGAATGGTCTTTAACGAATGATAAGTGGCCATCATCGTCTGCAACGACCTTTGAAAAGAGGTTGAGATTTGGCACAAGGTCGCGTTCGCCGAGGCCTGATTTGGCGAGTTCGATGAGGAAGCTATCCCGGGCGTTCCGATGATATTCGTTGCGCGCCTCTTGGAAGGGGAGTGGGCCGTATTTTTCAGCCACTAGCGAAGCATTGGTGCACCCGCAAACGGTGTCGTGCCAGCCCACGGTGTCCTGTGTGATTGATGCAAACAGTCGCCCCATGTCCGAGTGGAGGCAGTAGGGGGCGCGGAGATAGAAGATGTGCTGTCCTTTCAGCGTGTCGGGCATGTTGTAACGCTCATGTCTCTCGTGAGCATGGTAGAGAAGCATGCCGACATTTGCACCTCCTTCGAGGTCGGTGAGGCGCATCGTTTTGCCTCGCCCGATGATTCGTGACCAGAGACCTCCGTGGTGCAGATCAATGGAGTAAATGGGTGTGGGCTCGCTCATTATCAGTGAAGTTCGGGGTCAGAAGGAGTAGGCGACGGCTGGGTGTCGCCCAGTTTTTCAGCCGAGTGTAGTGGCGGCAAAATAGTGCGCGTCAGATTGAAGCGCCCGCCGAGCACGCCTTTGCATGCCAAAAGCTCATTTGCGATCTGTCGGAGAGTTTTGGATGGCCCTTGAACGAGGATGACCTCCATTGTGTGAGAGTTTTCGAGCAGCACTTGAAGGGAAGTGATCACCTCAGTGATATGGGTATAAAGAATTTCTGAGATCTGCTGTTTGAGGCCGGGCTTTTTGTGGTCGTAAAGCAGAGTGATGGTGCCCGCCATGAGGGTGTTGCCTTTGAGGCTGTAGTAGTCAGAGATGTGCTGTTGGAGCACCTCCGCGATGGCTTGGGAACGATTCGTGAAGCCGCGCTCTTCAAGCATGGTTTCAAACTGTCGGTAAAGTGGATCCGGCAGAGAAATCGTGACGCGTTGCACGAGTTCGGGATTTGCGGGTTTTGGCGTTGGCATCTTGCTCGCTAACTTAGCAGAGGGAGTGCCATTCCGTCATACTATTGATGAAGATCGTATGACTGAGGTGGTGGTGTGGTGTGACGATCAGTCGATCCGAGAAAGTCGGTCCACTGGGACCGCAGGTTGTCTGCCATCCATTGATTTAGTTCACGTAGATCGGCGACTGGAGTGCCAGTGAAAGGAATGCGATGTAGATAGCCGTCTGGTCCAAACTCAGGTGTCATGGTCGTCAACATGGTGCCGCGTTGTTGTTGCGCCAACCAGACTGTCTGCCACCAGTTGAGATGGCTTGTCAGCGCTTCTGCATATTCAGGTGCGCGTGGATCGGGGACCTGCGGGCCTTGCTCATATCCGACACGTGCATGCAGATGATCGCAACGTTCGGCAAAGGTACGTAGCAAGTCGGGATCGTCGTTCATGACGAGTCGTTCAGCCACGGCACACCAGTGGCTAAAATCGCAGTTCAGCCTTAGTTCAGGCAGTGCTGCCAAGAGGTCTCGTGTGTGCCAGGGATTAAATGTGGGTCGGCTTCGGTGGGTCTCAAAAACCGCAGGAGTGCCCGTTTTAGCGATGCGCTCCAGCGCCTTGCCAAACACATCGATCTGAAGTGATGATGCCCAGGCATCGATCCCCAACAGGCAATTGAACTTTAGTGGCCGGAGATCCATGGCAGCCTCAATTTGACGATCAAGATCGTCAAGGTGCTGTTGGGCGGTCGCGCTAGGATTGGGTGCGTAGCCACCGCCAGTGACGATCTCTGCAATGTAATGCAACCCATACTCGTCTAGATGAGTCGCCGCCGCAGCCCGCGACGATGGCGATGTTGGTGGAGGCGCTTCGATTCCATCCATGGCTTGCACCCGTGCGTGAAGGATGGCATCACCGATGGATAGTTCATTGCCCCAGGCCGAAACAAAGAGGGCCAATTTCATGCTCGGTCAAAGTCGAGTTCGCGGCGCGCCTCTGGATGATTAATAACATACTGGGCTATTTCGCTACCACGTGCAAACCAGACGCCGCCAAGCGATTTAGCTTTGGTTAGGATCCGCTCCAGTAACCTTACACGTGAAGGACGACCGCTCAGCCACGGGTGCAGAGTCAAGACAAAGCAGCAGCCGAAGGCGTGCATGGCTTCGAGTTCCTCCCACCAGAGATCGAAAACTTTGGAGCAGCTTTCGGGTGTGACTCCCCAGGCTGGTTCAGCATTGAAGGCAAACTGCTCCCAGTCCTCAAGCATCCATTGGCCAGGTATTTCGACAAGACCGTTGGCGTGAATGAAAGGCACGTCATCGCTCATGAGGCTGGCGTTGTAGAGGAAACCATGGTTCTTCAGGAGGTCCGTTGTGCCTGGATTGATCTCGAACCATGGTGCGCGATATCCCAAAATTGGCCTGCCGGTAAAGCCTTCTAGGATGCCCATGCTGTGTTCGAGGATGGCGGCCTCCTCGGAAGGCGTGAGATATGCAAGTTTCTCATGGAGATGCCCATGAGCGCCGACTTCATGACCGCGTGTGAGGATGGCCTCCATGGTGCGCGGATGATTTTCCGCGATGTACGACGGCACGAAGAAGGTGGCGGGCAGTTGGAGATGATCCAGCAACTCTAGCAGGCGTGGCACGCCGATTCTCGGTCCGTATTCGCACTGAGACATCGTGGTCAGACGTGCGCTGAGCTTGGGATCCTCAGATAGTGCGGTGGTTTCGCCATCCACGTCAAAGCATAACATGAAGGCGCATGAGTTTTGCTCTGGCCAAATGAAGCGAGGGGCGGGAGTGAAGGAAGGAGTCATGTATCGTCACAAACGACGCGGAAACCGAGGTTGTCGCGTTTTGTTAATGGATCTAGCCAGTCCCGCCAAGCGGAGCGTAATAAGCGAGGCATGTAGTCCCATGCTCCGCCGCGAATGACGCGTGAGCCTTCGATGCAGCCTTGGTTCCAAACGCGTCCATCAGGAGGGGATCCGATGTAGTTGGGGTGCCAGGGGTCGGCTACCCATTCGCAGACATTTCCGTGCATATCACACAAGCCAAAGGGATTGGCTGAGTAATACTCGGTGCGTGTTCTTTGGCCTAAGCCGATGCGGTCACCGCTTTCATCGTGAAGGAAGTTTGCGGCGGAGGGTGTGATTAGATTCCCCGTCGAAAAAATTGTCTCAGTGCCCGCACGACAGCAATACTCCCACTCTGCCTCCGTGAGGAGCCGGAACGGCCTTCCCGTAATCTCTTGCAGCCATCCTGCATACGCACAGGCATCATACCAGGAGACATTTACCACTGGTAGATCGCCAACAGGTCCTTCACCGCTGAAGGCTGCCCACTCCGCTTCGGTGACAGGATGCCTAGCCACCCACAAGTTGCGCCGAATTTCTACCTGGTGCGCGGGGCGCTCGGTGGCATTGGCAAAGCGGTCTCCACCTTCCGTCCCCATGACAAAGCAGCCGGATGGCACTGCGACGAGTTCCGGCATGACGGTTGGCAGAAGGCTGAAGATAGCGGGGCGCATAAGTCGTTAGGCGGTAGGGGGATCACACCAGCGGCCAAGCTGGACATTTTCTGGAGGCAACACCGGATAGGCTTCCCATCCGGCCGTGATACCGCCATCGACCGGTAAGGCAGCACCTGTGATGTAGGCGGCATCGTCAGAAGCAAGGAAGTGAAAGGCGGCGGCAATCTCGGTGGGTTGCGCGAGTCGCCGTAGCGGTGTGCGTCTGCTGACGAACGGGATCTCTGGGTTGTTTGGAATATCTGTCACTGCCGGGGTGAGAACGGTGCCAGGACACACACAGTTCACGGTGATGCCACGGGGCGCTAACTCGATGGCACCAAGTTTTGTGAGATGAATCACAGCAGCCTTTGAGGCTGCGTAGGCGGTGCCCGATGGGGTGCCGAGCAGACCCACAAAGGATCCAGTGTTGAGGATGCGTGCACCTGTCTGCATTACCCTCGCGCCGTGTTTGATGCCGTACGCCACGCTGTTCACATTGACGGCAAAGGTGCGATGAAGGATGGCAGGCGTAAGTGCTGCAAAGTCGATTCCGAGGGGTTGAATGCCTGCGTTGTTCACGAGGATATCTAGCTTACCCAAGCGCCTCATTGCCTCGTCGACTAGGTTTGAGACTTCTTCTTCAACAGACACGTCCAGTTGAAGGAAGCTACAATTGAGTTCCTCCGCGATGTCTGCTCCACTGGCCATCCTGTCTGCCAATAGCACCTGGGCACCGGCCTTGATGAATCGTTGAACAATCGCCCGTCCTATGCCAGATGCACCACCCGTGATGACAGCAGATTTTCCGGCGAGTGAAAACATGAGAGACGAGTGTCGAAATCGAAGACTATCGCTGGCTCGGGGCGGGCTCAGTATCGATGGCAGGCCACGTGGATCTAGACCGAGCGGCAAGGAATCGATGGATCAGCCAGACTGGCATCTCTAGGTGACTGAGTCTGCCGCGCTGATAGCCGCTGGAATAGAAGCCCCGTTGCACGGCGGTGCAGACCTCCATGTCTTCCATGTGAAACGAGTTGAGCGTTTGGGTTTCTTTGACGCAAAGTTGTGGCCAATCGCTGCTCTCCAGGGTGGACCGGGGCACCAGCGTTGTCGTGAGAAGCCTCATGCGGTCTGGTCCGAGCGGTTGCATCCGGTACCAGATCAGACGATCCTGGGTGGTGACCATCATGAGGAGAGGGAAGCCCATGAAGAGGTTCCATTCATATCTTTGATCGTCGGCGAGCCCTGTGATGGGCGGCAGCCCTTCGGGGAACATGCCTTCCGCCTCTTGCCGCCTCATTTCATCTGCCTGTGCCGGTTTGAACGGCAAGTGGCAGCGGATGTAGCCTGGCCGTTCCTGCTCTGTCCATGTGTCACGTGCTGGCATGATGGGCTGGAGCGTTTTTGCGTGAGCACCCATGTGATGGTAGGACTCCATGAAGTTTTCAGCGAGGACTTTCCAGTTGAACGGGCATTCCCACTCAAGTTGAATGGCCAACTGGAGATCGCTGTCTATCCACGGTTGGAGCGTTTCTCCCAAGCTGCTCAACCGATCACCCAGCGGCGGGGCCATACCATCCAGATTCACAAAGATGAAGCCATTCCATACTGTCGTGGCGAATGACTTGAGTGCCCAGTCGTCACGTTTGAAGTCTACCGCTTCCTGCATCTCAGGGCTACCTTTGAGGCGTCCATCAAGCTCAAAGGTCCACGCATGGTAAGGGCATATAAAGAGCCTGGAATGCCCGCAACTAGGCTGTCCCGAAGTCGGCGATGCAGGTCCATGCCCGTCATATCCAAAATTTTCTGGCATGATGTCCATGGCACGATGCGGGCATATACGAGAGAGCACGCGCACCTGTGCGTCCTTGCCATGAACTACGATCAATGGTTCACCAAGTAGGTCGATATTTAGAAAGTCGCCGGGCTGCGGAATCTGTGAAAGGTGCGCTAACGGCATCCAATCGCTGCGAAATATGTTGGAAACTTCCCAGTCAAAAAAGTCGTGGCTAGTGAAGGCCTGCGGCGGCAGCGTCGTTGCCTGAGTGAGAGGTAGTTGCGCAATTCGCCGGATTTCATCCAGAATCTCTGCTACACTCATGTTGGGCTGGAGAGAGCGTGCGCTGGAGCGCTGAGCAAAATGTTGATTCGCAGATGGTACTGAGCAAGCTGCCCGAATTTTTTCTTCCGTGAGAACTGGCATGGTGAATTGAGATTAAGTTATAAGGCAAAGCAGTAATCAAGCCAACTGTGGATTGTGACGTTCAAAAGAGTCGTGCATATTGATCGACCTCCCATTGGCTGACGCGTTGGTGGTATTGTCTCCACTCCTCACTCTTGTAGGTGATGAACTCGTTGCGAAGTTCGGTGCCTAGCGTCGTTTCAATAAATGGATCGTCCGCGAACGCCTGCACGGCTTCATCAAGTGTGCGAGGTAGCTCCGAAATGCCGCGTGCCTGAAGTTCAGCCTCGCTGAGGGCGTAGAGGTTGTCTTCGTTTGACGTGCCTGGATCGATTCGTTCTCGGATACCTTCCAGTCCTGCCGCCAAAACAAGGGTTGCGGCAAGGTATGGATTGCAAGCGGCGTCCGCATTGCGTGATTCGACACGGCCTCCCGCCATCGGCACGCGGACAGAGTTTGTGCGATTGTTGCGTCCGTAACTATTGAAGACGGGTGCCCAGCTATAGTAGGACATTAAACCCCGCCGTACGAGTCGCTTGTAACTGTTCACTGTCGGCGCAAAGGCGGCACAGAGCGCGCGGCCATGCTTCAGGACACCGCCGATAAAGTGGTAGGCCATCTCGCTGATGCCAAGACCGCGAGGGTCCTCGCCGTGAGGGCATTCAAATAGATTGCTGCCATTCGCGAGATCGTAGAGTGACATATTGAAGTGTGCTCCGTTGCCTGTCTTGTCCGCGAACGGTTTGGGCATGAAGGTGGCAATCAAACCCTCTTCCGCAGCATAGTGCTTGGCCATGAGTCGGAAGAAAATGTAGCGATCACACATCGTGAGTGCGTCGCTGTATTTGAAGTCGAACTCGAATTGGGATGAGGCGTCTTCATGATCGAGGGAATAGAGATCCCATCCGAGATCGTTGATACAGGTAGCCACCTTGTCTAACCAAGTGAAGCGATCCATGAAGCGCTTTACGTCATAGCAACTCTTCACCAAAGTCTCATCGGAGTTCGGTATTTCTAGTCGGCCTTCTGGCGTGAGCTTCAGCACGAATACCTCGCATTCGATGCCAAGATTCATTCCAAAGCCCATTTCTGCTGCTTGTCCCAGCACCTTTTTCAGGGCAACGCGTGTGTTCACTTCGTAAGGCCGACCTTTGAAGGTGTTGTCTGCTGGCATCCAGGCGACCTCCTTTTGCCAAGGTAATTGAATGATGCGATCAACGTCGGGCAGTGATGCGATTTCATCATCATTCGGACCTTGGCCAAGGCCGTCGAGTGCGTAGCCAGTATAAAGCTCCGAGCCGTGAGCAAAGTGATGGAAGTGATCAATGGGGACTACTTTGCCCTTGGGAACGCCGTGGATGTCTACATAGGCACCGATGCAGTATTTGACCCCTTTGGCTTTGAGTGAATCGCGGAGGGCTTGGAGTTCTTCGTTTGTTTTCATGGGGAAGGTTTCGTCTGGGAAAGGTAGCCAGCCGGGTGCATCAGATGAAGGTGAGCCTGTGAGCGAGGTGCTCTGGGTTGATGGCATAAAACCCTTCATTCCATTCCTTCATCTTCCAATCGTAGTAGATGGACTTGAATTCGCTGCCAAGCACGTCATCCATGAGCGGATCTGCCTCAAAGGCATCCAGCGCATGCAGGAGAGTGCGGGGCAGTAGCTTAACACCACGTTTTTTGAGATCACTCAGGCCTAGGTTGTAGCAGTTTTCGTTGAGGGGTTCGCCGGGATCGAGCTTTTGCTCGATCCCTTCCAGACCTGCGGCGAGCTGCACGGCTGCTGCCAAATAGGCGTTGACGCTCATATCTGGTGAGCGGTTTTCGACGCAGTAGCGGTTTAATGGGAGACGCAACATGGCAGAGCGGTTGTTGCGTCCATAAGCGGTCAGCACAGGGGCCCACGAAATGTCCGGCATGTCGCCTTGTGCAATGAGACCTTGATAGCTGTTGTAGGTCGGGGACGTGATGGCGACAATGGCTGGTGCGTGCTTCAAGATGCCAGCAGTGAAATGGTAGGCGAGCTTTGAGAGCGGGATGCCGTGCTTCTTTGCGAGGTCGTTGAGTTTTGCCTCCGGTGCGAAGAGATTCGTTCCGGTCTGAGCGTCGGCGAGCGACATGTTAAAGTGGTTGCCGGATCGGAAGTCGTTGGCAAAGGGCTTGGGCACAAAAGTCGCGACAAGGCCCATGGACTCAGCGACTTGCCGAGCCATCAAGCGGAGGAAGATGAATCGATCGCAGGTAGTGAGGGCATCAGCGTAGTGGTAGTCGAATTCATACTGACTGTGTCCACCTTCTTGATCAAAGGAGAATAATCCCCAGCCGAGTTGCTGCATATAGCGGCTCATTGGCTCCAAAAAATCAAAAGACTGGAGCGTCTGGTGCACGTCGTAGGCTGGGCAGATGCTGCGGAAGCGATGCTTTGCCAGCGGAGTTGGCTTGCTGCCATCTTCACCTGGACGCAAGACATAGAGTTCTGGTTCCAGTCCGACGTTGAAGGTGAAGCCGAGCTTTGCTGCACGTGCAACTTGGCGCTTCAGGATCTGCCTGCTGTCATTCGGATAAGGGTTGCCGTGGTAGTAGAGATCGCCAAAGAAGAAGGCTTTTTTATTGTCCCAAGGGCAAAGGATCATCGTGTCGAGATCTGGGACGGCTGCACATTCATCCTCTTGGGGACCCACGAGACCCA
>Ga0075163_10005290_pt1 | contig 17229 bp, 10 predicted proteins | sample JI1023141ADNA_FD_71478 | JGI IMG/M metagenome (GOLD analysis project Ga0075163, IMG submission 71478) | Wastewater effluent complex algal communities from Wisconsin, to seasonally profile nutrient transformation and Carbon sequestration -... | ecosystem: Engineered > WWTP > Effluent > Algae...
GCCCTCGCGCGTGCGCGTGCTGTTCGATCGGATCGCGAAGCTCGATCGCGAGCGCCAGCGAGGCGAGCACGTGTTCGAGCGGGTCGACCTCCTCGAGCTGGTGGTCGCGGCGTACGACCTGCTGTGTGATCCGCCGACGCAGATTCGCAAGCTGCGCCGCATCGGCATCGGTCCGATGCCCGCCGCCGAACGGATCGGCGAGCTGCGCGACTGGCTCGCCGCGCGCCCCGAGGCCGAGGTGATCTACGACCTCTGGCGCTCGACGACGCCCGTCATCGAAGAAGACGACGAAGAAGAGTCCTAGCTACTCGGGAGCGAGGTCGAACCGATCGGAGGCGGGCTCGTGGCGCGGGTGGCTCTCCAGCTGGAGCCGCTCCATCGCCGCGGGTTGCTCGACGCGCAGCTGCGCGATCTGCGTCGGGTGCAGGCCGACCAACCGCTTCAGCGATCGCATGGCCGGCGTCGCCCGGAAGGCGGCGAGGTCGTCGAACGAGAGGCTCTCGAAGTCGATCGTGTGGACCGTGCCCCAGATCGGGTGCGCGAAGTCGATCGCGACCGCGGGGAGCAACGCCACCGACGCGAGGAAGCCGCGCTCGTACACCAGCGGGATCACCGAGCCGCGGAGCGGGCCGAGCCAGGTCAGCCCGTGCGCCTGGATCAGGCGCATCGCGCGGCGGTGATAGTCCTTGTCGGGCTCGAGCTGGAACAGGATCAGCTCGCCGCGCGGATCGCCGATCGCGAGCAGCGCGTCCGCGAGCACGCGGCGGAGGTGATCGTCATCGGGGTTCGCGTAGACCTCGGCGAACAACTTCGCGATCGAGTCCATCAGCGGCAGCCGATCGGGCTGGTGTCGACGACCCAGTCGTCGAACGTGATCTCGATCGCCACGCCGTTGCCCGCGCTCGCGAACGCACCGAGCTCGGCCTTGCCGTACCCGTCGAGCCCGACGGTCGGATCCGTGGTCGCGCCGCCGAGGAGCGGCTGGCCGTCGAGCGCGAGCACGAGGCTGCCGTTGCCGGTGCGATCGGCGACCACCGAGAGCTCGAAGCACGTCCACCGACCGCGCGGCAAGCTGCCGGGATCGCCCTGGAGCGAGGTCACCGCGTTCGCGTTCGCGATCTGCACGCGATCGGCGGCCACCAGATCGAACGAGACCTTGCCGGTGAACGCGTTCGACAGCAGCTGGCCGAGCACGACGAACTCCGCGATCGGCGCCCCCTCCGCCAGCAGGAATCGCGCGGACAGGAACAGCGGTCCGGTCGTGATCTGGCGGCCGAGATCCACGGTCAGGCGCGGCATCTCGCCGGGTGGCGCCACCATCTGGTAGCCGGTACCGCTCGCGCCTCCCGGGACGAAGTTGCCTCCCCCACCTGCCGCGCCCTTGAGGTCCCCGTCGTCGAAGTCGTTGCAGTACAGCGCCGTCGCGTGCGCCTCGCACAACGGCTGCGCCGGCGATGGTGTGATGTCGTCGAAGCCGATCCGGCCACACGCCGTCACCAGCACGATCGACGCACGCACTTGGGCAGTGTACGTCTAACGACGGCGGCGCAGCACGAGACCGAGCACCAGCAGGCCGAGTCCGAGCGCACCCGGGCCGCCTCTCGACGACGAGCAGCAACCCGCGAGATCCTCGTCGTCAGCAGCAGGATCGGTCGGATCCAGACAGTCCTCCCCTTGGCAGTCCGGAGGTGGCGCGACGCTCGGATAGACGATGCAGACGTCGTCGAGGTTCCAGCCGCCCAGCTGCAGGCCCTCGTCGGACTCGAGCTCGAAGCGCAGCTTGACCTTGCCGGAGCGGGCGTACGGAGCGAGATCGAAGTCGGCGAACCGCCACTCGCGATCGACGTGATCGATGCTGTCCTGCGGCTCCGTGGTGCTCGCCATGTTCGACCACACCAGCTCGTCGTTGATCAGGATCCGCGCGTGGTCGTAGAAGCCGTCCTCGACCGCGAGCCAGCGCCACAGCTGTAACCGCGCATCGAGCCGACCCTCGAGATCGATCTCGACGGTCTCGGCGAACGACGTCGCGGACTTCGCGTACGCGCCATCCATCGTCAGGTCGGTGCCGAACACGCCGGTGCCGCCGTGCGCGAGCTTCGGATCGGTCGCGAGGCCGCGCGGCTCGCCGACCTCCCAGTCGTCGCTGCTCGTCCAGTCGTTCGAGCGAGCCTCGAAGGACGCGCACCACAGAGGCGCGACGTAGCCGACGTAGAACTCGTAGAACGGATCGGCCACGTTGTTCGGGTACGACACCGTCGAGCCGTTCTCGAGGGTGACGGTGACGCGGTACTGGACGACGCTGCCGTCGGGCTGCTCGGGGATCGCGCCGTCGAACCGATCGGCGGTCCGCGTCAGCGACACGGTCTGGGCATCGCCGCCGCGCAACCGCCACTGGACCTCGGCCGTCCGCACCGCCGGGCCCGGGCAGTCTCCGCTCGGCGGCGTGACGTCGAGCGAGATCGCGAACGCGTCGCGCGTCGGGGCGGTGATCCCCGCGGTGACCACGCCGTCGGCGAGGCCGTGTGCCTTGAACACCGTGTTGAGCTCGCACTGGTTCGGCGAGCCGTTCGCGAGATCGCCGTCGTCGTCATCCGCGACCAGCGCCTCCGCGTAGCTCGACGGGATGTCCGAGGCGCGCTGGAGGATGCCGTAGAAGATCTCGATCGTCTTGGCATGCCCGGCGGCCGCGCCGAGCTTGGCCTCGAGCGCCTTCTTGACGTCCCACATCGTGCCGCCGATGATCTCGCCGTCGTCGTGGACCTCGCCGGTGGTGTCGTCGGGCCACCGCAGATCGTTCGCCGGATCGAGGTTGCGCATCGGCGCGTTGGTCAGGAAGAACCCGCGGCCCATCCCGGCGTCGTTGGTGATCAGAGACGCGAGCACGTCGCTCATGCCCTCGGAGAGCGCCCCGTCCCACGAACCCACGCCCTCGATGATCGCGTGGTTGTGCAGCGAGTGACCGAACTCGTGATAGACGACGTCCGCGAGGCGAGCCGTGTTCTCGCACTGCGCGCTCTTGCGATAGAAGTGGATGTCGTCGCCGGTCGAGTACGCGTTGCAGCTCGAGCCCTCGTTGACGTTCACCGAGATGGTCTGATCGAGCCACGCGAGCTCCGGATCGATCCGCGTCTTCGCGAACTGCTTGACGAGGCTCGCGTGGACGAACGCCGCGAGCTGCGCGTCGCCGGTCTCGCTGGTCGCCTTGCTCCACGTCACGCTCGCGTTCGGTGCGAGGGACAGCGCTTCGCTGACGAGCCCGCCGGCCGCGTTCGACACCGCGACGAGCGGACCGCGCAACCCGGGCGTGATTGTGGTCGAGCCGGTGCCAGTCCAGGTCACGTTCCCGTCGAGCGTGGAGGTCACGGGCGCACCACCGATCGCGTGCGTCGCGAACGGCGCGGCCATCGGCGTGCGCGTCCCGCCCGGATGGCGCTCGGGGACGTCGAACAGGACCTTGCCCGTCGCCCAGTGCAGGCGGCTGCGGCGCGCGATCGGTGCGCCATCGGCGGCGTCGACCCAGACGTCCCACGCTCCCGGCGTGCCATCGCGACTGTCGAGCGACAGCTGCTCGGCGACGCGATAGCTGATGTCGATCCCCGCTCGGCGCGGGCGCACGATCGGCACGATCACGCGCTCCGCCGCCACCGCGTTCCGCGTGCGCGACAGCTCGGCCGCATAGCCATCGCCCGACAGCCACGCGATCGCGGTGGTCGCGAGCTTCGCCTGCGCGAGGCGTGCGCCCGTCGTTGTTACCGCGACGTCCGGCAGCGCGGTCGAGTTGATCATCACCAGCTTGTCGTGCTTGAACGTGAAGCCGATCGAGCCCCCGAGCACGCGCAGCCCACCGCTGCGCTGCGCGAAGCCGACGCTCCGCGTGTCCCCGCTCCCTCCGAGCTGGTTACTGACGAGCACGAAGTCACTCGCGCTCGCACCCGGCGCCAGCACGGCGAGGTGCTGCGCGAGCGTCTGGCGCGCGATGGCCTCGGCGATCGCGGGGTTCGCGACCGCCCCGAACGCGACCACGCCGTGGCCCCAGATCCGGAGCGGCACGCCGGTGTCGCGATCGAGCATCGCGGTCTTCCACGCCGGTCCGAGCTGCGGGACGGTCGTCCAGCCGATCGCTCGATGGGTTCGTGGGCCTCGCTCTGCAGCAACCTGCGGAGCATCAGCCGACCTGGAACGGTTCAACGCCTCTGAGTCCTGGATCAGCCCGGCAGACAACGCTGCCGCGACCGCGATCGTACCTATGCGCATGCGAGCCCCCTCGGTGAAAACGCGAGGTCATTCGACACGCTCCGGCGCCGCGCGTGAATGCGCCGGCCATGACATCCCTTGGCGCCGCGCGAGGCGCGCAGTTGACGCAGAGTCAACAAAGCGTAGCGTCGACTACTGACGCAGCGTCAACAGCGCATCGACGTGCACAACTCGCGCACCGAAACCGAAAACGCCCACGACCCTGGGGTCGCGGGCGCTCGCTCGCAGCAGTTGGCGTTACGTGCGGCGGCGGCGACGGATCACGAGACCCATCGTCGCGAGGCCGAGCAGCAGCGAGCCCGCGGGCGCGCCCGACGACGAGCAGCACCCGCCGCCGTCGTCTTCGGTGCCCGGCAGCGGCGTCTCGACGATGCGGACGACGCAGACGTCATCGACCGTCCAGCCGCCCAGCGCGAGGCCCTGGTCGGACGTCAAGTCGAACTTGATCTTCACCTTGCCGGACGCCTCGAACGGCGACAGGTCGACGTCCTGGAAGATCCACTCCTTGTCGACGTGGTTGACGCCGCCATTCTCGTCGGCGCTGACGAAGTTCTTGAACACCTCGGTCCCGTTGACGGAGACCTTCGCCTGGTCGAACACGCCGTCCTCGACCGCGAGGTGGCGGTAGTACTGGAGGCGAACCTTGGTGGCGCCGCCGAGATCGATCTCCGGCGACTCCACGGTCTGCGTCGAGCGATCGCGATACGCGCCGTCGGTCGACAGATCGATGCCGAGCGCCTTGGTGCCGCCGTGGGCCTCGCTCGGATCGTTGGACAGACCCTCGGGCTCCGCGGCCTCCCAGTCGGCCGTGCCGGTCCAGCCCTGCATGCCGTCCTCGAAGTCGAAGCACTTGATCGGCTCCACCGCGCCGACCATGTACTGGTAGAACGGGTCCGCCTCGTTGTTCGGGAACTTGACGGTGGTGTTGTTCGACAGCCGGACGCTGATGCGGTACTCGGCGACGTTGCCATCACCGATCGTGGGCAGGTCGGCGGTGAGGCCTTCGGTGCCGCTCGCCATGTCGATCAGCTGAGGCACCAGCTCGCCGCGGCGGCGCCACTCGATCTGCGCGCTGACGACCGACGGGACCTCGCAGGCCGCGTTCGCCGGCATCGCGGGTGGCAGCACGACGTGGTTGCCATCGCGCACCGCGCCCCGGAGGCCGAGCATCACCGACAGATCGGCGAGGCCGTGCGAAGCGAAGGCGGCGTCGATCACGCACTGGTTGGGCGTGCCGTTGTCGAGGTTGCCGTCATCGTCGTCGGCGAGCAGCGCCTCGGCGTAGGTCGACGGGATGTCGGCGCCGCGCTGGATGGTCGCGTAGAAGATCTCGAGCCAGTGGTCGTAGCCGGCCTCGGTGCCGAGCGACGCCTCGAGCGCGGTCTTGAGGTCGTACATCGTGCCGCCGTAGACCTCGCCGTCGTTGTGCACTTCGCCGGTGGTGTTGACGCCCCACACCTTCTCGCCGTTGGCCGGGTTGAGCTGGCGGAGCGGGCGATCATCCATGAAGAAGCCGCGGCCCATGCCGGGATCGTTGGTCATCGCGAGTGCGAGCACGTCGCCGATGCCCTCGGAGAGCGCGCCGTCGAAGTTACCGATGCCGCTGATGATCGACTCGCCGTGCAGCGAGTGACCGAACTCGTGATAGACGACGTCGGCCAGGCGAGCGGTGTTCTCGCAGCCACCGCCGCGGCGGAAGAAGTGCAGCGTGTTGCCGCCCGACATCGCGTTGCACGTCGAGTTCTCGTTGACGTTGAGCGTGATCGAGCGGTCCAGCCACGTCAGCCCCGGGTTGAGTCGCGCCTTCGTGAACGCCTTGACCTGGTTGATGAACACGTACGAGCTGACCTGCGCGTCCTCGAACTCGGTCACCGCCTTGCTCCAGGTGAACTGGCCGTTGGCGGTGAGGCCCACCGTCTCGGTGATGCGCGGCGCTCCACCCCTGTTGACGATCGATGCGAACTGGCCGATCGGCGTCAGGTCGACGTTGATGCCGCCCGTGCCGGTCCAGCTGATCGTACCGTCCGCGGTGGAGGTCACCGTCTCACCGGCGATCGTGTAGCGCGCGAACGGCGCGGGCTGCGGCTGGCGCGTGCCCGCCGGGTGGCGATCCGGAACGTCGAACAGCACGCGACCGCTCGCGTACTTGATGCCGGTCTTGCGCGCGATCGGCTCGCCGGTCACGGCGTCGACCCACACGGTCCACATGCCGATCTCGTTGTTGGCGGCGTCGAGCTCGAGCTCCTCGGCGAGGCGGTACTCGATGTTGAGCTTGCCGGCGCGCTTCGCGCGGATCGTCGGGTAGATGACCTGCTTGGGCTCGAGGCCGGCGCGCGGTGCGACGACGAAGCCATCCTGGCCGAGCCAGCGCACCGCGGAGCCGCGCGTGGCGGTCGTCGCGAGGCGATCGTGCGGCATCGCGACCGCCACGTTCGGGAGCGCGGTCGAGCTCGCCATCGCGAGGCGATCCGCCTGGAACGCGAAGCCGATGGCGCCACCGTGGACGCGCACGCCGTTGCTGCGCTGCTCGAAGCCGACGCTGCGAACCTTGCCGTTCGGCGACAGCTGGTTGCTGACGAGGACGAAGTCGGCCGGCGACGCGCCGGGTGCGAGGACCGCGAGGTGCTGGGCGAGGAACTGGCGAGCCGCCGCTTCGGCGATCGCGGGGTTCGCGGTCGAGCCCGAGAACACGATGCCCGCGCCCCACATGCGGAGCGGCACGTCGGTGTCGCGGTCCCACTGCGCGGTCCAGCCTGCGAGACCCGCGGCGGCGAGGCGACCGTCGCGATCACCCCGCGACCACACCACATCGCGCATCGTGCGACCGCCACGTTCGGCGGCGACGACCGGAGCTTCCGCTCCCTTCGGCCGAACGACCGCGCCGCCGGTCTGCATCAGGCTGGTCGTCAGCAGCGCGGCGATTCCCAGGGTTCGAAAGCGGATCAAGCGTCCCATTTGCACGGGCGTATGAAACCCAACAAGGCGCCCACCGAGAACCGTTGTCGGATGACATCCACCTCCTGACAGCGAGGCGCGGACCTCTCGCGAGCTGACGCTTCGGGTTCTCGGCGTCGCGCTGCTAAGCCGTTGGAGTGGCGAGGATTTTTCGGGCGTCGTCGATGTCCTGGCGGATTTGCACGAGCAGCGCATCGACGGAAGTAAAGGTCAGCTCGGCTCGTAGCCAGCCCACGAAGGTCGTTCTCACCGTGCGATCGTAGAGATCCCCGTCCCAGTCGAGGACGTGGACCTCGAGCACCAACCCGCCCTGCTTCACGAACGTCGGGTTGCGCCCGAGGCTCGCGACGGCGGGCTTGCCGTCGAGCGTGCACGCGTAGATGCCGGGCGAGATCAACAGGTCGCTCGCCGGCTCGATGTTCGCGGTGGGAATCCCGATCGCGCGGCCGCGCTTCGCGCCGTGCACCACGCGACCATCGATGTCCCACGCGCGACCGAGGATGCGGTTCGCGTCGTCGAGCCGGTGCTCGGCGAGCAGCGCGCGCACCCGGGTGGAGGACGCGGGGGCGCCGTCGATCTCGACGGCCGGGACGATCGTGACCGTGAAGCCCGCCCGCGCGCCGTGGGCCTGGAGTGTGGTGGTCGTGCCGCCGCGCTGGGCTCCATAGGTGAAGTCGTAGCCGACCACCACGGCCTTCGCGTGGAGCGCGCCGACGAGGATGTCGTCGACGAAGGCCTCGGCGGTGCGCCCCGCGAGCTCCTTGTGAAAGGGCTCGACCACCACGGCATCGACGCCGGCCTGCTCGAGTAGCTCGAGGCGGCGATCGAGCGACGAGATCGCGCGAGGTGCGCCGGGGCCGACGATGGCGCTCGGGTGCGGATCGAACGTCAGCACGACGACCTTGCCGTCACCGGCGAGGGCGCGCGCCTGATCGAGCAAGGCGCGATGGCCGGCGTGGACGCCGTCGAAGTTGCCGATCGCGATCGCGGCGCTGCGCCAGCCAGCGTGTTGGTGACCGCGAAGAATCTCCACGTGGTGACGTTAGCCGATCACGGTCCACACCGGTGGCACGAGCAGGATCGCGCCGCACATCGCGGCGGTGATCGCCTGGCCGCTGCGGATGCGGATCGTGCCGGCGAGCCGCGTGATCCCGACCCCGGCGCACAGCGCGGCGAGCCCGAGGGTCGCGGCCCCCGGCACCCCGGCGCGGAGATCGACGAAGACCGACCCGATCGCGCAGGCGAACACCGCGAGGCTGGCGAGGTGAACGCGCGCGAGCACGGCGAGGCCGCCGATCACCGCGACCACCGCGAGCGGGCCGAGGGCCTCGGCGAGGTGCGCGAGCGCGTCGAGCGGCGGGGCATCGGCGAGGCGCGGCCCGAACCACGCCTGCCCGAGTGATCCGAAGGAGCCGCTACGGGCGGTGCCTGCGACGATCGCGATCACGACGAGGAACGCTCCCGCGATCGGGACGGCGATCACCCAGCGCGGAGGGAGCCCGGGCCGCGGCGGTTTCGGGATCGCGGTGGGACCCGATTCGCGACCGCGCGGCTTCGCCTTGACGGGACCCGATTGCGTGGCCTTGACCGGCCCGGACTGCGGCACGCCCTTGAGCGGCAGCTGCCCCACCGGGCGGGAGTCGACGTGGAGCTGCGCGCGCAGCGCGGCCTCGAGGACCTCCTTCGACGGGCGCACGAGACGCGCGCCGGCGATCGCGGGGAGCGCGACGAACGCGGGCTCGAGCAGCGCGGCGGCGATCGCGGGCGCGAGGGCGACGTACGGCGTGGCGGTGGGTCGCGCGAGCTCGGCGACCGTCCACGCCGCGGCGGCGACGGCGAGCCACGGCACGGCGAGCCCGTGATGCGCGAGCCTGCCGTCCTCGACGATCGCGACGACGGCGAGCAGGCCTCCCGCGACCGCACCCGCGATCGCGGCGGGCTCTTCACCGGCGAGCGCGCGCAGCGCGTGGACGACGGAGGCGGCGGCGAGCGCGGCGCACCCGATCTCGAAGCCGCGCGCACCGAGGGCAGCCGCGACCGCACCGGCGACGACGCCGACGATCGGGACCACGAGCCACGGCCTCACCGGTCCACGCTACGGGCCGCCACGGAACGGCGCAAAATTCTAGGCGTCGTCAGGGGGCAGCTATAGAAGTGCCACCCTCGGGATGGCGGTCACCGAGGGTGGCGACCACGAGCCCGAGCAGGATGCCCGGGATCGCCATCACCGCGGTGACGATGAAGAAGAACGACCAGTCCTGGGACGACACCACGGCGGCGGCCTGCGGATTCCACGCGATCTCGAACGTCCGGGTCGCGCCGGCGAACGCGGGCAGGTCACTCCAGTGGAACGTCGACAGCGCGGTCTCGAGCTGGGGTTGTACCGCGGTCTGGAGATCGACGTGCAGCCCGACGAGCTGGTGGAAGCCGTGGGGAGCGAACGTGGTGACCACATCGTCCGCGAACGGACCGAACACGCGCTGCCCGAGCGAGGTGAGCGACGTCATCAGCGCGAGCTGGGTGGCCGAGACGCCCTTCGACGTCACGGACATCTGAAACGCGACGAACGCCGCGGTGCCCATCGCCCCGGTCAGGTTGTCGGCGAGCACGGCGGCACCGAACACCGGGTAGTCGTGACCGACGACGGCGAGCAGCGCGTACAGCAGATTCGTGCACGCCTGAAAGATGCCGAACAGGAAGAGCATCTTGCGGAGCCCGAACCGCGCGACCAGCGGGCCGGCCATCATGCCGCCGGCGAAGATCGCGGCGAACGCCATGATCTTGTAGAACAGCGCGATCTCCTGGAAGTCGAAGCCGGCGCCTCGACGGAGAAACGGGATCAACAGCGACTGTGCGAAGAACTCGCCGAACTTGTAGGTCGCGACGAACAGGAGGATGAAGGCGCCCGGCCAACCGAAGCGGCGGAACAGCTCGACGAACGGCAGGTAGATGGCCTGGACGATCGTGCGTGCGGGACGCGCCGGAGCAGCCGGCTCCTCGGCCATCAGCGTCGCGGCGACGCCGACGAGCACGAGCGATCCGGTCACGGCGTAGATCGCGCTCCACGGGATCCACTCCGAAAGGAACAGCGCGAGCGTCCCGATCAGCATCATCGCGACGCGGTAGCCGATCACGTAGATCGCGGCGCCGGCCGCGCGCTCGGCGGGCGACAGCAAGTCGGCGTTGTAGGCGTCGAGCACGATGTCCTGCGACGCCGAGAAGAATGCGACGCACACCGCGAGCACGGCGAGCAGGCCGGGCGACGCGACGGGATCGACGAGCCCCATCGCGACGATCGAGATCGCGAGCCCGATCTGCGTGACCAGCACCCAGCCGCGGCGGCGTCCGAGGAACGGCAGCGCGTAGCGATCGAGCAGCGGCGCCCACGCGAACTTGAACGTGTACGCGAGCCCGACCAGCGACATCGCGGCGATGTCCGCGAGGGACACGTTGGCCGACGTCAGCCACGCCTGCAGCGTCTGCCCGGTCAGGTAGAGCGGCAGCCCCGACGAGAAGCCGAACAGGAACAGCACGAGCATCCGGCGAGAACGAAAGATCGCCAGGACGCTCACTCGCCGAGGGTGCCGCTCCGCCGCCACGCCAACAAGTTTTCTCTCGCCGATAGATGCCGATGTCGCGTGCGAGCTACCCTCGCGACGATGCCGCCCAAGACGACGACCGGGATCGACGAGGCGTGGTACGCGGGCCTCGATCCCGCCTGGCAGGCCGTGTTCGCCGATCAGTGTGGCGTCACGTCACCCGCGAAGCTCAAGAAGCTCGTAGCGGTCAAGGAGATCTACCTCGACAACGAGTCCGAGGTGACGTCGCTGGCACCGCTCGCGCGGCTCGCGAAGTTGACGGAGCTCAACTGCGATGCGAAGCAGGTGACCGATCTCTCGCCGCTCGCCGAGCTCCCCAAGCTCGCGTCGCTGCGCATCACCAGCCCGATCGTCGACTTCGCGCCGCTCGCGAAGCTGACCGCCTTGACCTCGCTCGAGCTGACCGACACCACGATCGCGGACCTCGCCCCGCTCGCGAAGCTCGCGAAGCTGGAGCGGCTCGAGCTCAACGACACGCAGGTGGTCGACCTAGGGCCGATCGCGGGGCTGAAGAAGGTCGAGCGACTCGAGCTCGCGCGCACCGGCGTCACCGATCTCGCTGCGATCGCGGGGTGGAAGAAGCTGCGGGATCTCGTCGTCGCACGGTGTCCGCTCGAGGCCTTCGACGTGCTCGCGAAGTTCTCCGGCCTGCGCTCGCTCGACGTCTCGTACACCAGCATCGCGTCACTCGCGCCGATCGACCGACTGGCCGGCATCCACATCCTGCATGTCGCCGGCACCAAGGTGTCGTTCGCGGAGCTGCTCCGGTATCGGCAGGTACGTGGCGTCAAGCGGGATGCCCTGCTCGGGCTCGACGTCTACTCCGACTTCATGGAGCTCGAGGCGTTCCTCGCGGCGCTGGCGACGCTCGACAGCACGCGCGACGTCGAGCCGGTGCTCACCGCGTGGATCAACGACGCGCTGATCAGCCTGCTCCGCAGCAAGACCCAGGCGACGCGCGCCCCCGCCCTGCTCGAACGCTGGTTCGCGCTCGACATCGCCCCGAACGAGCACACCAAGGAGATCGCCGGGACGGCGGTCCACCTGATCGTGACCCAGCAGGTGGAGGCGTCGCTCGAGCGGCGCGTGATCGACGAGCTGATCCCGCAGGCGACGATGGATCGGCTGCTCGCCTTCAACCTCGCTTGCTATCACGCGCGGCGCGGCACCAAGCCGGAGCTGCTCCGCTACGCACGGATCGCGCTCGAGCTGGGCCAGGAGGCCGCGAGCTTCCGCACGGACCAGGACTTCGCGGCGTTCCGCGACGATGCCGAGCTCGCGGCGCTCGTGGCGACCAACTTCACGCCCGATCCGTATCGATCGCCGGCCGCATGGTGGGCCAGCTTGCCCGAGGATCTGCGCGCGGCGTTCTGGGGGGTGGATGGCGAGGGAGAGGCGGCGATTCGCGAGATGCTCGACGGGCTCGATCAGCTCCAGCTCGACGGTGTCCGGAACCTGGATCCGTTGCGCGGCCTGCGCGTCAAGCGCCTGATCAACCGCCAGTGCAAGGCCAGCTCGCTCGAGATCGTCGCGACCATGCCGGGGCTCGAAGAGCTGATCTGGGAGAAGGACCAGTACCTCGGCGGGACCCGGCTCGTCGATCTCTCGCCGCTCGCGGCAGCGACCACGCTCCGGGTGCTCAAGATGCCCGGTCACCTGTTCACGAACGTCGACGCGCTGGCTAGCCTCGTCGAGTTGACGGAGCTCGAGGTCAGGGGAAGTCCGATCGAATCGATCGAGGGCGTGCGGGCGTTGCGCAAGCTCAAGGCCCTGTCGGTCGATGCCAAGACGCCCCTCGATCTGTCGCCGCTCGAGGGGCTCGAGGCGCTCGAGACGCTGTGGCTGCACGGGCCGGTCGTGTCGTTCGAGCCGATCGCGAAGCTGCGCTCGCTGACGGGGCTATGGATCCAGCGCTGCACGCTCGCGGATGGCTCGCCGGTCCCGCTCGCGCCTCTACACGGGCTCTCGAAGCTCCGCCAGGTGTACGTCGGCAACGATCGTGCGACCGCGGCGAAGAAGGAGCTCAAGAGCGTGCTCCCGGAGTGCAAGGTCGCCTGAGCTCACGCCCTGTCGACGATCGCGTCGATGTTCGAGATCGCGAGCCAGTGCTCGACGAGCTCGAGCGCCGGCCCCGCCTTCGACACCGTGATCCGGTGCTCCCAGCCCTCGCCGACGAGGTCGAAGCGTCCCCACGATCGCGTCGGACCGAGGGCCTCGAGATCGCGCAGCAGCCGGCGCGCCATGCCGTCGTAGCGACCGCGGCTCTGCTCGTCCTCGCCGCTGATCACGAGCGTCGTTCCCGGTGGCGGCGCCGTCGCGAGATCGACGATGCGCGCGATCGCGGCGTCGTCGGTGCCGGCGACGCCGATCGCGGTCACCGCCGCGCGCATCTCGGCGTTCAGGTGCCCTGCCCCGCGCTTGGTCAGCCGGGCGACATCGCGCGTCGGTGGGGACGGCGCGACGAGGAACAGGGGCTCGGGATCGGCGCTGGTTCCCTCGAAGCCGACCCGCGTGTGGAGAGGAAGCTTCGCCATCCAGCGCAACCACGCCGGGAACGCCGCGCCGGCGGACACCGCGGCGAGCTCGCCGGTCAGCGGGATCGCGAGGAGCAGCGCCCAGCCGAAGCTCCCGAAGTAGCCGAGCCCGTTGTGACCGAGCGCGCGCAAGCGCACGAACTGCCGCACGTGTGGCCACGCCGCCTGAAAGACGGGCGCGCGCTCGCCGAGCTTGTCGACCAGCGCCGCGGCGTCGCGCGGGCCGGAGCGCGTCGCGACGTCGTCGCCGTTCGCGACGGTGATGTCGACCGGGACGCCGTCGATCACGCCGTGTAGCCGGGGCGGCACCGTCGGGATCAGCTCGAAGCCGAGCGCGGTGGCGAGCCGCGCCGCGTTGTCGTGCACGACCAGCACGTCGACATCAGCGGCGTCCGACGGCGCGTAGACACTCGAGCCATACAGATCGACGAGCGCCCGCGGATCCGCGAGGTCGCGGATGCGGGCCAGGATGCGCGCGGGCTCGTCGTCCACTCGTTCAGACTACGGCTCGCAGGTCGAACCTGCAGCCCGATCGATCTTGTATCGGAGCCGGAGGCGCAGCGGACCGCGTCCGATGTCGTAGCCCCAGCTGACCCCCGCGACCAGGTTGCCCGAGGGGCCCCCCGGCGGCAGCGAGTTGATCGTCGCGGTCATGTTGTAGTTGATCGCGAGGCCGAAGAACCAGTGCGTCACGGTGTTGATGACCGACTTGCCCGGCCCGGCGATCGTGTTGCCGGCGGCGTCGAGCAGCTCGACGTTGGTGTCGCGCAGCGTGCAGCCCGGGCCCCAGCTCGAGGCCATCGCCCCGATGAAGTTGGCACCACCACCACCGAACAGGTTGTTGTGGAAGAACCTCGCCGAGGTGCGTTCCGTGGTGAACACCGGCGGCGCACAGTTCGGGGCCACGATGCGCGAGCCGTGCTGCGGCTCGAAGCCGAACACGTTCGTCCAGTCGACGATGTGGAACATCGAGGTGGTGCCGAGCGGCAGCGGCGGCGCGGTCGGGCTGACGCGGAGCGAGATGCTCTGCGTGCGGAAGAAGTCCGAGGTGGCGGTGGGCAGCGCAGAGGTCGGGTCGAGATCGATCGAGAGGTCACCGGTGATCAGGTGAAGATCCGTGACGACATTCGTCACCGGGCAGCCGTTCGCGGTGCTCTCGCCCGAGAAGAAGCGCATGCGCGAACCGGCGAAGCCAAGGGTCGGCTCCTGCCAGCCGGTGTCGAGCGTGCCGTCGAGACCGACCTGGTTGAACGCATTCGTGATCTGGTCGCAGTCATCGATGGTGTACGCATTGCCGTCGATGTCGAGCACCCCGCGCGAGACGAGCATCTCGCAGATGTCGCGCTCGGCGACCGCGGCGTCGTTGAGGCGCGCGTCGGAGAACAGGCGTTGCGTCATCGTCAGGTGCATCAGCCTCGCCATCTTGACGCGACCGATGCCCCTCGAGAGGAAGCCGCCACTCCCGTCGGGGATCCCGTCGGAGAGCATGACGTGCGCGCGGTTGATGATCCCCGCGTTCGCATGCACGTTGCCGGAGTCGCAGCTCCACGGCAGCAAGTTGCACGTCGCGTTGCGCGGGAGGAAGCCGGAGATGTGACCGATGCCCGGATTCTTCATGTCGCGAATGACGCCGCCCGTGCGGAGCTCCCCGACCTGCCACTCGCCTGTGGTTTGATCGGGTGCGATCAAGTTGCCCATGACGTCGGCGTACGCTTCGTTGAGCGCGCCCGATTGATCGGCGAACCACAGCCGCGACGAGGCGAACACGACCCCGTGCGTGAACTCGTGGCCCACCACGTCATCCGCCGCTTCGCCGAGACAGAAGAAGGTCTGATGCGTGATCACGCCATCGAAGAAGGCGTTCTGGCAGGGCGTGAACATCAAGTTGACGTTGGTATTCGCGACCCAATCCGCGCCCCGTCCATCGGAGCCATCCCAGCTGAGTCGGCTGTACAAGCCACGCACCTTGTTGATCGAGGTGCCGGTATTGCCGCCGATGCGGCCGGGAGCGTTGTCGGAGTTGCGCGGCGAGATCGCACCGGTGGGGATGCCATCGATCTCGTCCGTCACGAACGGCCAGCTCAGCTCGTTTCGGCCACCGGCGTCGGTCACGATGCTATGCGCGGTCGCGATCAGCGAGCGGCTGCCGATCGGCTGCGCGGTCTCGGTGTCGACGTAGAACACGTACGGCCCGCGCTGCACCTCGTAGACGAGACGCTCCTCGTGGCCGAACGACGGGTCCTGCTTGTGGGCCGGTAGCACCCCGAGCGTCACCTTCGAAGGCTGCTGCAGGGCCTCGTAGACCGCGTTCTTGTAGTCCGGATCCTGCGAGGCGCCGTCGAGCAGCGTGGTGGCGACGATGTCCAGGGCGTCGCTGACCGCCAGCGAAGGCGTCGCGGCAGCTGCGATCTTCGGGAGCGTGCGCCCCGCGACCGACATGACCTTGCCGAGCCCTTCCTGCATCACCACGAGCTCGCTGCCGAACACCGGCAGCGGCCCGTACTTCTGCTGGAGGCGAACGAAGAACACCCCCGGTGCGGACGGATCTTCGGTCACGCCGCGCGGTGCGTACTGGCAGCGCGCGGCACCGGTGCGCATCAACGACGGGTGCTCCTCGAGGAAGCGGTAGGTCATCTCGACCGGGTTGTGCTCCCACGGGAACGAGTTGACGCCGGCGCCGCCGATGTCGCGGTAGCTGATGTACTCCGGCAGCGGCAGCCCGTCCTTGTCGAGATACTTCGGCGCGTGGACCGAGAACACGGGCGGTTGCGAGACCGGCGTCTGCACGTTCAGCTTGCCGGTGATCGCGACGCCGTTGATCGCGATCGCGGCGAACGGCCGCATCTCCTTCGGGCTGTTGCCCTCGAGCCAGCCGATGGCCTCGGCCATGACGACGCCCGAGCGATCGGGCGCGGGCACCAGCACCTTGGTGCGAGTCGGCTCACCCTCGACCGGCAGCAGGTCATGCAACGGGCGCGCACCCTCGATGCTCCACGGATCGACCTCGACGATCTTCGACGGCACCGGCGCGACGCCGTTGGTCACGCTCTCGATCTCGTGGGCGTCGTTGAAGTGGATCGTCATCCGACTGCCGGCGACGGGGATGCCCTCGATCACGCGGTCGAACACGACGGCACTCTCGTAGCAGGACGGATCCTGCGGCGCGAGCACGTACTCCTTCGACGGCACCAGCGGATCGATCAGGATCTGATAGATCTCGAGGAAGCCGACCGCGCGCTGCTCGATGGTATCGCCGTGCGTGGGGAACCTGCCGGTGATCGAGACCACGCTGCGCGAGCGGGCTTCGATCACCAGCTCGACGCGTGCGCCATACTCGCGCTCGAGTTGCTCGAGGAGCTCGCGGCGTCCGCCGTCGAGGAGCTCGCGCGCGCGGTCACCGGTGACCAGCTGCGTCTGCGATTCCGGCTCGCGCGCGGGCGTCGCTTCGCGGAGCTCGTCGGTAGAGGGTTGGTCGCTGCTACAGCCAGCGGGGAGGATCAGGGAGAGCAAGCAGAGAGAGAGCAGCCTCGGTTTCATCGGAGCCTCGCGTTGTGTGGATGTGCCTCCTCAACGCGAGTGCGTTTCGATCTTCCCGAGGATCTATTGCGGACAGCCCATCTCGACGAGCGCCTGCGCCTTGGTCACGTAGTCGATCGGATAGCAGCGACGGCCACCGCACGTCGGCGGCGGCACCGGCGGCGGCGTGAACACGCCCTGCGAGATCCCGCATCCTTCGCCCTCGAGACCGGCGAGCGTCGACAGGTTCATCACGTCCTTCACCTCCTCGCGCGGCCCGACGATCTGGTAGGTGAGCTGACCGTTGTCGACGTCGATCCCGAGCGCGCGATAGCCCTCGCCCTCCTCGGCGCGCTCGATGATCGTCACGC
>Ga0075163_10005291_pt1 | contig 17229 bp, 17 predicted proteins | sample JI1023141ADNA_FD_71478 | JGI IMG/M metagenome (GOLD analysis project Ga0075163, IMG submission 71478) | Wastewater effluent complex algal communities from Wisconsin, to seasonally profile nutrient transformation and Carbon sequestration -... | ecosystem: Engineered > WWTP > Effluent > Algae...
TCGCGGAAACCCGTGAGCGAGGGTGTTAATTATGCGCCTTTTTTTGGATGAATCAGGCAATAGTGGCGGCCAGGTCTACGACCAGGCTCAGCCGGTGTTTGCCCTCGCTGGTGTGTGGCTGGACGCCGAGAGCGAGGCGCACTTCGCGCAGCGGGTGGATACCCTGCGGACTCGTCACGGCATGCAGAGCAGTGGCGAGTTGAAAGGGCGAGTGCTTGTTAAATCGCCGCGGGGCTGCGGTGCGGTAGCTGAGTTAATCAACGAACTTACGGAGGCAAATGTTCCGATTTCACTACTGGGAGTGGACAAATCCTACTTTCCACCCGGTGTTATCGTCGAAGATTGCACCGACTGCGACTACAACAAAGAGTTCGGTGAGGTCTGGAAAATCGACAAATTGCGGCAGGCGGTACTGATTCAATTAGTTGCGGACCATGCGGATTCACATCTGCTGGAAGCTGCTTGGCAGGCGAGAGCCGGCCTCAAACTTGAGGATGCGAAGGCCGCCTATGGTGCACTATTCGCCCAACTCGAACGCTGCGACAAGGTATCGGTATTTGCCCGAAGCATGGCAAAAGTCGACTTCGATGAGTGGTGGTCGAGGCGTGAGACTGAACGGCAACGCGGCATGGGTTACTCGCCAAATCTTACCGCGTTCACTTGGATGATGAGGTGCTCCGAAGCGCAGGCTGTGCGCCTTGATTTTGCCGACGTTGCGCTTATTCACGACGAACAGGCCGAATTCCGCGAAGCATTTTCGTATTGGTGGGATGTTGTTCGCGACAATGATGAGCACGCGCCAATGCTCTATGCCGATGGCACGCCCCACGAGCGATTGCTGCTTGAACGTCTTGTGCGGCTCGAATTTTCTGATTCCAAACAAGCGTGTGGCATCCAGATTGCTGATTTACTTGCTTCATCGCTTCGAATAGTTATGCAGGGATTGCCTAGCGAGTCCGTTTCGATCTTAGTGCCTTCGCTGCACCGAGCTTGCATGGCACAAACCCTGTCGGCGCCATTTCCTAGGTTCTTCGGTACGCCGAGATGGCAGCGGTCCATGCTTGGCAGGCTGAATCTCCCGGCGGATCCTTCGATACCGACGTAAGGCCTCGACCTAAATGCTGGCCCGCGCGCAGATATTGGCTAGCGCGAATCCGCGCAGATGGGGCGGTGGTTACCGGTAAGCCGCCGGAGTGGCTTTTTCGGTTGCGCTAACCCAATCCGCTAACTCTTGAAGCGCTGCTTGGACAGCTGCGACGGATAGGCCCTTTTCTTCAGCTTTGATCCATAGGCGTTCCATGCAATCGTCTAAACCCGTGGGGTAGGTGATCCAATCGTGTTGGAGCTCTTCGAACAACCCTGGGCGGCCACCCTTATCGCAAACTGTGCGGTTTCCGAAGTGATTAACCTTCCACCCGTCCCCGGTTCGCTCTACTTCATATACATCGTCATGTCCCCATCGGTTCGAATAAACACGAAAGATGAACAATGCTCCGACCGTCATATCCTTCGGGTCATCGTTGGCGTGCTCGTCATCGATGAACTTTAGCAAATCCTCCATTGGGTGAATGTGTTCGTAAAAAGACTTCGAAGCAGGAGCGCAGCCTCGATTGTTAATCATATATCTGCGGTGCTTCGGCTCTAGGCCTCGTTTCTGTAGCATCCCATGCAATGTGCTTGCTTGGTTGCCTCCGTCGACAATTGCTTGCCTGACATCATTGCGGCTTGTGCTCAACTTTGCGATAGCTATCGCGTCACGAATTTTGCTGCGGAGTTCTTCTTCGGCAGGTTGCAGGACAATGCTCATGTGCTTTCTTTCTCTCGGGTTGCTGTCTGAATCACTATTATAAGGCGCGGGCCGTAGATCCGTACGGTAAAAGTCTTTGGACGTAAAAATGCTCGCCGTGGCCCGTCTGGCCGATCGCAGCGATGCCGCTACGCTAGGCGGTTGCCCCAGAGGGTGGCAAGGCACAACCGTCAAGGGCGACGCGGCAGGTGTCATCGTCGAGCAAACGTCTTCGAAGACGCGGTTGAGGCGATTCCGGATTTTGAGGGCGCAATTGACGGCAGTTGCGTTCAGGTATCTTGTGAAGCGCGGACGCGGGCGGCAAATAGGCCTTTCGGTCCTTGTTGCTCGTCGTATTCGACGGCCTGCCCTTCGGTCAGCGTTTTGAAACCTTCGGTTTCGATCGACGCGTAGTGCACGAACACTTCGGTGCCGTCTGCGCGTTGAATGAATCCATATCCCTTGGTTTCGTTGAACCACTTCACTACACCTGTTGCCATCGTCGTCACGCCACCCGCACTTGAAACCGTTGCACCGGCATACTACAGGGCCGCGGCGCGCGGGCTTCCCGTCGGTGTTTGGTGCAAAGAAAGTTGGTGTGCTCGATCCGGAAAATGCTGATCAAAACGGCACCTCGTCTTCGGGTTGGCCGCGCACGTTGTCGCGCGGTTGTAAACGCAGAATGAGTCGCGCTTCTTCGTCGAGGGCCGCGCTTGGCGAGGTGATGCGGGTGGCAACTTCGACGCGCGCGCGATCGTAGGTCAGGCCAGGGTCATGGCCTTCGGCATACTGACCTTTCCAATAGCCTTTCCATCGGCGCCAGGTTTGAAAATGGCGCGTGAGCGTTTCGTAGAGGCGATTGGTGTGGCTTTCGCCGACGTAGACAATTTCGGTGGAACCGTCGCGCGCGAGCTCCCGAATCACGTAGACGCCCGATCGCCCCTTGAGTGCGCGTACCCAGTCCGGATACGCGGAGCCGGAAGCGCCGAGTGGTCGATAGGTGAGGCTTGCATTGCGCTGCAGCACGGTTGCGGTAGCGGCGGCGTGCTGCTGCCGGCGCACGAGCGCGAAGGCTCCGACGAGCGCGCCGGCGATCCAGAGCGGGCGGTGCTCGGGCGGCATTTACGAGCCCTGGCGCGGCAGTGGGATAAAATGGAATCGCACGGGCGCAACCGACGGTGAGCTAGCAGCGACATCGGCCGGTAAGGCCGCGCGCAAGCGTGCGATCGCCAACTCTAACAGTTGCTCGGGCGGCATATTGCGCAAGGCCGCGATCATCGATACGGCCACAGCCGCGGTAGGTGGCAGCGGCGTTGCGTTTTGCGGCGGTGCTTGCATCGCGTCGAACGGCGGCAGAATCGCTGCCGGCGTCGGCGCGGTTTCGCTTGGCAGCGGCGGGGGTGACGGCTCGGCCGGTGTTTGCACAACGTCGGCAGGCGTCGCCACGGCTTGGGCAAGTTGCGCAACGTTGGCTTGCGTAGCGTCGACTGGCTGAGGTGCAATATCGCTTAGCGCGACGAGGTCCGCGGCAGTCACGGCTGCAGCGGCCGCGGATTTCGCCCGACTTCTTTTGCCGCTGCCTGCAGCGGCCGTCGGCGGTGGCGGTGGTACGTTGAGGGCGAGTGGTTCGCCAGCTCGCGTCGTGAAGATTGCGTACAGTGTTTGACATGCTTGCGCGCCGCGTTCGCGCGCATCATCGGGCGCGTTGGCTGCGCATGCATCACGAATCGCATCAAGAAAAGCGTTCATACCAAGACTCCTGTAGTGGGCGCGGTCATGGTCCAGCCGCGCATGATGGCAATCGGATCAATGGCGTTGGCGGGCCCGCCGAGCCAAAGTTCAAAGTGCAGGTGTTTGAGCTTTTGCGGATCGAGCGGATCGCCGCCGATAATGCCCATCGGTTGGCCCGCTCGAACTTTTTGTTTTGTCTGTGCGCGTTGCGTTGGTGTGACGGCGAGTTTTTCGAGATGCGTGTAGAACGTCGCGATCGGTTGGCCGTGATGCTTGCCATGATCGATGACCACGCTGTACCCGCGCGGCCCCTGCCCTGCAGACCATACAACGCCATCGGCGGCCGCCAATGCGCTAATGCCGTTCGGCATGACAAAGCCACGCGATCCATTGGCGGTGCCCACACGCAACGCGGCGGCGTCGGCTGCGGCGCGCAAGAACATCACATCAACACCCGCGTGCAACCTACCCGGCCGCGGCGAGCCGAACCCGTCGGAGATAACCGGCGGCCGCTGCTGCCACGGCGGCACGGGCCAGACCCAGCGCCCTTCGAGGTCTATCCGCGGCGGCGGCTGCGGTGGGTTGCTGCCGGGCGTAGTTGCGCCTGGCAGCCGCGGGCGTGGGGTTGGCGTCGAGCCGCGCAGCAGCAGATAGGCGGTGATCGCGCCACCGCCCAGCATCCAAGGTAGCCGACTCATGTGCCCTGCTCCTTTTGCGACGATGACCGGGCTAGCAAAAAGAGGCCCAGCACGCCACCGCCGATGAGCAGCGGCGTTTTGATCGTGGCGTAGATGCCTGTGCCAATCTTGTTCGCGACGGCCGAAACACCGGCCGAAACACCCGAGGCTACCGTTGTCGCTGCATGGGTGATGGTGCTGGGTAGTTGGATTGCGGAATCGTGCAGCGCTTCAAGCGCCAGGTCCCATTGCGTCGGCGCCTCATCGGCGACGGCGACGTGCACGGCGAGGTTTTGCAGCGTGCTCCAAAAATCGATGTTGTACGGATAGGTCGCATCCGGCGCGCCCGGGCGCGCGACGCGATCGACTTGCTCGCGGGTTGTCTGCCAACGTGCCGCGACTGTGCGACGGCCTGAGATAACTTTGACCTTCGCGAGTTGCTGGCTCCAATAGTCGGTCAACGTGATGACTTCGCGATTTGTAGTGCGCGGAATGTTTTTCTGCTGCGGCGTGCGATCGACGCCACGCAGTTCGCGAAAGTGCTTGAACTGCGCCACCCACAAATCATCAAACGTAGCGACGCCCGTCGGCGCAAAGGGCGGCGTGCCCGACGGGCCAACGTTGCGATGTTGATCAAAGACACCGAAAAGCGCGGCCACGGGCGCTGCGGGTGGTGCTGGAATCTGGTTCGCATCAAGCAACACGGCACTGCGCGCGAGACAATCCCAGAGTGCGCGATTGCCCGCGAACGTGTGCTGCGGTGCGGCGTGCAAAAGTTCGTGCACGACAGCATCAACGCAGGCATGCCACTGGCGCCACACGCCCGCGTGGGTGTGCAGCGTGCGAAAAAAACCATCGAAGAAGGCAACGAGGGCCGCAGCATCAGCGCCCGTCGTGCGCGGCCAGCGGACTTCGTCGTCGGTATCCGGATACAAAATCAGCGTGCCGCGCGCCGCGATGGCATGGCGATACAGCGCGGCATAGATGTGGGCCCAAGGCCCCGCGGCAAACGGCATGTGAAACTCCTGGCAGCAATGAGCAGCAGCAGATCGCAACTCGGTGGCGCACGCACGCTGCCGCCACAGGTGTGGGTTTGCGTTGCGTGGTTAATGTTGAAGGAAGCGGCGTTACATGCCGGTGTCAGGCAGCGGCCCGCTGAGCGGAATGACAATCGCGATCTGCCCAGCGGCGAGCGCCTGCGGATCGATCGGGCATTGCGTGTAGTCGACAGGCACAGGTGCTGGTGGCGACTTGGGCACGGTGGCCGGATCTGTCGGATTCGTCGTGATTGGTGCAGCTGCATAAGCGGGCGTTACGCCGCCGAGCAACCCACCGCGCACGCTCGTTGGTTGGCCTGCGCCGCTATATGCCGGCGTTGCGCTGCCACCAAACCCAAAGAACGTACTTAGCCCGCCGAGTAAGCCGGTGGTTTGCGGCGCGACGGGTTGACCGGCGCCGCTATAGGTTGGCGTCGCCATGGGCTACCCAACCAACCGCGAGAGCAAATAGCCAGCCGTGCGCACTTGCTCATCTTTCTTGGCGTGTTGCGCGAGCGCACTTTGGTACAGGATCATGTTGTTCAGATCCGTGCTGACATCTTTGGTCGCGACGGGTGCCGCAGGCAAAGGTTGCAGCGAGGCAAAAATCTGCACGACCATTTCCACCACTTGACCGGTGGTGAGTTTGCCGAGCAATGCCGCTGCACCGTTGGCCGGTGGCGTTGGCGCCGGCGCTGCGACGGGCGCTGGGATGGGTTGGTAGTACATCATCCGCTGTGGTGGTGGTGCGGCCGGTTGCATGTACACCGTTTGTGTCGGTGGCATAGGTGCACGTGGTGGCGGTGGCGGCATGCGGCGGTGATCGAGCACCGTCGCGTTGCGCGTGTCTTCGTAATAAATTTGATCTGGATCCATGGGGTATCTCCAAAAGGTGAGGCCTGCGTGGCTGCAACACGCGTGCGCCTCCGAGTTGCGATCTGCTGTGGAATGGTTCGCGTGGCGTCGTCGATGTCGACGCCTAGCCCATGACGGGTTGCATGGTTTGGTCGTCGGTTGCCATCGCGAGGCGCGCTCGGGCGCGCTCGAACGCGGCTTCTAGCGCGCCCGGCGGCAAGGCTTCGGCTTGGCGCTTGGGTGGCAGCGCGGCCTGTGGCGCAGGGGCGCGTGGCTTGGTGTCGCGATCGTTGATTAACATCAACGCCAGCTGACTGCCGGCCGCTGCCATCGTGCCTGCGCCGACGGCGCGCACCATGGGATCATCGCCGCGCCACGCAAGCGCGGCCCCGACGGCGGTGAGTGCGCCTGCGATCGTTTTCGGCGCCCAGCCTTCGTGCGCCAGCAACGAACCGGCGAGCGCTGTGGCTGTTGCGCCCGCGGCGGTGTAGCCGAGGCGATGCAGCGTTGTCTCCGCTTCGCTGCGCTTGGCACGTGGTGCCGGTGGGCCGCCGGCGTTGCGATGACCGCTGCGGCGTGCGGGATGTTTCGATTTCCTTTTTGACATAGAACTCCTAAGTGTGCGTGAGAGATGAAAGTGAACGCGCTAGGCGGCGCGTGGTTTGATAAAGGCAGCCAGTGAACTAAACCCTGGCGCTGGTCGTGCGACCGCCCCCATCGTGAGGCCTTCGCGGTTCAATTCGTGCTCGACCGCATCGAGCACCGGCGCATCAATGCCAAGGCTCGCGAGTTTTGCACGCAAGGCAACGGCGCCAACCTGTGCACCGATGCGTGCCGTGGTGGTTGCGAGCGCAGCGGCCCAAGGTGTCGGCATGATGCGCTTGCCGCCGATCTCAAGCGCGAGGTTGCGCGGTGCACGGCGCGCGGCCATGTCGTCGACTAGGTCCGCGATGGCTTGTGCTGTCGAGCGCACGATGGATAGTGCGCGTGCGCCATAGCGGCGTGATTCTTGACTGGCTAGCGCGAACAGCCACGCTAAATCTTCGACGGTTTCCGGATCTGGCACGTGGCCTTCGGCGACCTGCGTGAGCGCATTGCGTGCGCGATGAAAACGCGCGGGCCCATTGCGCACAGGTGCTGCACCAACGGCTGCGAGTTGCGCAACCCATCCGATCGCATCTTGCGGCGCGATTGCGACAGGGCCGGTAGATGCGGCGGCCAAGCCGCAGGTGAGGCAGTTGCGCGGCATGTGCGGATCGAGAATGATCGGTTGCCCATTCTCGACAGGAAACGTGTGCAAGCCTAACGGCGTGTCGAGCGTCGCGAGTTGCCGTGCAGGTGCTGGATCGATCAACTCCGCAACTGCGAGATACAGCGCGGCGCGTTCGACACAATTCGGATCTTCGGCAGGCAAGCGCAGCCGTTGCGCTGGCCTGCAGGTCCGCACTTGCTCATCAGGATGCGCGCTGCCATCGTCATCGAGTTGCGGCAGGCTACGGATCCACGATGTGAGCGATTCAACGGTGGAATGCTTTGCTGCGAGTTCCAGTAGCACTTCGTCGCGTGCTTCAACCATACCCGCCGCAATTTCAGTGATGGCGCTGAGGCAACGTGTGTCATTGAACGGTAAGCCAATCATGCAGCCTCGCTCGGTTGAGTTTGTTGCGGTTGCAGCATGGCGCGCACGCGCGCGACGGCTTGCGGCACCGAGAGTGCGGAAAGCTCCGCGAACCATGTCTGTAAATCTGCAGGCGCCAAGTCTTGTGCGACTTCACGCGCCAACGCGGCTTCATCGGGTGTCAGTGCGGCTTGGATTGCGGCGATGTGCGCAAAGTTGTGAGCGTTCATCGTTGCAGGAGGCGCGGAGGTGCTTGCACTCACGTTGCGTACCGGGGTCGCAGCCTGCGCGGGCTGTGCCGGAGGCGCAATTTCGCTTGCTGGCTTGGGCAATTGTTTTTTGCGGCCCTGCAAAGTTGCGAGCACCAGTGGCACGAGCTGTGCGACGATGCCTTGCAGATCAACTCCGTCGGCGCGATCGTCCTGATCGTCGTCATGGTCATCGTCCGCGATCGGCGTGCGAGTTGGCAACCCTGCTCCGTCTGCAGCGCGCAGCAAGGTTGCTGCGGAGTCCATCATGGTAGGGAATCGATCGATTACGGCGCGCGCCAACTCAGAGTTCACGCGCATCGCTTCAATGAGCGCACTCTCGGTGGCGCCGTTTGCGGTGGGGCGCGAAGTAGTCGATGGCGGATGCACTACGACGTAACCCGTTGCTCCATCGATCGGGCGGTTTCTTGCGTCGATTGCATCAACGCGGTAGCGCCCTGGCACTGCGTCGACCTCCGTGCGCAGATCATCAAGCTCTGCTTCGATAGGTAGCGTTAAAGGCAGCCCGTCGCGGCCATAAACGACTTCAGGTGCGCCTTTGGCTTTGAGTCGTCGCACGCGCCATGCTGTTGCACTGGCAGGGACTTCGAATGCTTCACCGTGGATGTTGTGCGCTAGTTCGGACACACATACTAAGGGCGTGCTCGATGCACAGGCGGCCACAAGCGATGCAAAAAAATTGACACACCGAAGCTAACGTCGTGATTCGGTTAAAGTTGGAGCTGTAAAAAAAATTGGCCACGTCGAACTCGCCGACATGGCCAATAGTTGCCATTGAGATGGCCGAAACTTGCTCGTTCTTTTCATGCGAGATGCGCGCATGTGATGGAAATCGCGCAGTAAAAAAGTCCGCGCGGTAGTTGGTAATTACTTCGCGGCGCGTGACGTGCGAAGCCACGTTTTAACAGCGGTGTTTACGGCGTCGCTCAGTTCTTGATCGTGTTCAATCAATGCTGCGGATAGTTGAGCTGCTACGTCAACGTCGAAATAGATCGTTGTGCGGCGGCGCGCTGGTTTGGTGCGACGTTCGGCAATTGCGCGCGATGCACGGCGAAACGATGGCGCATCTACGCGACTCGTTGTTGGTTCTTCTGCAGCGGGACGCGGCTTGCGTGTTTTGGCGATAGGTGCTGCGATGATGATTGGCTCATCAGGTTCCGCAGGTACAGCGCGCAGATGTGGCGTTGCATCGTTGACCTTTGCAGTTTGCAGCACTGGCGGTGCTGGTGGTTCCGGTTCGCTCTTGTCGATGAACGCGGCGATCGCTTCAGGCGATGGACTCGCAGGTTTACGCAACATGAGGGATGGACGCGTTTGCATTGTGCTTCTCCGTAAATAGATTTTCGACTTCATCAGCAAGGCGGCGAATTTCGCGAACGGCTTCTGCCTGCCCGGTCATTGTGGTAACGCCCCTGCCCACGCCCATTGCCGCTTGATAGGCGACGCGTTCGGAAAGTTCGGCAGCGAGCAGAGGGACGCCGCATGCATGCAGATCAGTGCGAGCGTTTTTGCCAAGTGTTGTGGCGCGGCGACGCGTGATGACAACGTGCGCGAGTAATTCAGGACGCAGGCAGCGTGCTTCGTCGATGAGTTCGAGGCTTTGTTGCAAAGCCCATGCATCGGCCGGTGATGCGCCGCATGGAATGAGGACGAGAGATGCCATCATAAGCGCCGCTCGCACAACTGCGCCGTCGCGTCCGGGGCAATCGATGATCACGACATCGAAGGCCGCTGCAACTTGGTCGAGTTGGCCAGGGCGGTGCATGTCCTTGCCCATGGCAATGACCGTGGGGCTTGGCAGTTTGTTTTCTGCCGCTATTTCGGCCCACACTCGCGAGGTGCCTTGTGGATCGGCATCCACGATGAGCACGCGGCGTTTGCGGCGTAGGAACTCCGATGCAAGGTTGACCGTTAAGGTGCTTTTCCCTGCCCCACCTTTTACGGAGGCACATGCGATGATCATGGCGTCTTTATCGAACGGCAATTTACACGGGGCAAGTTTTTGAACGTTTGGCGTTTGGCGTCAGGTGTTGGGTGCTCAGCGCTTGGCGTCAGGTGTTGGGTGCTCAGCGCTTGGCGTCAGGTGTTGGGCGCCCAGCGTTCGGCGTCAGGTGTTGGGCGCCCAGCGTTCGGCGTCAGGTGTTGGGCGCCCAGCGTTCGGCGTCAGACGTCTGGATCCTTTTTGCTGAGTGTGAGAGGTGCTTGGCGTCAGGCGTCAGACGTCTACGCGCCTTTTTTGTAGATGCGCGCAAGAAGCCTGTGGGCGTCAGGCGTTGAGCGTCAGACGTCTGGAAGCGGATCCCGGATGCCCTTTAAAACTAGCAAACTACTTGCGGCAGCCAATCCGGAAGGCGTAGAACCGGTCTGTGCGTACTGATGACAAAAGGGTTAATGGTTCAACCATTGAGTCAAGCGAGTCATTATTGCCTGCAATCGAACGCGAGTCGCCATCGTGGCGAAAGAAGCGAAAGCCCTCCGTTCGTGACATGGGACTAGTTAGAATTACAGTCGATCTTTCAGATCGGCAGCACCACAAGCTCAGGGTGGCAGCGCTTAACCAGCGCATTACCGCACGGCAGCTAATCATCGACCTGCTCACGCGTGAGGGTATTACCGACGAAGAATAACGACCGAAAAGCATAAACCCACAGGGTTTCCCCTGTGGGCGTGTCGCGAGCATGGCTCTTGACCTATGTGATCTCCCTCTCCTTACCACAGGCGGGATTTCGTAGTTCAGGATTAGCGTGATGGGGCTCTATTGTCAAGAAGAACCCATGACGTCACGTGCGCGCGGCATTTGCCCGTGCATGCATGCCAAATCCAACGAATTTACATAGGGTCAATGCGCCCGTTTCCTGCTTGCGTGACCTCGCGGCGCAGGTCTACGCGCGTGTTAGCTCAGGCCATGACAGGCTCGCCTATTGCGTAGACGGGGCTGGGCCGGCCGTGGTGGTACGTGGCGCTGATGGCAAGTTGGCCCCTGCCGCGTGGCAGGGCGGGGTGCTTGGGCCATGGCAGCGCGCCAAGGAGCAACGCCCGGATGGTTCGTTGGTGAATCGCACGTGGAACCCCTGGGTGATGTTGAAACACTTGCAGGGCAAGTACTCAGTGGCGCCAACGTCGCCAGGGTGGGTTGAGTGGGTCGCGCTCGATATCGACGCGCACCCACAGCCCGGCGTGCCCGAGCTCCCGGCGCGGCGTGCAGCGCAAGAGCAAGCCGATCACGTATTGGCTAACGTGTGGCGCGCGTTGGGGTGCAGTGCCGAGCGGCACCCCTTGGTACTGCGATCGCCGGGCGGCGGTTATCACGTTTGGTTTCCGCTTACACGCGACGACGGCCCGGCGCCACACGCGAAGGGGCATGCGTGGCCAGCGGCAGTCGCGCGCGCCTGGTTCGAGCGCCATTTAGAAGCGGCAGGGCTCACGCTTGCGCCTGGCGTGCTGGAAGTTTTCCCAAGCGGTCGATGCCTGCGCGCGCCCTGCGGGCGCGGCATGCGGCTGCTGCGTGCTACGTTTCCGAACGACCCGGACAACCTGGGCATGGTGAACTGGCCGGGCACGGTGGCGTATCAACGCGGCGCCGCAGGGATGCGAGCGGTGCGGCAGATCGAAGCCATGGCCAGCGTGTTCGTGGCGCAATGGGACACGCAACGGCGCAGCTTGGCCGATTGGCTTGGGCGCCCAGCTGCGCAATGGGACGAAAAGTGGGGCTTTTTGGGCTGGCGTGAAGGCGAAGCTGTGCCCGAAATCGAAAAAAAACAGGGCTCGGAAATCAGGGGTGAATCTATTCCATCCCAACAATCAGACGATGTTCTAGGCAGCCCAGGGGGCTTGGGGGTGCCGCTGGTTGCGCCGGCCGTGGTGGTTGCGGCAGCGCCTGCGGCGCAGGTTTCTCGAAAACGAAAAGCTAACGTTGCCACCGCTCCGGATGTGGATACTCCGCCAGAACCCGCGGCCGGGCCGTTGGTGCGCGGTCTCGATTTCAAAGTCAAAGTGCAGACGCTACTCACCGAAGGGATCACCCTTCCCAACACTCGGCACGATGCTGTGCTGACCCTTTGTTTTTTTTGGGGGGCAACGTGCGGCTTAGAAACCGAGGAGGTGTTAGCGCGGCTGGGAGCCTGGTGTGGTGCACATGCTCATACAGGATCCCGCTTGGCGCCACGAGATTTTGCAACGGAGTGTCTGCGGGAGGCGAGTAGCTATCTTGCGTCGTATGGGCCGCGCTGGCGTTTTCGGGGCGCTGGTGCAAGTGGTGGCTTAGCAACGCTGAGCACGGCCGATGCAGTGGTGCTCAATGCGGTGGCGCCTGCGGTGCGCGATGAGGTTGCGACGATCTTGAGTTGGTTGGCGGCGCGCGCTGACGTGCGCGGACACATTGGCGATCCGGTGCAGTTAGCGAGTGGGTTGTTGCATCGGTTGTGCGGTGATCGGCGCGTGGTGGTGGAGGGGCAACGTCGCCGCGCCACTACGATCGCGGTCGAAGAATTGGAGCGGCTTGGCGTGTTAACGCTCGCTAAAAATTACGTCGTGGGTCGCCAAGGGCGGCTGTTTGCGTGCTGGTACCAGCTTGGGTCAGGGGTGTTGCCACGTGTCGAAACGGTGCCGCGCGAGGCCTGGGCGCAGCTGCGTGCGTCTGGCGAGGCAGAGGAGCCTGTGGAAGAGGAAGCGCCCGCGGCGCCTGCCGTTGTTCGCGTGGTCGGGGAACGCACGGTGCCGGAAGGCGTGTTGCAGGTGTTAAGCGACGGCGTCCGCGGCGTGCCGCGCACGAGGTTGGTTTTGGCAGCAGAGAGTGGTCCCGCGCTACCAACTGCCGGTGGTCGCGCGGCGTGGTACGTGCGCATGTTTGAAAGTCGTTCGTTTACGCCCGGCGAGTTGCGTGTGGCCGATGCGTCCAAGGTTGTGCCATTTCCTGATCTGCTGCGCCGCCACCGGCGCACAACCGGGCAGGGGCCGCCGCCGGACGCGGTGGTTGGCGATGCCGCGGCAATCGCCGCTCGTGCGTGGGGGGTGACGCGCTTTGTGCGCCCGGCCCTGGCCTGATTTGAGGCCGCGCATTTTGTTAGCAACTTCATGCGAACTGCGCCGAAGCGCTGACAATGGCGAAGGGAACTGCATTTGTGCCTGATGCGGCGTGGGTCGAGGCGTTTGAAGCGCAGGTGACACCCGCCGTCTTGTTGCACGTGCGCCGTTACGCGGCGTGGCGCGCGCATTCTGTTGCACGTGCAGGTGGGTTGGGTGATGCCTTTTACGCCGACGAATTAGTACAGAATGCGTTAGGCGATATCTTGGCCGGCGTTGTTCATTGGGACCCTGCCCGAGAACCGCTTGCTGAACGGTTGCGCGATACGGTGCGAAGTCGTAGCCGGCATGATCGCGCGAGGGCTTCGCGTTTTCGACACGAAGCGTGGAGCGAAAGTTTACTTGCGCGGATGAGCGCGGACTCGCCAAGTGAGCGCGAATACGATCGCGCCGCTGTTGCGCAGCAAGCACTGCAAGCGCTGCGTGATGCTGCTCGCGGCGATCGCGAAGTGTTGAAAATCCTCGATGCCTACGCTGCGGGTGCGGTCGACAAAGCCGACGTGTTGCAAGCCTCTGGCCTGAAGCCTGCGCGCTACACCCGCGCACGCAAACGCTTGCGCCGCAAAACGCTGCAGCTCGCTCCCGAACTCCGCGCCGCTGCGCGCGCTGCATGAACTGGTCTCACGTTTGTTGAGTTAAATGCCGTCCAACATCACGGCGATTCCAGCGCAATAGGAAATCATACGAAACCATCTCCTGTGCACGCTGCGCAGTGCAGAATATTCGGTTGGCGTGCATATGGCAGATGCTTCTTAGAATATCTTCGGTTGAGCAGCTTAACAGTGTGCGAGATTCGAGGTCTTTTAGATGTCTCCACTGTTCTTCAACCGCTGTTTTCATGTTGTCAAAGTCTGATTGCAGAGATGTAAAAAACGGATCTGAGGAGGAATTGGAGAGTAGTGATTCAATAGTGGCGGTGTGGTCGCGGAATCTTTGGCCCAGTACTTTCAATTGCGATTTGCTCAATTCGAATTCACTTTGAAAAGAATCGCGTTGAGAGGTTAGCCACGTGGTTGCGCGATTCTCCTTCACGCCCGCAATGTCCAGATATATCTTTAGTGTGTACAATGCGGTCAGCCAGCGTTGTTCCTCGGTTGGTCGCTTAGTCAGTACTGCACCAACCATGCGACTGTCGATGCCGAACAGCTTCTCCGCAATCGGTATTGCGTTGATTCCGCCGTAGCGAACGACTTCCCGATCATAGGTGTCCAGGCTGACTCGCCAAAGGTTTGCGCCAAGATATGACTGCGCTCGACTGAGAAGTTTTGGATATAGGGCAAGTAGGGTTTCGCCGTGGCCATGGAATCGAATTCGGATATGGTGCTCAGGATCTTGGTAGCGCAGAAAAAACCATTCAGTGCATTGTCCGGAATAGAGGGCATCGTTCGCGAATGGGACCAACACATCTCGAAGTAGTCTGTCGGCTTCCAGTTCGCCGCAGTATAGTTTTAAGTACAACCAAGATGAGCCAGGCTCAAATCGCAACAGTGAATCGCAATCGGCGAACGATTCTTTCGTAAGTGCGCGGTGTTTGGTCTGTGACCGCAGCGGAATCAGTAGCTCGTGCGCATACGTTTCACCCTCACAGTAAGCCGTTGGCTCGAATCCGTCCGGCCACAATTCTGCGAAAGTTACATTCCTGCGTGTAAGTACATGTTGAATGAGCGATTCGAGAGTTAGGTTATTCTGCTGATCGATTGGAAGTGCGCTGTCGTCATGTACAACGCCAAAAAATCGAGGCAACTGCGCGGCCTGAAGCCATTTTATGAGGCTCGAAAGCGGATCTTTTGACCGTTTGATTTGGGCGATCTCGGCTTCGTTCAGGTACCACATGGCCGGAGACAGAATCATTTGACCCAGCCGAACTCTGGGCAATCGTGGATGCTTGGCTATCCGCGAAAAGACCCAGCCCATATTGGAGGGGGTGTTGTGAATCTGCAATTCCGAAAGGAACCGATAGATTGGAATATTAGAAGGCAGTGCGAAATTATGGGCTGTTGAATTTCTGGGGATAATCTCACGCCTGAGACTGTCCGAGTAGAGGCGTATCTTGCCGAAGCGAATACACACTCGTAGGTCGGCTAAATCAATCTGGTGGGAGCGGGATGCGCTTGAATTGGCAAGAATGGGGATTTCATACGCTCGAACGCTTGGATGTAGTAAGACATTGCCTACGCGTTCTCCAGGTTGATGCACTATCTCGGCGATGAGTGCGCCGTTGGCTAGATCTGCTTCCGCTGCGGTCTCGTTGAGTACTGCGGCAAGGAGGTCTGGGTTGCCATTTGCGAATCGAGTAAGCAGACGCGCCGATGATGGGCCTGTTGCTTGTTCAATCTTTAAAAGACGTTCTTGATGTGTGTCAGTTGTTTGGTGTGAAAAAAGTGCTGCGCGAAGAAGGATGCTAAACGGAAAGCGAGGTTCGGGTGTGCGTCCTTCAAATTTAAGCGCCTCCATTTGTTGAAGATCATCGATCTCCCATCGCCATTCGACCTCGTTGTTTACTAGGCATCTTCGAACACCTTCTTCCAGAAAGTGATCCAATAGGTTAACGCGCTGGGCCTGGCCCTCTGGTACTCCGACGACGCCAAGTCCATTCACGAGCGGAGCCTGTGGGAATGTTTTAGCTCCAAATCCTAGCCCGCTATCTGGGTCCATGACCTGAAGTAGGGGGACGGTTCGATCTCCGAAACGGCTTTCGAATTTGGTAACGAAATCTCGCAGAAGGGCAGAAGATTCGAGCGCGAAGATGTTCCACACTCTAGGAAAATGCGTGAGTAAATCACTGAGCTCGCGCCGAGAAAAAGTGGCGTCGGAGGGCTTGTGAAGATCAACTTGAATGTCTTTGGGCGACCCGCCAGCTATGGGCATGTCGTTTAGTGTTTCGAATATCGAATCGTATACTTCGAGGCTGCCAACGCCTACTTTCGCATCAACAGCAGCAAGCAGTGGGTTGAGGCTGGTTAGTGTAGTTACGATTCGAGAGCCATCGGGGTCGAGTTCGCTCATGGCCTCAAGTTTCTTTTGCATCCAAACAGAGGGCGTGCCGCCTGTGAGTGGTGGAGTGTTATCTGCAATAAGAAACTGGGAACTGATCAGTTGTCTGAGGTAGTCATCGCGCTCTTCGTCGCTGGAATCTTCGGCGTTTGATTTGATGAGTTCGTTTAGTGCTTGCCATGTTGCGCCGTCACGACTGCTTGCTAGCACTGCTTCAAGGATTTCATCGCCTTCAACACTTGCTACGCGCGGCGATCGACTGCCGCCTTGCTTTAGTGCACAAATCTCAGTCCAGCGATATTCGGGACCGGCTTTGTATAATGTCGTATTGGGATAAAAAAGGCATTGTCGAAGAATGCTCTCGTTATCGGCTGCAAATCTTGTCAATCTGCCAATGTATTCCATGTCGAGTCGAACGGCGCGGCGCCAGGTGGATCGATCTTTCACATGAAGAGATGTGATGTCGCTAATGCGACCGAGGGAGCATCCTGCAAATAAGCCAAACGGAGTGGCGCGACCACAGAGGCGTGAAAAATATCGAACGAGGCTGCGTTCAGTCTTTATTCCGTTGTCTGAATCAGGGGATTCGAGCCAGTGAGGGATCGTAGCGAAAAGGCTCTCGGATGCGAGAAACAGCGCTTCGCGTACATCGTCTCGTTGAACGATCGCTTTCAGATATGCGCGTTGGTGTTCGCGGTTACCTTCTCCCCACTTTTTAAACGTTGACCAAGGCAAAAGAGGTGTGCGTAAAACAAAGAAGTCGGCGAGCGCGATATTAGTAGAGGTCATCTAGTGCTCCGCAGCGTTCTCTAATAGGCCGATTTCGATAAGTTCCATTAGCAGGGCATCATCGAGTTTAGGGGAAAAGGCTATCGCGTCAGACGTTTTGAAGCATGTCGGTTGTTCACAGATCCATCGAAGCAGCGTTTCTAGTGAGGCGTCGAGTTCAAGCGTGTGTCTGTCGCTGCCTACTTCAATTGTAGCGATCGGTCGAGGGCGGGGTGATTGTTCAGTTGGGGCTGGCTGATGTTCTATGAAAACGACAGCATTGGGATTTCGCTGCAACTGACTGAGCGCCTTGATCTCATTGTTGAGAGGTATTGAGAGGTCCGTCATGGAAACTTGTGCAAGGAGCTTGTCTAGCTGCGCTTTTCCGGTGATGTCATTACGCAAAGGGGTT
>Ga0075163_10005292_pt1 | contig 17227 bp, 13 predicted proteins | sample JI1023141ADNA_FD_71478 | JGI IMG/M metagenome (GOLD analysis project Ga0075163, IMG submission 71478) | Wastewater effluent complex algal communities from Wisconsin, to seasonally profile nutrient transformation and Carbon sequestration -... | ecosystem: Engineered > WWTP > Effluent > Algae...
GCAATACGGCCGTCAAGGGTCCCGTTCATGGAACACCAAATCTCACGTAAAGCTCTCTCATGACAAACTCTACACTTCGTAAGACTACCCGCCGCCCGAAGAAGACCATGAAGACCGAACTCCTTCCCGGACCGCGTGCCGCTTCCATTCAGTTCATCCTCGGCTATTCCAAGGCACTGCGCGTTGTGGATGCGCCACCTATTGGCGAGATCGAACTGATCTTGAACTGATCCAGAACCGTAAGAAAGAACGCCCCCTGATGGGATCAGGGGGCGTTCTTCGTTTTGGTCGCTCTGGTTCACACGGCCATCTCGCGGAATCCGATCATGCGGCCCTTGGAGGGATCCCACACTTTCAACCGGAAGCAGCGGATGATCTCACCCGGCATAAGCGAGGTGGTCTTGGCGTGTTGGAGTTCCGGAATAGCCCGGTATACCTCAGGAAGCCGGTAGAACGGGATCCGGGCGTTGAGGTGGTGGATGTGGTGGAAACCGATGTTGCCAGTGAACCAGTGGAGCACCGGGTTCATCTTCATATAGCTGCTACTGCCTAGGGCCGCGTTCACGTAGCTCCAGCCGTCCTTGTCGGAGAACGTCGCTGTCGGGAAGTTGTGCTGGGCGTAGAACAGGTAGGCGCCCAAGCCCAAAGCGATGAGGGCCGGTGTTATGAAGCCCAGCCAGAAGGCGGTCCAACCGAGGGTAAGCACAATGGTGACCCCGATGGCTAGGTGCAGGATCAGCGAGATCAGCGAATCCCAGTGCTTGTCCCGGTTGTTGAGGAAGGACCTCACACACATACCATACATGAACACGAATATGTAACCGAAGGCGATGGTGAGCGGGTGGCGGATGAACTTGTACACGGTACGCTCCTTCTTGGTGAAGGTCTTGTACTTCTCCACGGTCACGATCGGATAGGAGCCGATGCTGCTGGTGTACAGTTTGGAATTATGCGTGTGGTGGTGATCATGGGACCGTTTCCAGATGCTCGTGGGCGCGAGGATGAATAGGCCCCAAAGCGTCATCACCGCATCGGCGAACTTGGAGTTCTGCAGGATCGCCTTGTGCTGGTGGTCATGGTAGATGATGAACATCCGGGCGATGCTGAGCCCGGCAAATACGCTACAGATGGATTTGAGCCACAGCGGCGACTTGGGGATGAAGATGCCCGAGAAGAAGCCGGCCAGTACAGCACCCGTGGAGAACAGATGCCACCAGCTCTTCCACCGCACCTCTTTCGCATAAGGTTTGGTGGCGAGGATGAGTTCTTTTTCGTTGTTCACGTTCATGTAACACTCGAATGCCTCCGATGTTTCCACCGGCGGTGTGTCCAAAGCCAAAGGTGCGGATAGTTCCGGATATCTCGTTCCAAACGTTTGGTGTGGATCCGGGTGATCTCCCCTTCGCTGGTCAGGGCCGGTTCCGCTACCAATGGCTCAATGGTCATACAATAGTAGCCACGACGAGGCCGGGTGATACTGATATAGATCACCGGATAACCCAATTTTCGTGAAAGTGCCTCTGTTCCCTGGAAGACCGGCGTGTCCTGGTTGAGGAAATCCATCCAAAAGGCGCGTTCCGGTGCCGGTGTCTGGTCGGCAATGAAAGCGGTGGCCGTGTTCAGGTGGCGGTCGCGCAGCATGGCCTTGCTCGTCTCGCGCATGGTGTACAGTTTGGTGCCATGGCGGGTGCGCATTCGGTGCATCAACCCATCGAACCCTTTGTTCTGGAGCGGATGGTAGATCACGTACAACTGCGGGATGCCCGGCTCGGCACTATACCGCGCCCCGGCCAGTTCCCAGTTGCCGAAATGCCCGAGGACGATGATGATGCTCTGCTTTCGTTCGGCATAGCCGCGTAGGATATCCACGCCGACGAACTCTACCCGTTCTTTCAAGGTCGCCTGGGAAATCGTCAAGGTCTTCACCGTTTCCACCACCAGATCACAAAACCACTGTTGGAAGCGCCGCGCGATATCCTTGATCTCCGCCTCGCTCTTCTCCGGAAAGCTGTTGCGCAGGTTCGTCATGATCACTGCCTTTCGGTACCCGATCACGCGGAACAGTATCAGGTTCAGGAGGTCCGATAGGAGGTAGAGCAGTGGGAACGGCAGCAACGCGATCCCATAGAGGAAGGGTAGCGCGATGTAGTAGCCGAAGGTGCCCATTAGCAGGGGCAAAGATCACGCAAACAAGTCCTTCCGGCCGATCTCCTTGCAGATCGGGCACTTCCGTGGATCGTGTCCCTTGGCCGGGCAATATTCCCGCCCGAAGAAGATGATGCGCAGGTGCAGGACGTTCCACGTGTCTTTGGGGAACAGCTTCTTCAGATCGGCCTCGGTGTGTTCCACGCTTTTGCCGGTGCTCAAGGTCCAACGGTAGGCAAGGCGGTGGATGTGTGTATCCACCGGGAACGCCGGAAACCCGAACGCTTGCGACATTACGACGCTTGCTGTCTTGTGGCCGACTGCCGGTAGCGCTTCCAACGCGTCAAACGTCTGCGGCACCTTGCCACCGTGCTCTTCAACAATGATCTTCGAGAGGCCGTGGATGCCTTTGCTCTTCATGGGCGATAACCCACATGGACGTATGATGTCCTGGATCTCCTCCACGCTCAACTTCATCATCTGCTGCGGCGTACGCGCCTTGGCGAAGAGCAGCGGCGTGATCTCGTTCACCTTCTGGTCCGTGCATTGTGCGCTCAATACAACGGCGACGAGCAACGTGTACGGGTCCTCATGATCCAGCGGAATGGTCGTGCGTGGGTAGAGCTCGGCGAGCTTGTGCAAGACGAATTCCGCTTTCTCCTTCCTAGTCATCCGATGCGCGCTCTCACCTTTCGGTAAGTATCACTGCTTGATGAACCTGAAGCTCGTGGATCGGCCGTTCTGCTGAACGATCGATCCCTGGTAGGCACCTGCGTGCAGCCCTTGGAGCTCCAACTCCTGGCTCAAGTGGTCTGCGCTCTCCGTACCCTGCACACGTCTGACGACCCTTCCTGAAGCATCGGTGATCACCAACATGCACTTACCCGTGTCCATCCCACGCGTCTGCACCAAGAGCCGATCGGTGGCCGGGTTGGGGAACACCTGCACGGCGATGTGCACTTCGCGCTCCGGTCCTGTAGAGGTGCTCAGTTCCGCGACCTTGTATTGGACTTTCTCTACGGTATTCTGGGCGTTGTTCAGCCAACAGGTGGCAATGACCTCCTTGGTCAGGTCATTGATATACCGGAAGGAGATCGTCGTATCCGTACCCGCCGGTTCCGTCCAGGATGGAGGGTCAGGCAGCGTCGCGAGGTCCACCCAAGTCACCAACGATCCTCCAAGGGGTATCAGTACATCGATGGACGTGGTCATGTACTCCGTACGCTTTTCGCGAAGTACAGGGAACGTACCTCCCGGAATGGACAAGGTCCCCCATGCGTCCACGACATCGATCTGTTGATGGTTCTGGCGGATGCGCAAGGAGTCCGGTACTACGGGCAATTGCTCAACTGTACCTGGCGGCATCGCACTCGGAAGGAACAGGGAGATATGGGTACTCGTCGTTTGATGGATGTCGAAGAAGTTGAGCGGGGCGCGGCTCAAGGGGATGGATGGGGTCCAATGAATGGTAAGATCCATACCGATACCGAGGGGGTCCGCACCGAAGGAGCCATCAAAATTGACCGCGTTGGGTGTGACCGAAACGTAGTCCTCGCGGTTCGTATCTCCACCATGCGGTGTGAAGAACGAGGAGGCTGATGGAAATTCGGCGAAGGCCTGACCGGCCGAGGGGTCGACGAACCCTTGCTGCCATAGGTCAGTGGTTTGCAAGCCGCTCAGATCCCAGACCTGATCGCCACCGGGGGGGGTGAAAACGTTGGTGATCGCATCGGGCTGGTTGCCGAAGGCATAGTAAAGTGTATCCCAGACAACGGGAAAAACACTGTTCGTGACGGTTATCTGGGCCTGCGAGACCGAAGTTGCGGCAAGCGCGGCGATGCAAACCGTGTAGATCCCCTTCATGTGCCGGGTCTTTTGGTTGAAAGTACGTGTTCTGCCTTCACGGTGCAACGTACTGCGCATCTGGTCCAGGAGCGTGTCTACGCATCCACCAGGTCAAGTGGGATGGTGTGATCTTGGGATAGAGCTTCGCGAGCGTCTTGGCGGCGAAGGTGGCTTTCTCTTGGCGGGTCATTCACGCGAATATCTGCGGAAGAAGGCTACTGGCCTCGCGATCGGTGGACATAGTTGCTGTAACACCACCTTCTCCGGAAACGCTGCTTGCATCACTTCAGCACTTTAGTGATGGCTTCTAAGTATTCAGAGTTCTCGGTGAACCCGTTATGCCCCCAGTCGTGTAGGGTGATCAATGTGTCCCCTGCTTTCCACGCCTTTGCGAGTTCGATAGAGGATGCGTAGGGTATCACTTGGTCATGATCACCATGAAAAGAGACTATTGGCATAGTGCATGATCTGATATACACATCGGTCCTCAACGGGTAGCGAAGCACGAACGATGGCACCCAAGGGAACTGACGGTGCGCGAGGTCTTTCATGCTGTAATATGGCGCTTGTAGTATGAGCATTCTAGGATGGTTCGTCGATGCCACCTTGGAGGCTAGGCCGGTGCCAATAGAGTATCCCAGGACCACGATCCGAGTTTCCCCATAAAGAGTCTTCAACGTGTCGTATGCGGTTTGCACCGCAGAGAACAACTGGGCTTCACTATCGATGGTGCCGTTACTCTTGCCATAGCCCGGATAGTCGAGCATGAATACATCATAGCGCAAGTCGGTATAGGTGCTGGCAACGTTCCCCCAGGTATCCAGCGTTCCACCGTTTCCATGCAGGTATAGGATCACGCCCTTCGAACTGTAAGCATTGAAGAGAAGACAATGAAGGTCCAAGCCAGCATCCGTTCGGATGAACTTCTCGTTGAACGGTACAGCGAACCGGAAAACGTGATCCTTGCTCAGCTTGGTGGGATGGAAGAGCAACGCTTCTTGAAAGAAGAACATCGCTGCGCAAATGAGCAGGTAGATGACTGACAATATCAACACGATGTTCCGCAGCGATTTCTTCATGCCAACCGGTCAGTGCCTGTCGATCAAACGCGTGTTCACCAAGTGAACGTATGTGCCACCGATCCGCTCACGAAATGCGCCGTCAACGTCCGCCCCATGGCTTCGAGATGAACGATGTTGTCCTGTTCCAGGAACACATCCTGCAACAAGCTGTTGGAGACCGAGAGGTTGTTGGCCGAACCAATACCCTCGACCTGCAGGTAACAGAACAAATTCTCTCCTTCGAGTTCGCGGCCGATCCATTTCCAGTGCAAGCCTTTGGTCGCTTGTTCCAAATGAAGGTGCTCGATGAAGTAGGCGTTCAACAGGCTGTCCGCCTTTGGGTGTTCCTTGGTGGATACGAGCTTCAGTTCGGCGACATTGGCAAGGGCGTGCTCGACGTCGTGCGCTGTCATCTGCCACGTGAGGTCCAGCGTGGCCTTCTCCGCGTTGTGGCGGATCGTGAGGATGGAGACGAAGAAGTCGTGCGGGACGAGCATCCCGGAAAGAAGCAGCGCAAGCAGGAGTGCCTTCATCGCAGGAGCAAAGATCACTCCTACACACTTACCAGGGCCCTGGTTCCGATCAACGCAGTACAGTGATGGCCCCGGTCCGCTCCTGGTCGATGACCGCACCGCATTCCGCACGATAGGCCACGGTGTAGAAGTACGTCCCAGCGGCTGCATCGCGTGCGTTCCAGGAGCGCTGCCCACCGCCTTCGGTCTCGTGCATCACCTGTCCCCACCGGTTGAAGATGGTAAGTGTGTACTCTTCGAACAAGGCGGTGATGTCCCGATCAGGCTCGCTAAGCACATACGGTCTCCAAAAATCGTTCTTGCCATCGGCGTTCGGTGAGACCACGTTGGGGAGAATGAGCGTACTCAGGTCCACCGTGGGAACGGCAGAGGGAAGGATGAGCACATCGGCTTCATCCGTGCAGCCGGTAACAGGATCGGTCACCAGAACTGTGTAATTGCCCGGTTGCCCCACTTCAGGAGCGGCGCTTGTGCTGATGCCGGGTGTGGTGCCAGTCGCCGTGGTGGCCGTCCATGAGTACGATACGTTCTGCTCGGGCTGCACTTGCACACCTTCGATCGTCACGAACGGCTCGGTGCAGGAGATGCTGTCTTGCAGCTGCGGGATGCTCACGTTCAACCCGTGGTCCGGTATGGTAACGGGCTCATCGAACGAACAGTTGTTGGCATCGCTTACTTGCAGCAGATATGTTCCTGGCCCTAGTCCCGTGGCCGATCCATTGGGTAGCAGTGTGCCAGCCAACCGGAACGTGACCGGTTCCGCCCCACCGGAATGGGTGGTGGTAAGCGCACCGTTCGATCCATTGCAGGCCGTGGTGGTGGTGATGTTGTAGACGAACGCCTCTTCCACCATGAACTCGAAGGTGGTGTCCACGACGATATTTCCGCACGGGTCCTCCACATTCGCCGATACCGCCGTTACTGACAACGTGTGCAGACCTGTTTCGAGCAGTGCCGATGGAAGCACCAGGGTGAACCCGAGCTGTGCGTAGGCCCCAGGATCATCCGGTGTTACGTCGGCGAAATCAATGACCTGTCCCGAAGGTGTGGTCACAGTGAAATCCGCGGGTTCCACGGTGGAGGTGACCATGGGTTCGCTGAATTCCAACGCGAACGTCTGGTTGCCGCAATCCAGATCGATGGATACAGGCACAGGCGGAGTTTGGTCGTAGATGGATGCCGTGCTTTGGGTGAAGTCGATGGTGTAACCATCCGGACTGCCGGACCAGTTCATGACCACCAAGGCATAGGTCTGCCCCACGACTACCGGAAGGTTTGCATTGAAGGCAGGTCCGTTCGTGTCACCGGGTCCATTCGTTGTACCTGTGCCACCATTGGCGGTGGAAATGCCCGTTGCACCATTGCCACCCACGAGCGATCCATAGGAGTTGCAATTGACCTCGGGCGAAGAGCCGTCCTGCAAGCCGATCCCATCACACCCGCCGTTGGTGATGTTGAACAGTCCCCAGTCATAGTCATCGATATCGTTCGCTGGGTCAAGGATGAAGCTGAGATCGCCGGCATCCTGCACGGTGAAGGTGTACCACAGGCTTGCCGTCTCCAGGCTCGCATTGCAAGCGCCTGTGAACTCGTAGATGTTCCCGGTGCCCAGCGGAGCGGAGACCTCGGTGTAGATCCCACCACACAGTTGGATCGCGCCCGCACAGTCGCTCGTGCTGGTCTGTGCTATCAAGGTCACGGGGAGCAATGTCCCGAGCAGGAGGCTGGTGCGGATCTTCATTTTCGGATCGATCATCGATATACGAAACAAGGACGGACGAACTTGCGCGGACGGTGCCTGAAGGCGTACTGGTCAGGCTGACAACGTGCCCAAGGTAATGTGGCCAACGGGTGGACACGTGTTGAGGTACGTTGGGCCTGCTGCTACCTTCGCCGGATGCCTCAGAAGCACGCCCTCTCAACTCTCGCCGCTCTCGCCATTTGTAGCGCCTTCGCCCAAGATTCCCCGCGTTATGGCCGTGATAAGTTCCGCCAACTGGACCAGGAATTGCCCACACCGAACGAACAGCGCACGGCCAGTGGGGCGCCCGGTCATGCCTACTGGCAGATGAAGGCCGATTACAACATCAATGTGGAGATCGACGAGAGCGGGCAAACGCCGAAGCTCACCGGCAAGGAAACGATCACCTACCACAACCAAAGCCCGGACAAGCTGGATTATCTGTGGCTACAGCTGGACCAGAACATCTACGAACCGGGTAGTGATGCGAACAGCATTCGTACGAACACGATCGGCGACAGCCTCAATTTGAACGAGCTCGCCAGATTGGTGAACGTCTTCGAAGGCGGCTACAGGATCACGGCCGTCACCGATGCCAATGGAGGCAAATTGAAATACACCATCAACAAGACCATGATGCGTGTGGACCTGCCCAAGCCATTGCCACCGGGCGCCACGTTCGCCTTCAAGGTTGAGTGGTGGAACCTGATCAACGACCGCATGAAGGTGGGCGGACGTGGTGGTTACGAGCATTTCCCGGAAGAGGACAACTACATCTACACCATCGCGCAGTTCTACCCGCGTATGGCCGCCTACATGGACTACAGCGGCTGGATGCACAAGCAATTCCTGGGTTCCGGTGAGTTCACACTCGACTTCGGTGATTACACGCTGAGCATCACCGTTCCAAATGATCATATTGTTGCTTCCACCGGCGTGTTGCAGAATGAAAGTGCAGTGCTCACCGCCGAACAGCGCAGCCGATTGGCTAAAGCGCGCACGGCCACCGCACCGGTCTTTGTGGTAACGCAGGATGAGGCCAAGAAGAACGAGGCGAAGAGCGCCGACGCGAAGAAGGCGTTGGGCAGGAAGACATGGACGTACAAGGCCACCAATGTGCGCGACGTCGCCTTCGCCAGCAGCCGAAAGTTCATCTGGGATGGCATGAACCAACCGGTGGGCGTATCACCGAAGGTGACCAATGTGTTGTGCATGAGCTTCTACCCGAAGGAAGGTAACCCGCTGTGGGAGCAGTACAGCACGAAGGTGGTGGCACACACGATCAAGACCTACAGCAAGTTCACCTGCGACTACATCTATCCGGTGGCGCAAAGCATCCACACGAAGAACATCGGCATGGAATACCCGATGATCTGCTTCAACGGCGGTCGTCCGGAAGCCGATGGCACCTACAGCGAGCGCGCCAAGTACGGCATGATCGGGGTGATCACCCATGAGGTGGGCCACAACTTCTTCCCCATGATTATCAACAGCGATGAGCGCCAGTGGACGTGGATGGATGAAGGCCTGAACACCTTCGTGCAATACCTCACCGAGCAGGAGTGGGACCGCGACTACCCCAGCTGGCGCGGCAAGCCCCGCAACATCGTGGACTACATGAAGGGCGATGTTAACGCTTCACCCGACAAGGTGAAGGCGAAGATCGAACCCATCATGACCAACAGCGAGAGCATCACGCAGTTCGGCAACAACGCGTACGGCAAGCCTTGCACCGCATTGAACATCCTGCGCGAGACCATCATGGGCCGCGAGCTGTTCGACCACGCTTTCAAGACCTATTGCGAACGCTGGAAGTTCAAGCACCCTACACCGGCCGATTTCTTCCGCAGCATGGAGGATGCCAGCGGCGTGGACCTCGACTGGTTCTGGCGGGGCTGGTTCTACACAACCGACCACGTGGACATCAGCATCGAGAACCTGAAGTACAAGCGCATGGACCCGCGCGATCCGCTCCAAGCGGAGAAGTTGAAGCGGGAAGACAAGGCGCGCGAAGTGATCGACATCAGCCGCGAGCGCAACAAGACGGATGTGGCGCAAGTGGTCGTGGAGCGCGACCCCAGCACCAAGGACTTCTACAACCGCTTCGATCCGTTAACGGCCACGGAAAGGGAAGTAGCGGCCTTCCAGAAGTGGAAGGAGAATTTGAAGCCTGAGGAACTAGCGCTGTTGAACGAGGACCTGCACCTCTACGAACTCTCGTTCAAGAACATCGGTGGCCTGGTGATGCCGGTGATCTTGGAATGGGAGTACGTCGATGGCACCAAGGAGATCGATCGCATCCCCGCCGAGATCTGGAAGACCAGTGATGAAGTGAGCAAGGTCTTCGTGAAACGTAAGGAAGTGAAGAGCGTCACCCTAGATCCTTTGCTGGAAACCGCAGACTGCGACTTGAACAACAATAGCTGGCCGCCGCGCATGGTGCCCACGCGGTTCGATGTCTTCAAGGACCGCGACCGTGATCGGCCGAACCCGATGCAGATGGAGCGCAAGCAGACGGGGGCTGGGGAGATGAAGGGGCAATGAGGATGAAAGCAGTACTCAAGCATCTTCATGCAGTGGATTTTGATTTGGCGACATTTTACCCGGAAGATCCAACATGCTTTAGTTTTTCCCTGCGGGCGATGATCGGTCCGGAAGGCGAAGAAGGGTCAGACTCTTTCGATTTTCTTGTAGTCACGCCGAATTGGCTCATCGCGAACCGCAAAGAGGACGAGATTGTCTTCGGAAGACACCGGTAGTTGTGTTTGATTACAATCTAAAGCAGATCGAGCTTGGTATCGTGAGGATCTGTGAATCAGCGGGAAGAGCCGATTGGGAGGTATTGGCTGAACGAATTGGGCGGTACGGGAGATGGGAATTCGAGGATTATTGGCCATTTCAGGACAGTGCTTAGGCGCTCCCTTTGGTCACTGTCCAGCGGTATTATATCCTCACCTTTTCCGCCCACGCCTTGAACCGTTCCCATTGATCAGGGTCTGTGACTTGGACCTCCTCTTCACGCAACCTACACAAACCATTCCGAGATCCACAAGATCAACGAGTGCGACAAGACATTCACAACCGTGGTGCGGCACTAAGTGAACTCTCTCGCCAATCCTACTACCGCTGGATCAACAACCGTTGCGCCGCACTGCGTCCGCCACCTGTGATATGCACGAGGTATCCACCCGGTGCCAGTTTGGATAGGTCCACCGTTGCCGTGCGCGTAATCAAGGATGGCAGGTTGGTGGTCAGCACCGCGCGGCCGGAAAGATCCAGGACCTGTAGTTGCGCGCCAGACCAGGCCGTGTTCGTGGTGATCAATACCATTCCGTTCTCCACCGGATTGGGACGCAGTTGGAACGATGGCTTTGTTCCGGGTGTTGGAATGCCTGTTTGCACGCAGGCACAGTCCTCGGTCCAAACTTCATCCGAGATCTCGTCAATGCATGGCGTACCCGGCAGGGCTGTGCCACCGGGTACACCAAGGCAATCCAGAACGGCTGGTATCCCTTCGCATCCGCATCCCGCCACGACCACATCGTTCACGGTGAGTGGATCGCCGTCCTGGCACGGTGTGCCGATCACGCCATACGTTGTCGCGCAATTGTCGAAGGTCCCTGATGCGCTGGCGGGTGAAATGATACCATCGGCATCAATGTCGTAGTTGAACGGTGCTGCGGATTGACTGCATACGGTGGCGACGCACACACAATCGCCGTTCAAACTTCCCTCTGCACCGTTCGCCAGTTTGCATCTTTGGGCGCAGTAGGGTGGGGAGAACTCGGTAGGGGTGGAGGGACAGGGATCGGAAGCGTCCTCGAAGAAGTCACCATCGGCGTTCGGGCAAACATTGGTGCAGGTGCAGTTGGCCGTCCAGATGGACGTGTTGGAGCCACCGGAGCAATTCGGGTTCAGCGCATCCTGGCAAGGTGTACCCGGAACGGCACTGCCACCTATTACACCGAGGCAATCAAAACCTATCGCGGGCGGTGTGCCACCTGCGCACTGGCAGTTGAAGTCGATCACATCGCCTGAGGTGAGCGGGTCGCCGTCATCGCACGGTGATCCCTGTGTTCCGGCACGGGCATCGCACAGGTCCAGGCAATCGGCGATACCGTCGCTGTCGCTGTCGGTGTCCGCATTGAAACAACCGCATTGGCCTGGAGCGGTTTTGGCGGCATCACCGGGACAACCATCATTGCAGTCGGGCGTGCCGTCGTTATCCAGATCGATAAGGGTACCAGCGCATTGGCAATCCCAACCGATCACATCGGCGAACGTGCAGGCATCCCCGTCGTTGCAATGCGTACCGGGTTCAGGGCCGCCGTCGCAGTGGTCATAGGTATCGCAGGTGCCGTCACCATCTGTATCGGTGGACACACCGGCGCAGGAGCAACCCGGTCCCCATACGTCGTTGGTGGTGCAGCCATTGCCATCGTTGCAGGGTGTGCCAACAACCGCCGGACCTCCTGCCACCCCAAGGCAGTCATATGCTTGGCCCGCCTGCGTTACACAGATGGTGAAGTCTGCGGACCGCGAATCCACCGATGCCGAGGCGACCTGCACGTAGTATGTCTGCCCTTCGATGAGCCCGCTTTGGTTGATACGCGCCTTCTGCCCTGGAGCGAACGACGTGGACGTGGCCATATCGCTCAGGCCACCGCCGCACAAGCCCTCATATACCGTTGCCTGCAACACCTCTGCGTTGTCAGGAGCGACGGCAATGGAGGAGTGCCCGTTCGGTCCGGGTTGGAACGTGTACCACACATCGGTATTTGTTGCGCCCTTCAACGTTCCCGGTACGGGGGAGCAGGACGTTGCGGGCACGATCGTTTCGGCCGTGCAATCCTCATCGTTGTCTGGAGCACTCGGTGCCGTCGTAAAAAAGTTGCAGCTCAACGGGGATAACCAACTGGGAAGGGATTGTGGGCGATAGATGACAGGTATGGTGGAAGCGAACGGCAGGCCGTAGACCACCAAAGTGCCGTCCAGGACCAGCGTTTCGGGGCCTCCGTTCACCCAGACCCGCGTACCCGTGCCAACAAGCAGCGTAACACCGGGGCCGGGATCCACGGTGGCGTTGTCGCAATCGGAAGAGCCGACGTTGATGGTGCTTTGTGCTTGGCCAAGTAGGACTTGGAGGGCGAAAGCAAGCGTGGCGAATGAACGGTGAAGCATCTTATGCAGTGTTCTGTGATGGTAGTGAAAGATAGTAGGAACACGGTTTCACAAAGGGCGCTTGGCGGCGCAAGATCAACACTATTCAGGCATACATTGCGGCAATGGCCGTATCGAGGAACGTGCTCTTCTGGATCTGCGCTTTCCGTGCGTTCGGTTCCGCCTCGCAATACTGGCAGGAGGTGATCATTCCTGCGCCCTTGGAAGTGAATGCCGGTGGTCGTTTCGGCACATCCATCTCGCTCCTTGGTGATCTGCTCCTGGTCGGTGCACCGGGCACTACGTCGGGTGCCCCGGCCACAGGTGCCGCTTTTCTCTTCGGCCGGAATGAAGGAGGCGTCAACGCTTGGAATTTCGTCCATGCACTTCACCTGCCAACCCCGGTGAGTGGTGCGCGGTTGGGCGGTCGCGTCCTGTTGGTCGGGGATCGGGCTTTGGTTTCTGCGTTGACGGATACACACCTCGGCGTGCGCACGGGGTCCATCTACGTGTTCGAAAAGGACTTCGGGGGTCCGGGCAACTGGGGCTTCAAGCAACGTATACGACCGGATACCCTCCAGGAAGGAATGCGTTTCGGCAGCTGGGTCCGATATGTGAATGGTGCGTTGATCGTGGCCTGTCCGGGGTACGATGAGGATCTTGATGATGCGTTGGTTGGAGTGGGGGCGATAGCGGTCTACCATGATGATGGGTCCGGGCAGTTCGTAGCATCGCGTTTCATTCCAGGGGATGTCCTGGTGGACGAGGTGATCGCCCGTCCCTGCGTCGGTGATTGGTTCGATGTGGTGGGGGATAGGTTTGTCCATGTGGAAGATCAGGGCACGGAGGCATTCGATCCGGGGCGCGCATATGTGATCCATGCAGATTCGCTTTTGGATCACACGCTTCCTCTTCCCGCCGCGCATCGCATCGTTCCGTCGAATACCTACGGCGATGCGTTCGATGGTCTGATCATGACCGAAGGTGCAGCGGACGGCGACCTGCTCGTGTTGGGCATGTGGCATCCGGTGGTGCCCGGTGTACACGGCGAATACCATCGCGGCATCACGTTCGCGAACGACGGTCCCAGCGGATTGGAGCAGTTGGCTTCTGCTTTGCCGGATACCGCAGCGCCGTACCTGCAGTTCTTCCCGTTCGGTCGAGAAGGCTGGGATGTGCTCGACCTCTACCGAGGTCGTTTGCTGGCCGGGGCGTTGGGTGATTCCACCTTCACACCACTCGGGCATGCCGAGGTCTACAACACGTACGATGGTGCGACCACGGATTGGACACGCGTTGGCTACCTGCAGCCGTCGGATCCGCATCTGGGGGATCGCTTCGGTGCGACAGGAGCCGTTGATGACAAGGTGGCCATCATCGGCGCTCCGACCCATGATCTGCTCGATCGTGGTCAAGTGTATGTTTTCCTCGATCCTACGGTCGGTGTAGAAGAGAGGATGTCGAGCGAAGAACCAATGATCCGTGCATGGCCCGATCCCGTTTCACGGTCATCCTGTGGCCTGAACATCGCGATCGATGCGCAAGATCCGAATGGAACGATCTCGTGCTGTACAGTTGATGGGAAAGAGGTTTGGAGACAACGCGCTGCATCTTCCATGTTGATCCCGGTCCATGACCTGGCTACTGGGATGTATGTGCTGACATGGCTCCCGGGAAAGGCGGACGGTCGATCAGGAACCTTGCGCATGATCGTTACACCGTGATGGCAGCAACAGGATCCTTGTTCCGTCTCCGATCACTCGTGGTTGTCGGATTCATCCTGTGGATGACAGGCACCCATGCGCAATCGTGGGAGCTGGAACAGCAGCTTACCGTGGGCGCATACGACACCACTTCGCATGTTGAAGTTGCGTTGCTGAACAATGTCCTTGTCGTGGGAGTGAGTTCCGCCGAAGGTGGCCATATCGAACTTCGCCAACGCCAGCAAGGTGGATTGGACCAATGGGGCGTGCTGGAGGTGTTCGACTCCACCGATCCGTGGTTCGGGTATTCACTAGCACTGCGCGATGGTATGCTGGCAGTTGGTGCTCCGGGTGCGGCCGGTCATTCCGGCAACGTTCGGTTGTTCGGCATCGATCTGGAGGATCAGCTCGATCCGCTAGTTGATCTTGGCCTAATGCCATTCACGGACCTACTTCCCGATGATCGCTTCGGGTATTCCCTGGCCTGGCTGGGTGATACGCTTGCTGTCGGCGCAGTGGGCCGTACGGGCTTTCGCAGGCAGGGTGCCGTTCTCCTTTTTGCTGGAGGGGTGAACGGCAGCAACGCGATCGGCGAACTTCCCGTGGATCCCGATCGCGGTCAGGTGCCTTTCCAGCGCTGGTTCGGGACATCCATCACACGGTCCGTTGATCGACTTGCGGTGGCCGCATCGTTCACGGGGTTCCAGGAGAACGAACCACGGGAGAACATCGGTACGGTCCACGTCTATCATCGCGATGGTGCTACGAGCGCAGGCTGGTCCTTGGATACCGTGCTGTTCGATGTAACACCTCGCGCCAACCCTTGTGTGTTCTTCGAACGTGTTGAACTCGGTCGCGAGGGTTTGGCTTTCATGGATGACCTGTTGGTGGTCGACCATTCCTCGTTCTACACAGGTACTACTGGAGATGATCTTGTGCCTTGGCGATCGCATGGCAACGGTGTGGCAGGTTGTCCTGAATGTGCCTTGCGCATCATCTCGAACGCTGGTGCATGGGATATGGGAACAGCGGTCATCATCGGGCAGGCTCCGGACCAAGCCCGTAGCGTTGAAGGATGGTCTGCCTACGATGATCGTCTTTTCGTGAACCGGTACCAAAGCACCGAGCCGAATTGGGAGACCGTCATCCATCAGCGCGATCAAGGAGGCGCCAATGCTTGGGGTATCGTTGGAATACCCCTGCCGGAAATTGATCCCTGCGATGTACTATCGGGACCTGTCGTGGTGAACAGCGGAGTGTTGCTGCGCACTTCACTGCGTCGTGACCCAGGCTGCGATGTACCCCTCGGTACAATGCGGCTCGATCTGCAGATCTTCCAACAGCAGTGATCGGCCGTGGCTATTGCCTCGCCGCAGCACGGTGTTGTGATCAGTGGACCACGACGAAGCTGACCGAGCTTAGCTCTCGATCTTCTTCGAACAGACCGATCACGTAGGTGCCTGCGGCAAGATCGGCGCAATCAATGATGACCTCGTCAGCAATTGGCTTATTGGTCAAGGTGCGAACCTTCAACACTCGGCCGAACACATCGCGGATCACAGCACGCAAGGGCTGGCCGGAAGCATGCCGCACGTGCAATTGATCGTTCACCGGATTGGGGAAGACCTGCACGGAGTTCACTGTTGACTCTGCGATCCCCACGGTGTTCAGCACATAGATGGAGTCCTGCGAAAGGCTCTCACATTCCGTTTGTGAGTTGAAACTCGCGTAGTGCGCCGTGATCACCACGTATCCGGTGGGCATGTCCGCTGTGTACAGGGAATCGCCGATCACGCCGTTGCCGGTATAGAAATCACCATCTGCCACCACGGTGTCAGGACCAATATGGATAGGAGGGTAGACAACCGAAAGCACCGTACCTGCCACAACGCTCTCCACCGGATGGTCGTAATGGATCGGAATGGGAATGGCGTTGTTCTTCCGCCAGTAGACAGGGCCCGTTTCCCCATTGATCGGTCCCAGCAGGAGATCAGGGAGCGTATCGTCATCCAAATTCGCCAGGGCTGATCGGAGAGGTAGGATCACAGGTGCCGTCAGTTCCACGAAGGATCCGGGGATCGACAATTCACCCAGTCCGGGTGTGGCTTGCAGCGTTGTGCTGCTGACGAATGCTTCCAAGGTCGGCTCGCAATCCGCGTCGGCGATGCTCTGGTAGTTCATCGGGAAGAGTTGTGTGGGGAGGTTGAAATGCCCGTTCCCTTCCGAAATGCACGGTCGACCACCCACGACAAGATCCATGAAACCATCGCCGTTCAGTTCCGCTGCATCAATGGCCGGTCTCACCAAGAGTGCGGAGCCGTATTGCGGCGATGCCCATGTAGGCGGACCGAACTTTCCGCCACCGAGGTTCCAGAAGACCACGATCCGTCTGAGGTTCCCTGGCGGGTAGGTGGCCAGATCGATGTCGCCATCACCTTCCACATCCAGCGCCGCGAAGGGTCCGGGTGTCAGCTGGCACCAGTAGGACATCGTCTCACGCTGATATCCACCGTTGCCTAGGTTGCGGTACCACCGCTCACCGCTCGCTGCATCGGGCAGGCCGAGGATATCCAACAGACCGTCATCATCGAGGTCTGCGAAGCGTGTAGGCGATCGGTTCGCAGTGATGTGTTCATCGATGATCTCGAAAGTGAACGCTCCACCGTTGTTGCGGAGGATGGCCAGAACACTGTCCGTGTAGGTCGGCGTCAGTGAGGCACCGATGAGGTCCGGGTCACCATCGCCATCCGCATCGCCGACCAGATCAATGCTCAAATGGTGATCGTTCAATGCAAGGAAGATCGCATCATCGAAAATGCCGTTGCCTTGGTTGCGCCTCCACGAGATCGTATCCTCTTCCGGCGTTGTCAGGATCAGGTCGATATCGCCATCGTTGTCCAGATCCACTAGGCGGGGAAAAGGACAGTTATGACAGATCGTATCGTTTACCGCATCGAATTGTGCAGATACCATGATGGGTCCGGCCATCATGATCACACATATCAATGCTCTTATTGCCAGCGACACGTATCGGGTGGT
>Ga0075163_10005293_pt1 | contig 17219 bp, 13 predicted proteins | sample JI1023141ADNA_FD_71478 | JGI IMG/M metagenome (GOLD analysis project Ga0075163, IMG submission 71478) | Wastewater effluent complex algal communities from Wisconsin, to seasonally profile nutrient transformation and Carbon sequestration -... | ecosystem: Engineered > WWTP > Effluent > Algae...
GTTTCCATGTCCAACATATTCTTTAGCTGTCATTTGTCCCATAACAACCGTACTCAATAATACCAGAATCGTTGTAATATATTTTGTCGTCATGCGGGCTTGCTTGTAACGTTTGTGTTTGCGCAGTGGTGGGATTTTGAAACGCTTCACTGTCCCACGTGACCAAACGTTGAACGAAGATATAAACTTATAGCTTACACTGAACCCCACCATTGCGCAAACATTTTGTTAGCAACATGTGCCCTTCTTCTCTCTCATTGTAAGTCAGTCGTTATGTTGTCGTTGGGGTGTCACGTTATAGAGTTGATTGTGTGGATACATAGTTGTCCGTAGTGTGTTTTATTCTACTCTGTCCACGAGTCACTCTTTGTATACTGTACCTGCGCGGGGGGCAACCGTGCCCAATCTTTCCATTTACTCGTACTACTCTCTCCAGTATTGGTGCGGGGGTGCGGCACTCTTGGCAAGGCTTTGGATTGTGCGGTTGGATGTGTGGCCTTTGGCAAGTGTGCCGCTTGGGTCGGCCTCACTTTCGGGTTGGATATGTCCAAATCTGTTCAAATTCGATGATTGGTCAAAAGAATCTAAGTCGCGAGCGCAAGAATTCTAAATGCGGAAGCAAGAATACTACTCGCGGATGCTCTATTTCTCCATGCGGTCGCAAGAATTCTCGGCACGGACGCGGGTTTTGAAGTCACGGAAGCAAGAGTTCTACTCGCAGATGCAAGAATTCTACTCGCGGAAGCTCCAATTCCAAAATAGGTCAGGAGATTTCTAAATCGTCCTGCCTACTTTATGAATCAGGTTGCTTACTTTTTACTCGGCTGTCGAGCGTGTAAACTTTAGTCCGCTTACTTGCTTGTATTGGGGGCTGGTTGCTCCGAAAAGGGATTTTACATATTGCTTAACGTCTTGCGCTACGTCCAAAACACCCGTGGTTTCTGCGTAAAGAGCCTTGTCTCTCGCAATACGAGCATTACTTACTGCGGTGTATGCTGAGATAACGGCTGTATTTTTTGCACGTAAGTCTGTAAGCATTGTATTAAGAGTAGCCACTTTCAATTCATTTTCATTCGGCAGATATTTTGGCTCGGCTGCGAGCGTTGCTATCAATTGCGCGAAATGGTCTATTAACTTATCGTAGCTCTGCTGCGAAGTAGAAGCGGTCTTTACGGGCTCTGCACCTTCGGCAAGAGCCTTTGCATCTGGCTTTTCAACTGCCTTTGCTCTTTTGCCTTGAATTTTGTTGTTAGTTGTTTTTACATCGTCCACTGTTTGGGCGGTCGCCTCGGTTGCTGCGAGTGCATTTACAATTTTTGTAGCTAAAGGTTTAAGAGGTTTGAAAGCCAGTTCTCTCGCATTGGTTGCATTGTCGTAAACAGTCTTAGCGACTTTAACAGCTTGCAATGCTGCGTTTGCTCCTGTAAGTTGTGTTGTCAGCGCTGGAAGTTTTAGTAATGCTTTAGAAGGATTGTAGGGTGCTCCGTAGCCTGTGCAAAAACTTATGAGGTCTTCAAATGTGGCTACATTTTTTGCGTGACCTGTTTCAGTTGTAGATGCCATAAAACTATTGGTTTAATTGTTAACGTTTAAGAAATCTTCTTTCCTGCTTTTTAGGTGATGCATGATTTTATCAAGATAGTCAAGCGTCATGTTTACCTTTCCGTTCTCCAATTTCCAAACATACTGCCTGTCCACTTGTAATAAGTCGGCCAACTCCTGTAAGGTCATGTTGCTTTTCTCCCGCTGCTGCCTAATTATCTTTCCAATGATTTGCTTCGATGTAGTCATGGGAAGACAACTATAAAATAAAAGTATTTGTATGGCTTTGCTGTAACCCCAATATGACTACAAAAAGAAAAGTCCCGAGGTTAGATTCGGGACTTTCGTTGTTGTTAAGGGTATTGAGAATTATATCACTCACATGTTTAGCATCGAGATTTAACCTTTAAAAATGCTGTCATAGGGTTGGTGTATTTTGCAATCTCAATTTCGTTATGCCTTTTTAGTTTATAGCAGTAATGGGTATAGAGATTTCCAGCTTCTCCCAATACACAACTATTTCACCACTTTTAGCTCCAGCAGATTCAATCACATAACGAAGCCTTTCCTGATTTGCTGCTTCGGTTTCTGATTTCACTTTAATTCTTACGATGTCGTCATTTTGGTCATAATTATCCGTTAAGTGCTGGTCCCAATTTTTGTTTATGATAATTGTCCACTCTGTTTTAGATGGAATTGTAAACAAGCCATACTTACCTGCGGGGATTTCTGTATCACCAATTTTTACAGCACCTTCAAACTCAACGTTTGTTGCCTTGTGTGCGCCCGTAACCCAAACCTGTTCGAGCGGAACAAGTCCGCCCCAAATTACACGACCTCGAACTGCTGGTGAATAGTAGTTAATGGTAACGACTGTATTTCCAATCTTGCCCGTGGCCAGCGCTTTTAAACTTCCTTTAAGCGTATCGCTTTCTATCTGTGGTTGTATTACTATTGCCTCCACTACTTTTTTTTCAGTAGCTGGCTGAGTTGTTTCTGTTTTGGTTTCTTGCTTCTGATTGCAACCTGAAAAAGATATTGCAAAGCAAAGACTAACTGTTGTGATGATGATTTTCATATTAAAAAGAGTTTGACGTTGATGGTTGAACTTGTTTTCTCTTGTTGAACCAAGGTGCAGAGACAAAGAATAATAGAAAGCCTGAACAAACTGTAAACAGTCCAAAAATAGAAAAGGCTCGCAAGGCTAAATTTCCAAAGTTGTCTCGGCCTTCGTAGTCCATGGTGTGTAGCATCCATAGAAAATCAAATGCGCGCCATTGATTGTGGCGTATGGTTTGGTATGTGCCTGTTTCGGCAGCAATATAAATGGTACAGGCGGGTTCGTCAAACGTAATGGCATAGGCCGGAAGCGGTCTCTCGCGGTACTCGCTGTGCTTACCGACTTGTTCTAAATACTCAACGTTTACGATTTTAGCATTTTCCACAATTTGCTCTAGCGCAATAGCGGAAGCTTCCTCTTTGGTGAGCGGAGAACGTAACGCACCCGTTGTTGCATCTGCCAACGCAAAATGAACGTGATGATGTGAACCTTCACCACTATGCCCTTTGAAATACTGTATTTGATATACGGGTTTGTCTAACACTCTAATCAAATGGATGGAGTGGATTGAGTCTACTGCTTTTTCACTGCGCAATGATTGTATTGCCAAAGTTGGTGAGGCTACCTGCAAGTCGCTTTGCAGAAAGGCTACTGATTTGCGTAGGTGATCGCCATGTACGTTATCAATGTTGTTCCAACTAAAATAAAGGCCACCGATTGTCCATAGTAGAAACTGGATGCCGATGGTAACACCTAAGTAGCGATGGGTTTTTCGGATGTAGTAGTTACGGTTTTTTTTCATTGGTCTACTAAGTAGGGTTTAGATGATTTTTTTAAATATTTTTTACCCGAAGTCTCAGGCTGTTTACAATAACGGAAACAGAACTTAAACTCATGGCCAATGCTGCCAGCATGGGGCTTAACAGCCATCCAAAAAAAGGATATAAGACACCTGCTGCTATTGGGATACCAACTACATTATAGATGAAAGCAAAAAATAGGTTTTGCTTTATGTTGAGCATAACTTCGGTGCTTAATTTTCGCGCCCGGATAATTCCTAATAAATCTCCTTTTACCAATGTAATGCCTGCACTTTGAATGGCTGCATCTGTACCTGTGCCCATTGCGATGCCCACATTTGCTTGTGCCAATGCAGGTGCATCATTAATGCCATCACCGGCCATTGCAACGACTTTACCACTTTGTTGTAGCTCCTTTACTTTATTGAGTTTATCCGCAGGAAGATAGTCGGCCTCGTATCCGTCAAGCCCTAATTCTTCGGCTACACCTTTAGCTGTATTTTTATTGTCGCCCGTGAGCATGATTACGCGTAGTCCTTGCTTTTGTAATTCCTGAATAGCACTCTTTGAATTTTGTTTAATTGGATCGGCCACACTTATATATCCTGCCAGTTGATTATCCATCACTACGTACATTACTGTTTCTCCTTTGGATTGTTTTTCTTCAATTTCTTTTTGGTTGGATTCGTTTTGTGTTAGCCCTTGTGACTTTACAAGCTTTGCGTTTCCAATGGAAACTTTTTTACCATCAATGTCGCCTGTAATTCCGTGACCTGTTATGGAGTCGAAATTCTTAACTTCACTCAATAAAAGATTTTTAGACTTGGCGGCTTTTACGATTGCTTCTGCCAACGGGTGTTCGCTGCTTGCTTCGAGCGATGCCGCTCTACCTAAAATATCATCTTCGCTTATTGAATTAATGAACGACTTTACTGATTTGAGGGAGGGCTTGCCTTCTGTGATTGTTCCGGTCTTATCAATGACCAATACATTTACTTTCTTCATTTCTTCAATTACTTTGGCTTCTTTTAACAATACGCCAAAGGTTGCTCCGCGACCTGTGCCTACCATGATGGACATGGGTGTTGCTAATCCTAATGCACACGGGCAAGCAATGATGAGGACCGTTACTGCATTGGCAAATGCAAACACCATTGCCGGATCAGGCCCCCAAATAGCCCACACTATAAAAGAGAGAATTGCTATGATAACGACTATGGGTACAAAGTAACCCGATACTCTGTCGGCCAGATTTTGAATGGGTGCTTTAGATCGACTTGCTTTATTAACCATGTCAATAATTTGCGCAAGCAAGGTGTCTGCTCCAATCTTCAATGCTTTCATTTCAAAACTGCCTGTGCCGTTTACTGTACCGCCTGTTACGGGATCGCCTTCATTTTTTTCTATGGCTATCGGTTCACCCGTAATCATTGATTCGTCTATGGAACTACGACCTTTTGTAACTTCGCCATCCACTGGAATTTTTTCGCCCGGTTTTATTTTGATAATGTCGTTAAGTACCACATGCTCTAATGGAATTGTTTCTTCTTGTCCGTTGCGGATTACGGTGGCCTCGGGTGGCACTAAATTGAGCAAGGCGCGGATGGCGCTATTGGTTTGACCGCGTGCTTTTAATTCCAATACTTGCCCTAACAATATGAGGGATAAGATTACCGTTGCTGCTTCAAAATATAAATGCACTGTACCGTTCAATTTAAATTGATCAGGGAAAATAGAGGGAAACACTAAGGCGACAATGCTAAACAAATAAGCTGCACCTGCGCCCAATGAAATGAGTGTCCACATATTAGGTGACCAATGTATGACTGATTGATACCCGCGTTTGAAAAATTCGGCACTACAATAGAACAGTACTGGAGTTGATAAGGCAAACTGTACCCAACCCCAAGTTTTCATGCTTGCTATTTGTGAAAGGTGCAATCCAATCATTTCACCCATTACAATAATGAGTATTGGAATGGTGAATGCTGTGGCAATCCAAAACTTTTTAAGCATGGACTTATAGGCAAGTTCCTCTTGTTCATTATCCTTCTGAACAACTTTAGGAACGAGATCCATTCCGCAGATGGGACAACTGCCCGGTGCATTTCGACTTACTTCGGGATGCATGGGACACGTGTACTCAATACTTGCTTCATTTGGTTTCTGTTCCTTTGTAGCATGTTCGTGATTGTGCGAATGATGTTCGCTCGGTTCAGGCTTTGATGTCACGGTATTTTCAACCAACACTAGGTTCATCCCGCATTTAGGGCATTTACCGGGTTCGTCCTTCACCACTTCGGGATGCATAGGGCAGGTGTATTTTTGATGCGTGTGTTCCATATTTTTCCTTATTAATATTTAGTTCAATTATTCCTACTTCAGCTCTTCTGTCTTCGCATTTTTGAAATAAGTTTCCAGTGCCTTCTCACCAAACTTGTAAAAGACTACTGGTGTCACAATCATATCTAACAAGGTGCTGCTTACTAAGCCACCTAAAATTACCGTTGCCACGGGATACAAGATTTCCTTTCCAGATGCTTGTGGGTCTAACGTTAGTGGCACTAATGCCAAAGCTGCTGTTAAGGCTGTCATCAACACGGGGACTAATCGTTCGAGTGAACCACGGATAATCATTTCTTTACCGAATTTTTCGCCTTCGTGTTCCACTAAATGGATGTAGTGCGAGATCATCATAATTCCATTACGCGAAGCAATCCCTGTAAGGGTAATGAAGCCGACCAATGTAGCGATGGAGAATGTACCGCCTGTGAGCATAACGGCCACCACGCTGCCAATTAACGCCAAGGGAACGTTGAGCATGATTTGTAACACCATGCGTGAAGATTTAAAATGACTGTACAGGACAAGGAAAATTCCTGCGATAGAAAATATACTGAGTATCAAAATGAGTTTTGATGCAGATTGTTGGCTTTCGAATTGACCACCGAATTCAAGAAAGTATCCTTCGGGTAAGGCGATTTCCTTTGCTAACGTTTCTTGTATCTCCTTTACTGTTGTGCCTAAGTCGCGGCCTTGCACGTTGCATGAGATTACAATTCTACGTTGGGTGTTTTCGTGCCAAACGGAATTGATGGCTGTTGTAGTTTCAATTGTGGCGATTTGTTGAAGTGGTATCAGATTTCCTTCGGGGGTATCAATCATTGTATTACGAATGTTCTCGATGTTGCTGCGTTCTTCATCGGTGGCACGTAATAAAATATCAAATGTTTTTTGGCCGTCTAGTATTTGGCCGACTACTTTTCCATTATAAAATACTTCAAGGTCTTGCGCTACTTTACCTGCTTGTATGCCGTAGCGTTGCAAGGCTTCGCGGTTTACTTTTATGAGTAATTGAGGCACCATTACTTGCCGTTCTACCTGTGCATCGACAACGCCTGGAATTTTACTGATAATGTCTTTTATGTTTCCTGCATTGGTGCGAAGGTCGGTAAGGTCTTGTCCAAAAAGTTTGATGGCTACTTGAGCGCGAACACCGGAAAGCAAATGATCGAGGCGGTGCGAAATGGGCTGACCAACATTTACGTTTACCCCTTTTAGAATAGCAAGTTGACTTCTGATGTCTGCGAGGATTTCATCGCGGGAGCGGGTAACATCTGATTTTAATTCTACTTCAATTTCCGAATTGCTGACAGGCTCTACGTGTTCGTCTAATTCGGCACGGCCAGTTCTGCGGCTTACGTACTCAACTTCGGGCACTTTCATCATTAGCTTTTCTGCCATGGTGCCAATCTTATTGCTTTCTTCCAATGAAGTACCGGGAGGGGCAGAAAGGTTAATGGTAAACGAGCCTTCGTTGAATGGTGGTAAAAATTCTGTGCCGAAGAATGGAACAATAGATATTGAGGCCACTATAATTATTCCAGCGACTACTATAACAGGTTTGGAATGACTCAATCCCCAATGTAAAACTTTTGTGTCTTGTGTTTTCAGCCATTTCACTAACGTGGAATCTTCTGCGTGTTCAGAATTAAAAACTTTACTCCACCATGATTTCTTCGTTGATTCTCTTTTTGTGCCTACTGATTTAAGCAAGTAACTACACAATACCGGAGTAACTGTAAGCGATACGAAAAGAGAAGCGACAATGGATGTTATGTACGCTATTCCAAGAGGCGCAAAGATTTTCCCTTCAATACCTTGCATGTAAAACAGCGGAATGAAAACGAGTACAACAATGATGGTAGCGTACACAATCGAGTTTCTTACTTCGCTGCTGGCATCGTAGATGACCTTTAGTGTTGGCTTTGGGTTGGCTGCCAATTGATTTTCCTTTAACCGTCTGAAAACATTTTCAACATCTACAATGGCATCGTCAACCAATTCTCCAATGGCAATCGCTAACCCGCCCAATGTTAATGTGTTGATAGAAATATCAAACCACTTAAAAACTATAGCCGAAATAATAAGCGATAGTGGAATCGCGGTGAGGGTTATTATGGTTGTTCGGAAATTAAGTAAGAAAAGAAAGAGAATAATGATTACTAAAATGAAACCATCGCGAAGGGCTTCTTCAACATTACTCAATGAGTTGACAATAAAATTCTTTTGCTGGAAAATATGTGGGTTAAGTTTTACATCGGGTGGAAGTGTGGCTTCCAATTCAGTTAATGCTTTCTCAATTTCGTCCGTCAGTTTTATGGTACTTGCCCCCGGTTGCTTTTCTACTGTAAGAATCACTGCGGGTTTCGCATTGATACTCGCATCGCCTCGCTTTAACGCTGCGCCATATTTTACTTCTGCAACTTGCGAAAGCAACACAGGTACTCCTTCGTTGTTTGCCACTACTGTCCCTGACAAATCTTCTAATGTGTAAGCCCTGCCAACATTGCGTATTAATACTTCTGAACCGTACTGGTCAAAGAAATTGCCTGTTGTGTTTTGATTAGATAATTGTAGGGCATTGTCGATTGCATCAATCGTAAGATTATACTGCTTAAGCTTGGTGCTTGAAATCAGTACTTGGTATTGTAGTCGTTCGCCTCCAATCGGTATTACTTGCGATACGCCTTTGATACTCATTAATCTTCTTCGAATAGTAAAGTCTGATAATGTTCTTAGCTCCGAGGCCGATGTTGAATCGGCACTTACACCTACTAACATGATTTGACCCATGACTGAACTAATCGGTCCCATAACAGGAACAATACCGTTGGGTAGTTGCACTGTTTGTAATTTCTCTGCCACTAACTGCCTTGCTCTGTACACATCGGTATCCCAATCAAACTCCACGAACACCATACCTATACCAATGGCCGAACTGCTGCGCACCACTTCAACACCGGGCGCACCATTCAAGGCCGTCTCTACGGGAAGTGCCACCTGTGTTTCAATTTCTTCCGGAGCCATGCCATTTGCTTCCAAAAAGATTGTTACGCGTGGCCTGTTTAAGTCGGGCAATACATCTACTGGTAAATTGATAACCGTGTATGTGCCATAGACCAATAACAAAGAGGCGAACGCCACAACAAATAAGCGGTTGTGAAGAGAGAAACTAATTAAGCGGTTCAGCATGATTCCTTACGTTGATGTTTTACTCAAATTGATTGCAAGACTATACATAGAAGGCAAAGCCCGACAATGGAATAGACTATCCATTTCAGTATGCGCCTAAACCTGTCAGGCTTTTGCTCTTCCACCCTGCAACATTCCTTCATATACTTATTAATGTGCGTGTTCAGCTCCCGCAGCATGTTCGCTTTCAGGTGCTTTTCCTTCTTCTACTTTAATTACAAAATCGGCTGTATGAACCTGACCGTTGGTTTGGAACTGTAACCAGCCTCTATATATTCCCGGCTTGCCAAAAGTTGTGTGTAGATCAAGTCTGCCATTTACTACTTCGGGGTGTACGTGTAGGTAATTCTGAGTGTTTTCGCTTATCACTACTACGTGGGCTTTTGCGGCTAAGTAGTTTTCAAATGAATCGGCAGAAACTTCTTTACCGTCCTTTTTTATAATGCCTGAAATGTGTGATGTGCCTTCGCTAAAAAACTTTCCACCTTCGGGTTCTAAGGAAACCTCGTAACCATCTGTCATGCTTACGGTTTTAGAAGCAGTGTACTTTTGCGTTTTGTAAGGTGTGCCTGAAACATTCAACTCAATTCTCTCCAATTGATGATTTGCACCACTTGGCACGTAGTCAGCAAACAGAACATAGTCTCCGCCTTGCTCGAACTTAGTTTCATTATGAAATTTTCCGTTTGAGTAGTTTACGCCTTTTGCCAATACATTAATGTCGTACGAACCGCTTGCCTGAAATTCAGGGTGGATATGGTCGAAGTATGACAGGTCTTTGCTTACTACTATTAAGTGTAGTTTTTTATCGTGTTGAATATCGAGGGGAACCATCTCGCTTTCGTTTCCTTTAATGGATGGTGTAAACGATAACTTAGCTGCCTTTCCTGCTTCTACAGCGGGCTCGTTTTTAAATGCCATAAAGTACGTGTTCGTATTGGCTGCTTTATCAGCACTTACCAATTCTAATTTCATTCCGCACTTAGGGCATGTTTCACCTTCTTTGCCTGTAACATCAGCGTGCATTGGGCAAGCATAGGTATGTTCGTGGTCTCCTGCTGCGTGATCGTGTTCTCCTTCGGTGGTTTCGCTTGATTCGGAGGATTTACTTCCGCAAGAGGTTACGGCCATTGATGCCACTCCTGCGAAGAGTGCAAAGGCAATGTTCTTAATTGTTGTTTTCATGTGTATTGGTTTTATTTAGTTATTGATTACTGGTTTAGATAAATCATTTTCATTTGGTAAGTAGCATTAACAACTACTCGCTCGCCTTCTTCAACTCCTTTTTGTATAACGGTATGAGAGCCATTATTCTGACCGATGGATACATAGGATACGCTGTATTGTTCTGCATTATCCTTGATAAAAACCACTGGTCGCCCGTTGATTTCACTGATGGCACTGTTTGGTAAGGCAATTTCTTTAATGGGTTGTGAAGCAAACACCCGAACATTGACAAACTCACCAATCTTAAATTCGCCATCCGGATTTTCCATTTCAAAAATTACCCGTTGTGTTTGGTTAGTCGGATTAATGGATTGTGCCGGGGCAAGTAATTTTACTTCGGCTGTTTTGTGAACGTCTGTTGTGGAGCACTCTACAATAAAGTTTTTTCCGGTATTTACCTTCTCAGCATCTTTATCAAATACTTGTGCTTCGACATATACAGTTGAAAGATTGGTAACTGTAAACAATGTCTCATTTGCATTGACATTGGCACCAATAGCAAACGTGAAATTGCTTACGACACCATTGATAGGGGATTTTAACACAATCGCCCTTGCATTGTTTGCTGAACTGTTCTCCAAGTTTTCGAAAAGTTTTTTGTTTTGCTTCGCTTTATTGTAACGCGCCTCGGCCTCGGCAACATCCTTCTTAGCTGCAATATCCTCAATGCTTTTGAGGCGGTCGTAATCTTTCTGTGCTGCTACCAATTCTGCTTCCGCATTGTTCTTTTCTGAAAGAAATGTTACCGTATTTCCGGCATCAATGGTTGGTTCGATGGTAGCCAGCAACTGGCCTTGTGTTACTTTTTGTCCGACCTTCACGCTTAACGAAATAATTTTTCCAGTTTGAGGCGATTGAACAACAGCTTGACCATTTGAGGAAGGAATGACGGTGCCGAATAACTTTGTGCTTTCTGTAAATCCGCCTTGCTGAACGGGTTGTGTAAGCACATCAAAAAGAAACTGTGTCTCTTTTGGCACTTCAAAGGCATTAGAAAAGTTATTCCCTTTTTTGCCTGCATCATCGTGGCCTTCATGTGCCAATGCAGGCTGTAGTTGTGCGGTAGGTAGAACAATAAGGACAATCAAAAAACCTGCTGCCACCTTTCTGTAACGGGCTTTCATAAAAACAAACATAATCAAGAGTCCTGCTACAAGTCCGACTCCAACAAGGAATAGAGTGCTGCTAAAAATTGAACTGCTATGTTCATCCGCTACTTCACCTAATTGTTTGCCCGGTTCAATATTTTGCAAGAGCAATAAATCAGAGCCTAAAGCTGAACTGATGGTTACTGTAAAGGAATATTTCTTTGCTGCCGGAAAGGTAGTTTTGATTTCATAGTAGCCACGGTCTGCCCGAACTATTGTGAACTTCAAATTTTTATCCTCTTTCGAGGTAATTTTTAGCACGGCACTATCCAACGGGCTATTCGTTTTGTAATCACTGATGAAAAGCCATAGCGTTGCTTCAACACCCGGTTCAATGGGTTGGTATTTCAGAAAGAGTTCATACTTATCTGAAATGGCTTCGGAAGAGAAGTAGGTTTTTCCATTTGCTTCGGCAACTGGTTTTTCCCCCGCATGTGTGTGGTCATCGCCACCGCTTGCCTTAACTACCGATGTAGTAAGCAATATGCAGGAGGCAATAAACATCATTCTTAAAAAATGATTCAGTGTTTTCATAAATCTCCGGTTATGTAGTTAATGTTGATAATGCTCTGGTTGTAGGTTCGCAGTGTTTCGAGATAGGTTCGTTTGACTGCGTATGCGTCATTGATATTTCGGATGTAGGCGATGTAGTCGGTTTGCCCACTTTCAAAAAAGCGTTTCGCAGCACTGATTATGTCGTCTGCCTGCCGAAGTCCGCTTGCTTCGTAATAAGAAACAGCTTGTTGAGCCGATGTATATTCGCTGACGGCAGTTTGCAAATCGGCAGTAAGTTGTTGCTGCTGTGCCAATGTTTGTTGCTCGGCAATTTGTAATCCTGTTTTAGCAGCTTTGATATTACCACTGTACTGCCAAAACCAAAGCGGTACGGTAAAGCCAACACGAAAGCGATAATAGGTTTCTGTTTCTTTTGGCCCTTGGTTTAAGTATCCAAAGACTAAGCCTGGCAATGCACGATTGCGCTCTACCGATACTTGTTTCTGATTTACCAATTGGTTTTGTCTGGCATATTGAACTAATGGGCTTTGTGTTACCGATGAAGTATCTGCTTGTATACTGAGAGCAGTGAATTTCACAAGGGCAGAAACAGTTGATTCACTTGAGATACCTGAATAAAGTTTTAACTGCTGTAAGGTTGCCTTGTAAGCATTCTCAGCTTGTACAAACTGATTGTGAATTTCTCCGTATTGAGATTCAGCAAACGTCTTGGCGAGGTAATCAATCACACCAGCGTCAAACTGTCGCTTGGCTGAAATTTGAATCTGGTTGTAAAGACTATCCTGATATTTTAATTGGCTATAAAGTTGCTGAGTGTACTGTGCACTTAAATAGACTGAACGGATTAATCGCTTTACTTCATTGGCTGTTAATGCTTTTCCTTTTTCTGAAAGCAAGAATTGCTGTTTTAATAATTGTCCTTGTTTAATGTACACGGTAGGAAATTCGATGGATTGTAAAATGCCTACTGCATAAAATTCACCGGTAGGGCTTTCAGCAATTACATCAGGGTTGGCAAGATTAAAAGCAGTTTTACGCAAGTAGTTGCTTTGCTTTACCTGAAGCTCTGCCGATTTGAGCAGGGGGCTATGCTTCATGGCAGAATCAAGGGCAGCCTGTTCGGTGAGAATTTGCTGTGCTATGCTACCTGATGTGATGGATAGGAATAGCAAGGTTATAAAATGGTTCTTCATGCGTTTGTTTTTTTGCCGTGATAAATTGAAATAGTGCCGAGAATGGTATCAATCTTTTCAATCTCTTTCACATCGTTAAATCCGGCATGAGTCAGGTATTCAGGTATTTTCCCTTTTACGTTATCGGTAGTTGTTTCAAAACCATCGAGAAGTTGAACCAGATAGAATACTCCACGCATAATGAAGTTGGAAGGCTTGCCCCAATCGACAATTGCCACTGTGCCATTCGGTTGTAATACTCTGTGTACTTCTTTGAGCGTTCTTCTCTTATCCTCCGCATTGAGGTGATGAAGCATGAGGCTTGACGTGACCACATCGAATAAACCAGCACTTGCCGGAATGTTGTAAGACATAGCCTGAACAAGCTGAATCTTTGATTGCGTTGCTGTTCCTTTTTGCTTGGCTATTGTCAAAATATTTTCATCTCCATCAAGCCCCGTTACGCAAGCTTCGGGATATGCCTTCTCCATCATCAGCGATAGCGTGGCTGTGCCGCACCCGATGTCGAGTATGTGTTTGGGGTTACGTTGTCTAACACTTTCAATCAGTTTCGATTTGAAAGTCTTCTCACGCAAAAAAGTATTCAGCAGGCCGTCATAGAACTGCGTTAGCCAATTGTATTTAAGCGCGGGGATATAGTTGCTTTTCGCATTCATACCCAATGAGTTAAAATTTGAGGTAAAAAGAAGAAGGTTATTTACCTTATGTAAAGGCAAATGTGAAAGTGCATTAGAGACTAATGCTTAGACAATAGGGAATGGAGGTGCGCGAAGGGCACTGAATAGGTAAAGGGAGCTATGGGTGAATAGGTCATCCGAGGGTGGATGAAAAATCTGTTTTGGAGGAACTCTATTAGCAATGACAAGCAGATTGTAAACTGTTACCTGCTTCTCGGCTTTCTTGACTTTAGTAATCCCTTGCTCGGATGAATGGCTGATTGTAATATCAGAATTGGCAGCGTGAGTCAGGAAATATACTGAGCCCGAGTGTTCATGGTTGCTGGTGTCCTTCTTATCATCGTGATGTGAGTGACTGGATTGACTACCGTGATGGTGGTGACTCTTTGCTTCCTTATGGGAATCGTGATGATGGTGCGGTATAATGCTGTGCAGTATTGCCCCCGAATAGGAGAACAAAAAGGCATAAACAAAGAGTAGTTTTTTCAGCATTGTGGCGGTAAAGGTAAGAAATTTGACTTAATGCATAGCAATCATGTAGACAGCCATTGACACCATCAGCAAATCTTCAATAATGGTTACCGTGCTCATGGGCAGGTTAAAAACTGCCCCCAGACACGCGCATTGAATCTTTTTCTTATTCAAAACGCTCTGAATTACGCCAATACTGCTGAATCCCATTACTGCAATGGTTGCCCAATTTGTGAAGGTCGGGTTGAAACTTGTGAGGTAGGAAATGCCAAGCCCCAGCTCAATAAATGGATACACAAAACCATAGGCAGGTACTTTCATAGCCAGTAAGTCGTACATCGCATAGCTGTCGGCAAAACCTTTAATGTCAAGAAGTTTAAAGAAAGAAAAAACCAAAAAGAATCCGGCCATGAACGTGTTCATACCTGAATGTAGGCTGCCATTAGCTGTTAGAAAGGAAACACCTCCAATGAAACCTGCAATTATGAGTAAGGGTTTGTAAGTAGAAAGCCATGATTTAGTTTTTTCGTCTTTCATTGCGTGATGGCTGTGGTCAGCTAAATCTTCGCTGATTTTGTATTTCGTATCCACCCCGATTGCTTCCTGAAGTTCGGCCACGCTCAAGTGTTTTTGCATCGTAATTACCGCTTTCTGCCCTTTGAGCTTTACGTCTGCGGCCAGAACATCGGGATGCATGAGTAGTTTACTTTTTACTTTGGCTATGCAGCCTTCGCATGTAATGCCTGATACTGTATATGAGTGTGTCATTTTATTAATATTTAATCAACACACAAATTAACGAAGCCATAGAATAAAAGTAGTTACATAATTACTGGAAAGAGTTATACTTTATCCAGTGTCTTGCGGGTGTTGTCGCGGAGGTTCTTGAAGTAGCTTGGCGTTAGGCCTGTCACTTTTTTGAACTGGTTGGAAAGGTGCTGAACACTACTATAGTTGAGTTGGTTTGCTATTTGGCTTAACGAGAGTTCGTCATATACCAATAATTCTTTTGCTCTTTCAATTTTCTGGTGGATGGTGTACTGCTCAATAGTAGTTCCCTCAACTTCAGAAAAGAGTGAGCTAATTGAAGAATAGTCTTTTCCTATTCTGTCAGCGAGGTATGTCGAGAAGTTTGTTTTCAACGCACCGTTTGGTTTGTGTATTACGTTGATGACCTCGGCCTTAATCTTTTCAATCAATCTTGATTTCTTATCATCTATCAGTTCAAACCCTAATGCTTCAATACTTTCTTCAAAGGACTTTAATTTTTTACTTTCAATTGCACTAATTAAGGTAACTTCTCCTAACTCAACTTTATTGAAAGCAATGTTCTGTTTTTCTAGTTCACGCGTAACCGCCATTTTGCAACGGTCACATACCATGTTTTTAATGTAGAGTGTCATTATCGAGATTTTTCTTTTGTCAAAGTTAATGTAGTATATGAAAATCTACTTTGTCCACTTGGAGTCGCTTTATTAGTAGGGCGGGTGGGGATTTGGCTCTTGCCATTGCTTTGGATTGTGCGGTTGCATGTGCGGCAATGGCAAGTGCCAAATGTGCGGTGGGCGAGAATCTCTCCGGGTTGCCGTGCGGTGGGGATTCGAAGACGAGTCTTTATCGTTTACTGAGTCCAAGTCCCTTAGTTCTTTAATTTCTTTTCTCTTGTCCCACATTGTCTAAGGGAACGCTCACTTGTCCACGTGGAGAAACTTTATAGGTGGCTTGTCAGAAGTTACTTTTTATTGTCGTGGAGAATTTGTCGGGTTACACGAAGGGCATTGTTGCTAACGTTTGTGTTTATGCAGTGTGGGGAATAGGAGGCTTTAAAAATGGAGCGCAGCGGAATGTTAAAGCCGACCTGCTCCGAACTGTCCCCCGTGACCGAACTACATTTTGAAACATCAACTTTAATTTAACACCAAACCCCCACATTGCATAAACATTTTGTTGGCCGCTGTGCCCTTCACTCATTTGTTTTATTTTCACTTAAGTATTTGTCTCGGATGTCCGCCATTGTCTGTCCGTTTTCAGTTTTCCAAGCAGTCCAACCGTTCACTGTCTTTCGTGAACTTCCAGCGTCTTGAATTGCTGACCAGGCCGCATAACTTAAACTCGAAAATGTTTTATTCAACAAGTCGATGGATCCGTCTTTTAAAATTGTCCCGATGTATTTTTTCTGTTGTCCATTTCTCGGTTTATAATTCATTAAAATCTTTTGATTCTCTGTAATTAGTCCCGCTTTTAATAAGTCAGATAGTCCAACGTCATATGTTGTTATTGAACCAGTCGTTGTTTCGTTTGTCTCTTCTTGTTCTGTGTCCAGGTCAGGTTTGAACTCCTCCGGCAATTCATAAACTACGTTCGCTGAATTGTTAAACTCAACATACTTTTTAATAACCCAGAGTTTCACATTATACTTTAATGTCCTTGCCCAATCCTTCAAATCGTTTGTCAAATCGTCAATGGGTACTCCAACTGTCGGTTCCTTCTCAAGAATCTCTCCAAGCACTTTTCTGATGTCAATTTCTTTAATCCCTAAGTCAGAAAATTTCTCTTTTGTTGTTTCGTCAGCTTGAAACTGTTCAACGGCCAAGTCCTCAAGTCTTTTTTTACTGATTGTCTGCTGTGTCGCGATTATTTGTTTTGAAACCTGAGGAGCAATGTGTGTCCAAACACTATGATGTATTAACTCTGCTTCAACCAAATACCATTTTCTTGAACCTAAATCTATTGCGAAGCCGTCAGGAATTGTCCCTGAGCCGTCACTTGTTTTGATAAGGGTTTTTGGTAAATAAATTGAGTTCGGCCCAAATAGAAATTCGTAATTGTCAACGACTACTTGCTCAATTTCGTTTTCGTTGTCAAACGGAGTCTTAATGAATTTTCTGTCCTGAAATATTAACATGGTCTAATCTATTTTGGGCATTGCGGCCAACGTTTGTGTTTCTGCAGTGGTGCCTTTCCGAAGCCGCGTCCTGTCCCACGAAACGAAAACGTTGAACGAAGATAAAACTTTAAACCAACTCGTCACGGCACCATTGCAGAAACAT
>Ga0075163_10005294_pt1 | contig 17214 bp, 21 predicted proteins | sample JI1023141ADNA_FD_71478 | JGI IMG/M metagenome (GOLD analysis project Ga0075163, IMG submission 71478) | Wastewater effluent complex algal communities from Wisconsin, to seasonally profile nutrient transformation and Carbon sequestration -... | ecosystem: Engineered > WWTP > Effluent > Algae...
GCTCCAACTGAAGAAGTAAACTGGAGGTTAGTCTTCAAGAGGGGCTCGCCCCTCTATGTAACCATCTCGAAATAAATTCGAGATGGTTACTACTCCCCCTAAAGGCTGCGCTGACGCTTGAGGTCGCTTTGCTCCAACTATAGGAATACACTATACGTCGAGAAAGACAACAATTTCGTTTGCTTTGACGTGCATGATGCCCCCCTGGATGGGGAATGGCAAGTCGGCGCCATCTGGTACTCTAACCATTAGCTCGCACGGCTCTAAAAGCGTAATAAAGTTGTGGTGGCGCGGCAAAATGTCAAAGGGTCCGGTGGCACTTTCGGCACTAACGCTCTTAGCCGGACCATCAAAATATATCTTAAACGGCGAGTAGACTTTCACTTGCACCGTATCTCTTGAAGTCTCGTCTTCTGCCTTTTTCACCTGGGATTCAGCTTTTACCTCTGGTGACTTCACTTCATTTTCATTGTCGGGCATAATTACCGTCACTCCTAGATGATGATTTCTTCAATGCTTTTTAGGGTTTCCTCGCGCGAGAAAAAGTCCCCAGGCACACCGTTGTGTTTGGTCATAACATTCATGTTCTGTGTGAAATTAGCAATGAGTTTTTTTGCTTTGGCGTAATCTGCACGGTCAGCAGGCGATAGCTCGTTTTCGCCAATGATGGCAATGATGCCTTTGAGTGATTCATATTTCTGTATAAGTGCCTGAACTTTCACGCTTAGCATATAGTGCCTTTCGCCGACAATTTCTGGCGTCAGCAGGCTTGAAGTAGTGAGTGTCAAATCAACCGCTGGACGAATCCCCTGCTCTGCCACTTTACGGCTAAGAACAATGATGGAGTCCATCTCGTGTTGTATGAACTGCACCGCCGGGTCAGAGATGTCATCCGCAGGCACATAGATGGTCTGTACACTGGTAATAGAGCCATTCTCATTGGAACTGAGACGGTCCTGTAGAACCTTAACGTCAGAAAAGACCGTTGGCTCGTAGCCACCTTCGTTCGGGATTTGGTCGAGGATGGTTGAAAGTTCGTTTCTAGCCTGAATGTAGCGGAACATGTTGTCGGCAAAAAACAGGATATCTTTACGCTGATCATCGCGGAAATATTCGGCTGCAGCTGTCGCCGATATGCCAATAAGTGAGCGCTGTACCGGGTTTTCATTCATCTGCGCAAAGAACATACAGGTGTTTTTGAGTAGGTCATTTTCGCGCAAGGTGTCCCACAGCTCGTGGCCTTCACGGATGCGTTCGCCAATACCAGCAAAAAACGATAGGCTGTTGCCGCTTCGAGCGGTGTTGTTGATGAGCTCCATCGTGACGACGGTTTTACCCACACCCGCACCGCCGATGACACCGATTTTCCTACCCTTCACAAATGGCGTGAAGAAATCGATTACCTTTATGCCGGTTTCTAAGATTTCTGGCTTTGCGACTGAGAAGTTGGTGCTCTTTGGTGGTAGTTTTAATATATCTTTACGCGGCGCTTCTTCGACCCCAATCGCCGGTTGACCATCAAGCGGATCGCCCAGCGCGTTTAAGATTCGACCGATTGTCTTCTCGCCGATCGGTATCTCGACTCCACGACCCGTCCGCTGCACGCCCATTCCTTTTTGGATAGAACGATCAGTACGCACATTGAGACAAAAGGCGATGCCGCCTGGTTCTAGGTGGTCAACCAGCAACTCAGTCCCTTGCTGGTTTTCAACGATAATTAACTCGTTAATATCCGGTCCGTCTTCATCAAACTGCGCCCGAACAACAAGGTCTTTGATGCTAATAATTACGCCCGCCACAGCTCGCTCCTTTTCGCGACCGTTCCTACACTACGCACCATCATACGGCCACGCTCGCTTTGCTCTTCTTGATACCGTTAATGATCTCTTTAAGACGTTCGTCTTTGACATTGCGCCGCGCTCGGTTATATGCAAGGTGCAGCTCTGCTTTTGACTCGTCTGCGCGCTCGTGAGAGGCGCTCATGGCACGGAACCGCGAAGCATACTGGGCAAGTTTTGACTGCAAAATCAGCTGCGATAGCGCAATTTTCATCATTGATCGCTCAAGGTGGGCCGCCACCGCGTAACTCGACGGTTCAAAAATATAGGTTGCTTCTGAAATCACTTCTTCTGGCTTTTCGCCCTTCCCCGCCGTTGTCTGAATGGCAGTGGTCAGGCCAATCTTTTTCACCTCTTGGTTCATGAGAGAAATGTACTCTTGGTAAAAGACAGTGCATTTACGGTACTCTTGCACTTCTTTGATGATTGGCTCGACGTTTATATTACGATCTTTGCTGGGCAGCTTGTAGTACTTACGAAAGCCAATACTTCGCTGCGAAAGCTGCATAGCACCATGGTGACCAATGACGATGATATCGTTTTTCTCTTTGTCATAATCTTTAAGCATCAGTTCCACCAGCTTTTGGTCAATGTCACCACTAAAGCCACCCTCGGCTGTGATGATGATAAAAAGCTCTTTGTTTATAGAGGACTCTGCACCTTTATCACGGCCATAGGCAAAAATCGCATCAATACGTAGCTGTAGATAAATCTGCCACAGGGCGTCAAAAAACTTGGTCGACTCGAGCACCTGGTTTTTGGTTTGGGCAATCCGCATACTCGCAATGCCCTCGAACACGCTCGTAAGCTCGACGAGTGTAGACATCGAGGCTTCGTCTTTGGCAATATCTACTGGTCGCCTCACGATTTCTGTCCTTCAGTTTTTTCTGCATCTTCTGTCGCTTTGGCATCTTTATCTGGTGCATCGTCTGGTTTAGGTACGCTTTTGTCTGCTGAAGCCACCTTGGTGTCTGCCTTTGGCGTATTCGAATCTTCCGCCCCTGCCTTTTCAGCTTCTTTCTTCACAAATGGTGCGCGCACCACTTCACCCACAAACATATCGTGGACAGCCTGATATTTATCGTCTTCGGTAACTTTAGCCGCATAGTCATTGGCATTTTTCTTAAGCGCAGCAATGTTAAGGACGGCACCTTCTTCCAGATTAAGCACAATATCGAGCATAAGCTGCTGGGCCATGAGCGAATAAGTATCTCCCGGTCCTTGTGTCAAAATCTCGAAAATATTTTTACCTGTTGCAAGGGCATGTTTTGCCTCAGGACCAAGCTCAGAGCCAAAGTGAGAAAACTCTTCTGCCTGTCGGTAGTTCGCAAGAACTTTGAGCGTTTGCGCCGCCAAGTCCTTCTGCCGCTTATTGTGACCCACACCACCGGCACGTGTCACGCTCAGCCCCATACTGATAGCAGGTCGTATACCGTTACGGAAGGTGTCCATATCGAGGATCCACTGACCATCGGTAATTGACATAATGTTTGTAGGGAGATAAGCCGTGATATCACCGTTTGCCGCATGTACAACGGGTATAGATGTAAGACACTTGCCGTTTTTATCGAGTCGCCCCGCTCGCTCGAGCAAACTCGAGTGCGCGTAAAACATATCACCGGGGTAGCTATCTCGGCCCGGACTAACACCAGAGAGCAGCGCCACTTCGCGGTAAGCATGCGCATGGCTCGTTAAATCATCGTAAACAATGATGGTGTCTTGATCGCACTTTTGCCACAAGTACTCTGCCATGGCGCACGCTACATACGGTGCAATGTAACTCATGATCAGCGACTCAAACATAGTGCTCACCACCACAATAGCTTTTTCCATGCCGCCGTTTTCCTGCAGCCTACTCAGCAACATGTCAACATCACTCCGCCGCTTCGCAATTAAACAGTACACAACGACCTGATCGGTGTTTTTTTGATTAATAGCCAACTGCGTCACTACAGTACTTTTACCTGACTTTGAATCGCCAAGAAGGGCCATACGCTGACCGCGCACAAGGGGGAAAAGTGCATCAATGGCTGTTACGCCACTCTCCACCTGATCAGCGACAAGCCGTCGTTCGTAAATAGACGGTGCAACATTGAAAACCGGCCAAATGTCATCTGCGGCCACCGGTCCTTTGCCGTCAAGTGGCTCGCCAGTTACTGAAACCACCCTGCCCACAAAATCTTTTCCAACCTTACAAACTAATTCCTGGTGCTGAATCACCGCTACCATTCCGGTGCGAATAGGCTCGGTGCCAAGGTGCAAAGCAACTACGTGGTCTGCAAAAATTTGGTTCACAAACCCCTTGCTGCCATCTTCGAACATAATCAGCGCATGGATAGCACAAGGCTGTAAGCCACTAATTTTGATCAGGAATTTCTCAACAGCAATAACTTCACCGACAGGATGCCCAGCCTCAACGAGACGCGTAAAGTGCTGCCCACCGCCTGTCGCCACACTCATATCGTACCTCCGCGTAAGCGCTCGATAAGAACATTGCTTTGTTTCGTTAGATTTTTGGCGAGCGACAGATCAAAGTATTTGCTGGTAGTACGCACCACACAGCCAGCACCAATACTTGGCTGAAGTCCAATCGTCAAAAGTACATGGGGACTAATTTCTCTTCTAAGCCAGACCATAAGCTTCTCGATAAACTGCGTTGATGGGTCGGCACTGAAGCTCATATGAAGTCGCGGTGCCTTTGTCTTCACTGCAGTTAGGTATTTCGCGATGAGCTGTCGATGATCTTCTTCGGACAAATTTATGCCATTAGCTTCCGCTAACTGGTCAAGAAGATGAGATGTCTTTGGTAGTTTAACCTCAGCATCCCCCTTTAGACGCCCGGCCTGGAAAAAGTTGTCGATTGACTCAACTTCGCGCTGCAATCTACCAATATCAACTGGACCTACGACCGACACAGGCAAATGCAGAGCTGGAACCGTACTAGTAGCTACAGTGTGTTCAGGATCCATCGCGCAGATCCTCTATAATCGCTGCCTTATTCGCTTCAAGATCAGCCAGGATAAATTCAAGCTGATCATTGAGATCAATCTGATCACCGATAGCCGCCAGCACATAGTGATTGATAATGTCGGCCATGTTTTGTTCAAACCTGCCAACAAGTTGTAGCTTTTCAGCTGTAATCTGTTTTTGAACCTCTTGGCCAAGCAATTGCCGTTGTTCTTCTATAGCTGTGTTGGTTTTTTGGATCGATTCAATGGCCAACTGCTTTGCGTCATCTATAGATTGTTCGTATTTCGCAAATTCCTCTTGAAGGTTACGGGTAATCTCGCTCTTCATATACTCGTTCAGTTGGCTGGTCGTCAGACGGAGATCCTGCTGCAAAAACATCGCATTTTCTGAGATAATCTTTTCAAAGTGTAAGCGCCCGCGGTTACGAAGCTCTTCTCTAAAGGTGTCATTAAAGATATGCTGCACGTCATCTTCGGCGGCCTTGCCAAAATCTTCGGCTGTTTGCTTTTTTGCAGGCGCTCCGCCGCGGACCGCCATCCAGCAAAAGGCGGCCGTGGCCGAAAGTAGACTACCAACTACGAGTGCTAATTGCCAGATTGTCATTTTGTCTTTTCCACCCTTTGCATGAGACCACCACGCTTATGCTTATAATCTTAATAATAAGTATACGATAAACATCCCGACAACTAAAATAATTAAGCCAAGCAGGATCACTTGCATCAGGCCGCGAATGATCGACTTTTTAGCAAGTGGGTTACGCCCAATCGCAATTATGCTGCTCCGTACGCCGCCGTACAGTACATTGCTAGAAAGAAACACAGTTGCAATCACAATAGCCAGACTCACATACAGCCGTACACTGCTAACTGGTTTTCCGGCAATGGCACTACCGCTTTTACGCAAAAACTCAGGTACCGGCGGCCCTGTTACTGAAGCGGCGAGTGGGTTATGTGAAATAGAGATGTCGATATTGATGAGCCCAATCGCGACTTTCTTGGTGCCTTTCGATGTTTTGAGCGACATCGTACTGCTCATGTTGCTCTGCCCATTAAAGCCACTGATCGCTTTTCCTAAAATGGTTGTCTGCTGGCTATCAGCCTTCATGCCGATACCGTCTAGCGCCGATATGCTGATGATGTCGCCGATCTTAATCGGCCCATTTTGGTTGCTCACAAGCGCTTGGTACTTACCTGTCGAGGCAACATATACTTGTGTCATCGCCGTATCACTACCGAGTGATACAACCGTATCATTTGCGGCCACGGCAACCCCTTGCATAGAAACATCCGACTTATTGCTAAGCGGCTGCACTTTCTTACTATCTTTCGGGTCGATCATGACAAGCATGCCTTTTTGGACGTTTCCGTCGGTAGCATACGCTTGAGAAACACTCTGAGCGCTTGCAGCAGTGGAGACGCCAAACAGACATGCAAACACACCGATAATCACAAATGCAATCAAACGACTGTAAAAAGACCGCACCATATAAACACAAGTATAACCACTTTCGGCAGCCAACGCCACATTTTTTAGTCTCATCCACTGCAGCCATATATAAAACCTTACCTAGAGGACAGTCCTCTAGATAGAGTTTTAGTGAATTCTTTCATCTATGGGTACGACCCATAGATAGTTATCTAGCGAGGATTGCGAGCGTATCCACAAGATAGCGAGCGTCAGCTTCGGTTGTACTACGACCCATAGTAAGACGAAGGGAGCTACGAGCATCCGTATCATTTACGCCCATTGCTTTTAGCACGTGGCTCGGCTCGTCTGAGCTTGCGCTGCAGGCAGAACCAGCCGCCGCCAAGATGCCTCGCTTTTCGAGCTCGAGCAGCACCCGTTCATTGTCAGTTCCAGGCAGCGTGATGTGAAGATTATTGGGCAGCCGATGTTCGAGGGAGCCATTAATAATTGCACCTGGGATTTTTTGCTCACAGAGGTCAAAAAACACTTTTTTCACTTGGTTGAGTCTTTCTGTCTCAGCGGAGCGCAGCTTTTGAGTTTTTTGGAAAGCTACCGCAAACCCTACCGCTGCCGCAACGTTTTCAGTACCGCTCCTAAGCCCCCGCTCCTGACCTCCACCGAGGATTAGGGGCGCTAGCTGTACGTGGCTTCCGACATATAGTACCCCTGACTGCTTTGGCCCATAGATTTTGCCACCGTTGAGTGTCATGAGATCAACGCCTAGCCGAGATACGTGGAGATCCAAATAGTTTGCCGCCTGACATGCATCGGTATGAAGATAGATCGGGGTTTTGTTGCCTGTTTTTTGCCGCTTGGCACGTTCGTCCTTAATAATTTTGGAAATTTCGCGCAGCGGCTGGACCGTGCCCACTTCGTTATTCGCGAGCATTACACTCACAAGAACCGTATCGTCACGAATCTTAGCGCGCAAATCATCTACATCTACTCTGCCCTGCTCTGTTACAAACGCAGCGGAGCAATTAAATTTCTCTGCCACATGTCGTACTGAATCATGCTCTATAGTGCTGACCGTAACGGAGCAATTTGGAAATTTAGCTAAAACCCCCGATATTGCTAGATTATTCCCCTCGGTACCACCTGCAACAAAGGTAATTTCCCGTGCCTTAACCCCCAGTATTTCAGCGATTTGTTTGCGCCCTTCTTCGAGCGCTTCTCTCACCTTTTGAGCAGGTAAATAGGTGGCTGATGGATTATAAAACAACTCGGCAAAATACGGCTGCATTGCCTCAAGAACTTCTGCGTCCATAGGCGTTGCAGCCGCATGGTCTAAATAAATCTGTTTCATCTGCAGGTATTACCGTACACCATTGGCAGCAAGAATCGGATCAAGTTCAGCGTCGATGGCAGGGTTGTAGCGGCGAACGGCCTGAAGTAAGTTATAGGCTTCTTTTTCGCTTAAGGGTCGGTACGGTTGGCCGTCTTGAGCTTTATAAATACCGTTTGGACGTACGTCGTAGCGTGTTGTACGTACCTGGTACGTGCCTTTATCGTCAGTCCATTCTTCGTGCCATACCCATGTGTACGGGTCGAGACAGAAAAATTCGCGAGTTGTTCCCTGTGGTACAGGACCAAAGAGCTTCCCCCCTATTTTTGCCTCTTCTCGGATGGCTTCACTGTAGGCTTCGGCGCGCCTTTGCTCATCATTGCGGTGCAGCACTGAGTCTAAGAGCTTACTTAACATTACGCCGCCTCACTTGAACGAGGTTCAAACTGCTGGGCAACGTCATGAGGATCACCATCAAAAACAATACCTAACTTCCGTCGTGCTTCGTCAATTCGTACTGCCTTGCCATCTGGGCCTGAGGTTACTTCTGCAGGTTGAGACGCTTCTTTTCTATCTTCGATTTGCGCTGTTGGGCGATGCTCAGTTTGTGGTGGTATAGGCTGAGTTTGGGCAGCTTCGCGCTCGGCTTTCCATGCTTGCATGTCGATGACGGGTGCTGCTACGACTTCTTGAGGTGCTAATGGCGCAGCTTCTTTGGCGGCAAATACCTCTTGAGCAGTCAGCGACGCATTGCTAACCTGTTTAAAAGGCTGGGGTTCACGGAGTTGTGCATAAAATTTGAGAATCGCTTTATCAGTGATATCAGCAGCAATATAACGACTATTGACAGAGTTTTCTTTACGATCAAGAATCGCCCCAAGCTGCTCGGGACGAAGTTTTGGGTATTTACCAGCTTCGGGCAATTTCTTGCCCATTGGACTCAGTTCATACTTATTGTCTTGACTTGTCATATATAACTCTTATACCTTAAACAGTTTCTCAGCATTTGCAGTAGTAATTTTTGCAATTTGCTCGAGAGGCACGTTTTTTAAACCTGCCAAAAACTCTGCCGTCACCGCTACATGTTTCGGCTCACACACTTTACCACGAAATGGCTTTGGAGTCAAGTAGGGGGCATCTGTTTCGAGTAGAAGAGCATCATCTGGAATGCTTTTGTACACCTCAAGCTGACCTTTATCGCCTGTAAAGGTCGCGATACCGTTCACCCCAATCAGTAGACTGTGACCAAGTGCTCGCTCCATGTTTGCTTGACTGTCTGTGAAGCTGTGCAACACACCTCTCACGGCGGTATATGATTCAAAAATTGGCCAGAAATCATCAAATGCCGAGCGCACATGGAAACTCATAGGAAGATTGTGTTCTAGCGCTAGTTCTATCTGAAAACGCAGTATTTCTTCTTGCGCCTCTTTCGGCGAATGGGTGTAGAAGTAATCCAGACCACACTCGCCCACCGCCACGACTTTCTCTTCCGTGACAAGCGCTTCAAACTGTTTTCTCACGTCATCTGACAAATGATCTTTAGCTTCATGGGGGTGAATGCCAATGCTCGCCCAAACTCCTTCGTGTGCCCCTGCAAAGCGGACAGCTAGCTGGCTGTCCTTTAGTGTCGTACCTATGGCTATAAGCTTAGTCACGCCAGTTTGCGCGGCGGAGCTCAAGACCGACTCGCTACTGCGTGTGGCCTTGTCCGCAAACCATTTTTCGTGCGTGGGCGTAAGTGCCTCAGTCAGCTCATGCACGTGACAATGCGTATCTACAAATTTCACCGTTTATTCCTCTACTTTTGAGGTTTCCTGTTTGGGAAAGAGCGTGCCTTCCAGGGGTGTTACGACTCCATTCGCAAACATAGCCATAATTTTACTTGCCGTTACCGGTAAAAACGGCTCAAGCAAATCGGCTATTTCAAGCAAATCGCTCACCTGATTAGCGAGCACATCGCGAAGGTGCTCTTCATCACCTTCTTTAGCAAGTTGCCAAGGTTTTTCGATATCGATGTATTGGTTTAGGCCGCGTACTTGGTCCCAGACTTTATCAAGCGCACGGTCAAAACGGCAGTCTAGTAGCGCTTCGCGGTAAGCACCCGCGTCGTGCTCGCCAGCTACCACATCGCCGATAACACCCCCCTGGTACTTCATAATCATTGCGGCAGTCCGCTGCGCGGCATTGCCAAGCTCGTTTGCGAGCTCGTTGTTGTACGCAGCGTCAAACATTTCCCAGGTAAAATCACCGTCGTCATAGCTAGGCACGTGTCGTAGGAAGTAGTAACGGAAGGCATCGGCCCCGTAGCGGTCAATTACTTCGTGTGGAGGGATAGCGTTGCCTAGACTTTTGCCCATTTTTCTGCCTCCAACTGTAATATAGCCGTGTACATACAGTTTTTTAGGAAGCGGCAAACCGAGAGCTAGGAGTATGCCCGGCCAAATCGCTGCATGGAAACGTAAAATCCCCTTGCCTACGACCTGGACGTCGGCGGGCCAAAAATCGGCAAAATCTTGGTGCTCGGGGTAACCAAGCACAGTCAGGTAGTTGAGGAGTGCTTCAAACCACACATACATCACCTGCGTTTTGTCACAAGGCACAGGAATGCCCCAGTCTATTTTGTCTTTTGGACGTGAAATGCTGATGTCGTCTAGACCCTTGTCGAGCAATGATAAAATTTCATTGCGGCGTGTCTCTGGCACCACCTCAAAGCTATTACTACGGATGGCGTCACGAATTTTATCGTTGTAATTGCTCAGGCGGAAGAAATAGTTTTCTTCTTCAATTTTCTCATATGGGCGATTGTGGTCGGGGCAAACCCCCTTGTTGTCTTTGACTTGCGTTTCGGTAAAAAACTCTTCGTCGCCGGTGCAGTACCAGCCGATGTACTTGTTTTTATAGATGTCATTTGTGAGCGCTTTCCAAATAAGCTGGGCGCGTTGCTCGTGGCCTTTGTCGGTTGTACGTATAAAACGGTCGGGCGCGACCTCTAGCTGCGCTACAAGCTCGCGAAACTTCTGTGACATTTCGTCGGCAAGCGCTAATGGCGTCTTGCCAAGCTCAGCAGCTTTCTCGGCAATCTTGCCACCGTGCTCGTCGGTGCCGGTACTAAAAATGACGTCAGTTTCTGGGTGTTTGCGGGCATATCGAGCCAGAACGTCGGCCATGACAAACTCCATTGCATGTCCAAGATGCGGTTCGCCGTTGACATAAGGAATTGAGGTTGTCACATAGTATTTCATCGATACTATTGTATCGTAAACACCTTACTGCTGTCACCCATTAACTCCATATATCTATCTGATGCTACGCTTTCCATACATCGGGGCTCATACTCTAGTGAAAAATGAGCATTTGTACTAGCCACACGGATCTTGGGAATAAATTCAAGATGGTAAGGCGCCAATATCTAATGTTCATTCTCTAGTCACTAATTCTCAATCCTTAAGCTCTGTGATTTTTTATCTTTTTTCACCTGGGATTAATATTTAACAGAGGTGAAGTTCACTTCATTTGAAAAAGAGGTTACAGAATCTTGGAGACTTCTTTGGCTTCTAGGGGGTCGAGGGCGGCAAAAAGCTGCGTGTCATAGCGCTCACTTACTTGGTAGATGTAGTCTTCGAGCGCACGAGGGATAACATGGTAGTGCACGTGATCGACCTTGAGCTTGTCTTGAGCGAGAAAGGGACGGTAGTTTTGGCGCACATCGACGCCGTCGCCGAGGCCTGCCTCGATGAGTTTTTGTGAAACATAGTCGACAAGATCAAAGATGTCGCGCCGCTCGAGATCGGTTAGTTCCCAAGGTTTTTCGGCGTGTCGCTTTGGCACAACCAAAAAGTGGCCGGGCACTTTGCGCGGATTGCTGAGTAAGACTAGCGCATGCTCGTTCTGTTTCAGCATCCGCTCTTCGCTCCCACAAAATGGACAATTCTCTTTCTCTGCCATAGCAATAAGTATACCACCCACCAAAAGGTGATGACTTTCCTACAATTTTCTTATGGCGGCCATACATCGTATGATTTCTCCATGCCCGTTCGCCTTCCTCCCCGCCCTCACGTTGAATCAGTTACTGACCCTGAAGAGCTGTTTTATGCAACATTGAAACATCTTGATGATATTGCAAGGGTTGTTGGCGGCAAGGCGTGGCTTTCAGAGCGCGCTCATACAGTCGAGGACACCCTTAGCAAGTCGCAGTACGTTGATGAAAAGCTAAATGGCGATGATGATTTGTGTGTAGTCGAAACGTCTGAGACGGGTTTTTCCGCCAGAAAAGTTAGAAGACCGTTTGGAAACGGCACTGACGTCGGTTTTGTTTTCAGGGTGAGCTTTTCTCATACAATTTCTACAGACATGGAGAAAATCCCACAGGAGCATCATACACAAATTATCGAACATTTCTTAAATGAGATCCCGGAACAATTTGAAGATGTTCCACGACAAGATCCTGACGAAGAATACGAAGATTCTTTCCTCCCCACCGAAGCTTCAGACTATGAACCAGAGGCTGCCTTTGATGCATGCTGCGCAGCGACACTAGGGCGCCCTGACGATATTTTTGAATCACGAAATATTGAGTTTATTTTGGATGAGCATGAGCAATATTTTGAATATAGGCGAACTATAGGCTACATGATTCTTGGAAAGTTTGTAGAGGTAGAATCACTTACCCATTCGGTTGAACCAAGTATTGTCCCAGTTGGAGAGGAGCGAATGATCCATATTGAGGAGTGTATCCCGGTTGGCGAGGAGATTACCGATGCTACTCCCGACCGAGAAAAGACACCAGACTGTGAGCTAGGTGAGACCTGCTTAGAAGAAGAAGCTTTCTTAGAAATAATCGGCATCAGTTATGGCGAAGACGAGACAGACATTATAGATGGCCTCACCACCTTGGCCAAATGCTACGACTCGCAAGAAAAGTCGCTAAAAAACATTGCTAAAACAGCAGATTAGATTAGTTAGGGAAAGGCTTACAATTACAGTGTAATGGTGGGCGAGGAGGGACTTGAACCCTCAAGACTTTTGGTCAGCGGATTTTAAGTCCGCCGCGTATACCGATTCCGCCACTCGCCCATTTAGAAAATGATACATAATCTATTCTATCAAATATTTTCTCGGATTCACTCCGAGAAAATATTTACAATTACCAGGAAAGAGCAGTCCGAGCTGAGTGGTCGACCGCTCTCGGTTCCCTCATTACCAACTTCCGCTAGACCCGCCACCCCCAAATGAGCCGCCTCCGAAACCGCCCCAGCCACCAGACGAACCGCCAAACCCACCGCTGCTGCCACCAAAGAAACCGCCTCCACTGCCCCACCAGCCCGTATCATCTCCCGAAGTTTTGCGCTCTTGATAGTTGCGTGAGAGCAAGTAGTCGAGCAAAAGCCCAATGAGTAAGCCAATGACGAGTGCAGCTCCGCCAGCTAGTAAGGCGCCGGCTAGTATCATGATGAGCAATCCCGGTACCGCACCGATCAACCCACCTGCCCACCAGCTCTTGCTACGAGCCAGGAACGATCCCAAGTACATGAGCGGGAATATTGCAACGTAAAAAAGCATGCCGACTATATCGCCCATCCCTGATTTTTTTGGCGCAGTAGCCCCGGTGCCACTCAACCGCTCGCCGCCGATCACATCGATGCTCTTTTGCACGCCAATCTCTATGCCCCGCGCATAGCTCCCTGAGCGGAACTCAGGAATCATATAGTCCTGGATGATACGGTATGACTGCAGGTCCGTAAGGTACGGCTCTAGCCCACGCCCCACCTCTATACGCACCTTGCGGTCGTCCACGGCCACGACGATGAGCTCGCCGTTATTTGCCGTCTTATCACCAATGCCCCAAGCGCTAGCAACCCGGTAGGAGTAACCCTCTATATCTTCGCCGTCTAGTGATTTTATGGTCAGCACAGCGATTTGGTTGCCTGTTTTTTGTTCGTAGGCTTTTACGGTCGAATCTATACGCCCCTCAGTCGCCTCGTCGATGACATTTGCCTGGTCAACTACGGGCGAATTGGTTGGTTTTTGCGGTACGGCAGTTGCAGCCTGAGCTAACCCGGTGAGCCCAAAAGAGGCCACCAGGCTAAAACCAAGGAGCGTCGCCGCAAAAAACCTACGCATATGCAGGCCCGTCCTACTGTGCGTCTGTTGTGGTTGTCGTCGTGGTCGTTGTGGTAGTAGGTGTAGTTAGATCTACCTTCGGTGCGGTGCCTGCACCGCTGTCAGCCTTGTAGACATCGCGCTTGTCAAACCCAAACAGCCCGGCCACGATATTGCGTGGGAAACGCTGGATGTTGGTGTTGTACTCGGTGACGGTGTTGCTGTAATTGTCTCGCTCCACCTTGATGCGGTTTTCGGTGCCCTCGAGCTGCACCATCAGGTTTTGCACGTTTTGATTACTCTTTAGCTCTGGATAGTTCTCTACAACCACGAGCAAACGGCTCAGCGCACTGTTGTACTCACCAGCGGCGGCCACACGGTCTTCGGCACTACCTGCGCCGCTATATTTGCTGCGGGCATCTGCCAGGTCTTTAAACACTTTTTGCTCTTGCAGCTGCGAACCCTTTACGCTCTCGACGAGGTTTGGCACCAGATCAAAACGCCGCTGGTAGGCGCTATCGACTTTGGCGAGTGCATTGTCAACATTGTTGCGCTGTCCAACCAAATGGTTGTACGTACCAGTCAGCCAGCCAAAGATAGACAGTGCCAGCACACCCGCTACAATCAGCCCTATTAGTCCTTTTGATAATTTCATGCTTATCTCCTTATATACCTATTCCCTACTCTACTGTAGCGAAGCATAAAAAACCAGTCGGATTTCATACAGTTTTTGCCTATTTTTAAGATTTGGCCAATCTACTAAATTGAACTTCGTGGGTGAGGAATCTCCATAAAAGCGGTGAGATCATCATTTCTTCTCGCTCGGCTTTCCTGAGAAGTCTGAGCGGAGTATCAGCGTAAAGCACATCGTAATCCCCAAGCGGATTGAGTGAAATTTTGCTGAGCGCATTGACCGCAACAAGCCGGTGCACCGTTTCTTTGTCCAATCTTTTTATCACATACCTACATGGGAGTGAGTACGCGGCAACTTCTGTGCGCATTGTAGCCTGAGCAATACGAATTGCAGCCTGCACAGATGACTCAAAGCGTTCTAGTGGAGTAGAAATAAGCTCGTATTCTATGGGCACGCATGCGCGGCGTGCGACCAAAAGCCGGTCTCCTTCATATATCACACAGTCTGCGTACTGCGGTACAGTCAAAATTTCATGTGGGTTTTCTACCATAGCTTGCCAGAATTATACCCGCACCATCCCCTTGGCAAAAGCATGAGCGTTTTTGAAATGAAGTGAAATATACCCCAGTTAAAATCGAATCCCAAGTGAAGCTACAAGAGGGTCGCAAGCTTTTTGGCAGTGAGCACAACTTTATCTATCAGTGCGTCACGACAAGGGTCACCAGTCGCTGGCTCTAGCGCAAATATTGGCTTGCCGAGAGCAGTGGCATAGGCCATTTCCATTGTGACGCTTGTGCCTACATAACCATCCTTGTTATAGACATAACAGACCTCTGCTTTACGAATCCAATCAAAATGCTCAAGCGTTAGGCCCTTAAACAACACCTTTGTTACATAGTCAGAGTGAATCTTTTCGTCTTCAAAAATTGGCTGCTGAATGCTAGGCTCAAACACAAGCACGCCGAGTTTTTCTAGCTCTATGCAAAATGCGGCTATCTCGTCTTTATACTTTTTACTGCCGCAAACAACGACTGATTTCATACAGCCCCCAGATTGAAATGGATTGGCGTTTCGTCGTTTACGGTGCCCCAGCGAAAAGCTTCGAGTCTCGGAGACGCAAAAGTAAGGCCGTCATATGGATATAGTTTCCCTATTGCGACTCCTCTTCTATTGCCAGCGAAAACAGCCCGATGGAGGTCAATATCGCCGACAACTAGGCAGGCTACGTACCGAGATATTTCACGACGGCGTAGTGCACTAGACGCTTCAACAACCATCGAGCCGTCCACCCTGTGTCCAAAATTTTCCAGTACAAACTCAGCGGTATTATCAACATCTGAGCTAGGGATCTGCGGAATGTCCCATGCAACGTCGCCGGCATCAGCTGGGCGCTCAATCATAATAAATCGTTTATCGGTGATTACTAAGGGGAAACTTTCGGGCGGTGTAGTCATGTGTTAAAAAATAAAATGGAGGCACCTACGGGTAACGCTCCCGTCTACACGGTTTTGCAGACCGTTGCCTAACTTCTCGGCCAAGGCGCCTTATTCACATCTAGCGAACATCAGTGATTATACCAGCTCCTCTCGCTTCTGCCCACTACATGACAACGCTAGGGTCTTGCGCCAAATGCTGTAATAGTACGGCAACCATAAGGGGAAACCCAAGGAGGGCGTATGAAAAAGACCTTTATTAAACTAAGCGCAGTAGCAGCATTTGCACTTACCTTTGGCGTGTCGACTGTTGCTTCGGCCGCCGAACCAGCCGTCAAAGTTGTCACCAAAGACAATATGCAGGGTTGGGCACTGAACGCCGACCCAGATAACATCGTCGATTATGCATTTGTTGACGGCAACGCCAGCATCGGTACGGGTAGCTTGCAGGTTGGCCCAATCACCAACACAAATAATGGAGGGACAAGTTCATCGCGTTACACGCCCTTGGTGTGCCTACTGCTGACCTGGATAGCATTTCTTTTGACTACAAGCTAGCCGAAGGTGTTGCTCCAGAGCAAGCCAATCAATTTTACCTCAATGTGTACACTAACCTGCCCGGTTCTGCGTCTTACTACGACTGCAAGTACGACTTTGTCGGCACGTTAGGCTCAAGCACAGGCTACACTACTCTGACTTTTGACAGTACTGTTGCTCCTACAACCGTCACAGCTGGTACGTCGGTGGCCTCTTGCCCTGCCACGCTCGCAGAAATGCCTGAGGGTAGTGTTGTGAGTGGCTTCGCAATCAATGTTGGCGACACTTCCACGAACGATCAAGGCGTTGGTGGCTACCTCGACAACGTTGTTGTAACCGTAAACGGCGTTAGCACCACTTACGATTTTGAGCGTACTGTTCCGGCAGAGCCAAAAGTTTTGGGCGCTAAAGACGACTGCAAAAACAGTGGTTGGGTTGAGGGAGAAACCGTCGACGGCAAAACGTTTAAAAACCAGGGTCAGTGCGTTGCCTACTTCCAAAGTAGCGCCAGCAGCAAGCACCACCGCATGGTAACTATGCCAACTCTTCGTTACTAATTTCTAGCGTTTTTTACCAAAAACCTCCGACTTTTCACAAGTCGGAGGTTTTGTTTTGTTTTAAAATGAAGTGAAACCTGCCCCTGTTAATTTTTAACCCCAGGGGAAATTTATTATGCATCATTCACATGGTCTCCCCAAGTTGCGTTGTTTCCCTCACTTACTGCGAAATGCGCCATGAAGCTACCTGCTAAGGCGCCGTGGCGGTGGATTTTACTGTCAAAAGCTGACAGTTACTTTTTGGCCTGCCAGAGGGTCGGATCAATTGGGCCATGCTTGGCAGGTTCGATATCTAATCGTATGACGGTTGCTAGTTCGTCTTCGACGAAGCTGACGTTATTCATGTTTCTGTCATACGACAATCTTGCCTTCTATTTATAGAAACTGCGCTGAC
>Ga0075163_10005295_pt1 | contig 17214 bp, 16 predicted proteins | sample JI1023141ADNA_FD_71478 | JGI IMG/M metagenome (GOLD analysis project Ga0075163, IMG submission 71478) | Wastewater effluent complex algal communities from Wisconsin, to seasonally profile nutrient transformation and Carbon sequestration -... | ecosystem: Engineered > WWTP > Effluent > Algae...
CAAGAAAGGTAAATACAGTCGCAGAAGTAGCCGTGCCACTTGGTTGGATAACTGTAATCAGCCCACTAGCCGCATTAGAGCTAACAATCGCACGTATTGTGTCGCCGGAGTTATTGACCGTAAAGCTGCGTATGTTAGCCCCGCCAAACTGCACATTGGTAACATTCACAAAGTTTTGTCCCACAATCGTCACAGTTTGGCTGGAATAAGCGGCTATGGGCTGAAAACTGAGAATAACAGGCTGCTGCGCCGAAAGCCGTGCAGAGAGCAGCACGACAAACACGAAAGTGAGAATGGGAGCAGAAAATTTTTGCATAATGCGCACAGGTATCAGGATACAAGATGTAGTTTCTTTGGTCTTCCGGCTTTGCGCTTGGCTATCGTATTCAAGTCCACAGCTCGAATGAGATATTGTTTGCCAAATTTTCGTGCAGGTACTCGCCCTTGTTTCACGAGCAGCGTAAGGCGTTGACGGGAGATATTGATACGCTTTGCTGCTTCGGCAATAGACATTTCTAGGTTCTCGCTTACTCGCAAGCATGGGCGCGGGTCGTCTTCAGGATGTTCTTTCCAATATTGTTTCGCAAATGCCGACGAATCGGGATTACCTGCTAAAAGCGCCTCACCGCTTATGTCTTCATCCAGCGTATCCCAAGAAAGACTGCCGCCCGTTATGCTGCACTTCTCGCGTTCAGTCGGCGTAGCCAAAAGTAATCGGGGAAACCATGTATAGGGTACAGAAAGAGTTCTACCATCATGGAAGGCAATCGTAAAGGCTCTCTCGCCAAAAGAGACACTCTTAATTTCGGGGTCAATAATGAGATTCATGGATTTTCTCCGATGGTGTCTTGCGGTGGTGTCGGGTTATTGGTTCGTTGACAATATTTATGATCCTTTCCCAACACGCCCCATCAAAACAGGCTTCTCCGGCAAAAGCTGCGAAAGCGTATCAACGCTGCTTTCGGGCGCAATAACAATAAACCCAATGCCAAGATTAAAGACATGGCGCATTTCATCATCAGCGATATTGCCTTCGCGCTGAATAAGCGCAAAGAGCGGCGGTAGTTCCCATGCCGACCAATCTATTTCCAGACGCAAGTGTTTTGGCACGACGCGCTTGGTGTTGCCCACGATGCCACCGCCCGTGATATGCGACAATCCATGCACAAGTTCGTGCGAATCAGGGCGCTGCAAAATCGGCTTGATAACAGGCAAATACGACGTATGTACTGCCAAAAGCGCCTCGCCAAGCGTCATGCCGAGGTCGTCGAAATATTGTTCCGGCTTGAAACGCGGAAAGAGGACATTGCGGGCAAGTGAGTAGCCGTTCGTGTGCAAGCCGCTTGAGCGCAAACCGAGCAGTACATCGCCTTCTTGAACGCTATCGCCGCGAAGCATTTTGGACTTTTCCACTACACCCACAATCGTTCCTGCTACGTCGTACTCGCCTTCGCTGTACATGGAGGGCATTTCTGCTGTCTCGCCGCCGATAAGCGCACAACCATTTTCGCGGCAAGCCGTCGCAAAGCCTGTGATAACTTGTTCTGCCGTACCAACTGCGAGTTTGCCCGTTGCGAAATAATCCATGAAATAGAGTGGCGATGCGCCGCAGACGAGAATATCGTTCACACAATGATTCACGAGGCATTGCCCGACCGTGTCGTGTTTGCCTGTCATAAAGGCAATTTTGAGCTTTGTGCCAACGCCGTCCACGCTTGAAACTAAGACGGGATGTTCGTAATCGGGAAACCGCGCGTCGAAGCACGCTCCGAAAAGCCCGATGTCCGTCAGGACGCTCGGCGTAAAGGTGGAACGAACAAGTGGTTTGATGCGGTCAACAAGCTCTTCGCCTGCTTCAATACTTACTCCGGCTGATTTATAGTCCATCGGTCAGTTGCAAATTACAAATGAGGAATGAGGAATTACGAAGTCACATTATACCCGAAACCACGGTAGCGTTACGCGCATGAATTTTTGAATATAGTTGTTTGGTTCTTTCACTTCGCCCGTGTAGAGCTGGAGCGTGTAATCACCAATTTCTTCGGGAGTGATGGAAGATGCCGTTTTCTCACGAGTAGCTTGACGAGTGGCAATGTCGGCAATAAAAAGCTGATAGACATTCACATTAAAAGGGCGCATCTCTGTTGCAAATGCCTCTGCCATTTTCATTTGTGCTATTCCCGCCACTGCTACAATTTCTGACTTGCGCACCGGAACAACGCCGCCCGGACCTGCCATAAAAATGTACGTGCCGGATTTTGCTTCTTGCATGGAGGGCAGCACAGCGCGGGCAAGATAGAAATGCGGGTGCAAGTTGTTGTCAATGACTTCGTGCCAATCGTCATTGCCCAATTCGGAAAGGCTTTTGCCGCTCCACCAGCCGCCGAGCGAGGCGACACACATATCAATTTTACCGTGTTCCTCAAGTACATTGCGCACAAACTCTTGTGCTCCCGAAAATGTACCGATATTTGCTTGATAGGGAATAAGATTGCCCGTTGTAATATCGCTTACATAGCCTTGCAAACCGTCTATTCGGTTCAACGTCCGCGACGGAACAATAACCGTTGCGCCTTCTTCCAAGTGCTTCCGCACAATGCCTTCGCCGATATTGCCTGCACCACCGGCGACAATCGTGATTTTTTTGTTGAGTTTCATGGCTGCTAGGGTTTAGTGGATTGATTCTTTACGTTCCTGAACAAGAATATTGAGTTTGTTGTACCATTCTTCACCGTAGGCGCGAATAAGCGCTTCCTTAACGGTTTCGGGGATGTGCACTTTTTCACGAGCGCCGTGTGCAAGTGCAGGTGCGCACTCGTCAAATTTGTCGTAATAGAGATAATCGCCGTGAAAATCGGTAATGCGAACGGGAAATAAATGGCACGAAAGCGGCTTACGGAATTCGTTTTGACCCTCAAAATATGCTTTTTCAATGGCGCATTTTGCCACATCGCCTTCATAATAAACAAACACACAATCGGCATCGTCAATACAAACAGTGGTGTACTCGCCCGGAGCGCCTTCCCACGAGCCATGCTTGGCAATTTCAGCTTTAGAACGTTCTGAAAGGTACTTCGATGCGGGCTTGATAGAGTTTTCGAGCAGAGTAATCTCTTCATCCAGCAATGGTGCGCCCTGACCACCCTTGACGGTGCAGCACGCGCCCTTGCACTTGCTGAGTTCGCATAAAAATGGTGTGTTTACGATATTTTCGTCAACAAGGATATTGTCTATCAGGAACATAGAAGCCGCTTAGATAGTGGTTTCGGTAGTATCGGTGGGGGGCAGCGAGTCATTGAGTTGGGTCGGCTCCAGCAAGCGTAGAACCTGACGCAGCGCATCACGTAAGTCGAGAAGTTCAGTGCGGCTGAATGTGGCAGAGGGTCTGGCTTCGAGAGCCATGCGATTGTTTGTTTCGCTGGGAAGCAATGTGCTCGTCGTCGCCGCCGGTTCCGCCATTGGAAGCGATTGTTCTGTTAGGATTTGCTCTTGGAGGACGGTATTGCCTACGGCTTCATGGCGAACAACTGTTTCATTTGTTTCATTACGAGCAATTTCTTCGCGAGGAACAATTGCTTCATTATGAAGAGTTTCCTCACTTGCGAGCGCTACTTCGCCGTCATGCAGCGTATCCGGCACGAGTGTAGGGATGGAGAGCAGTGCGGCGTTATCTGTCGTCATCGGCGCATACCATTCTGCTTGCATTGTCCGCGAAAAAGAATGTGTCTCGCCGTTTGCAAAAGGATTGGTTGCGGCAGACGGTGTTTCCGCTTCCATTGTAGGCGCTGGCGCTGGCTGCGGATTTATTTCGGGATGCTGGAGCAATGACGCAGCGGCAAGTCCCTCGGTTGAATCTGCAATCTCGGTTGATTCCGCAATCTTATTGAACCCCACAATGCCGTTCGATTCTGCTGTATCATTCGCAACCTCGCCGCTCACTGCGCCATTGAGAGGCATTTCTGTAAAATGCTCCTCTTGAGATTGACTTTCCTCTGAGGGTTTCGTGTCGAATTGGATAGCTTTCAGATGCTCTTTTGCGCCGTCAATGGTAAAGCGCTTTATGCGTAATAACTGCTGAATGGTGCGGATAATCTGGATATCTTTTTCGTTGTAAATTCTATTGCCGGCACGATTTTTCTGTGGGCGCAACTGCTCAAACTCAGTTTCCCAGTAGCGCAGGACGTACTGCTCCTCATCAACGAGGTTACTAACCTCGCTGATGGAGTAATAGAGACGTTTTATGCCGGTTTGTTCCACGCTGTTTGAGAAGGACAGTACAACATCTGGTGAGTGCCATCAATACAATGGACACAGAGGAAAATACGGCTTTCGTGTGTGAAATTCAAATTATGCACAATAACTTACAACTTGCACAACAAAAGAAAGCCGTCGCTCAAGGTCTGATGCGACGGCTATAACGAGAGCGTCTTTACATTGGCGGCGGAAAATCTTGCGGCATCGGCTCATCTACACGGTAGAAGAGTTTCCGCTCAAAAATTTCGCGCATTGCAATAAAGGTCGGTTTCGGAATTTTGTCGAATTCCTTACTAATTTGCATTTGGTCGTAGTTGCCGTATTCGGTTTCGTCTTCGAGTGGGTCAATGTGCTGCATACGAGCTTGCAGCTGTTGTTTCACATCGTCGTTGATTTGGCGGGCACGTAAGCCCATTGCAGTAATCGCCTCGTAAATACTGCCACGGTCGGACGAATCAAGACGGATTGCCACCGGATTGACAATGTAATCTTTCATTGTCGAATCTTTTTTAGAATGCGAGTCTCTGGATGCCATGCAAAAATCCTGCAGCGAAAGTGAAAAGTTATTTTTGACGAACTACGAAGATACGATTTATTTGAAACTTACGCAAGAATGTCTGCACGTGAGAACAAGATAAAATTTTACCCGCAGAAAACCTTGTGCTTGCAGACCACCCACGCAAAAGTACCGCACTCATCGTTGGTTAGTTGCCGAGAAGTCCGTACATTTGTGGCGAAATTTTTTTATCATTAATAGTACGTTCATGGACGCTCTCACATCATTGTTCGATATTTTTCTGCACCTCGATAAACACCTTGGCGAATTTATCAACGCATATGGTGCAACGACCTACGCAATTCTTTTCCTTGTCGTTTTTGCCGAAACAGGCTTGGTGATCGCACCTTTTCTGCCCGGCGACTCCCTTCTTTTTGCCGCAGGAGCACTTGCTGCCGCCACCGGTGCTATGGATCCTGTGATGCTTGTGGTGATGCTTTCGATTGCGGCAATTATTGGCGATACTGTTAATTACTCCGTCGGCAAGGTGCTAGGTCTCAAAATTCTCCAAAAATTTCCGTTTATCAAGCAGGAGCACATCACCTACACCGAGCAGTTCTACGAGCGGCACGGTGGCAAGACAATTATTCTTGCCCGTTTTTTACCAATTGTCCGCACCTTTGCGCCTTTCGTGGCGGGTATCGGGACAATGAATTACAGCCGTTTTATTCTCTATAACGTTATTGGCGGCATCACGTGGGTCGTATCATTTATTTATTTGGGATTCTTCTTCGGGAATATTCCGGTGGTGAAGCGTAATTTCTCCTTCGTTATTCTTGGTATTATTTTCGTTTCAGTGTTGCCGGGCGTGATAGAGTTTGTGCGGCATAGAATGAAAAAGACGACCAACTCGTAAGCCTTGAACTCAAGATTTCCCTTTCTCTGAACTTCTTTACCTGCGAAGGCTACTTTACCTATAAAGGCTATAATGTTCGATTTACCCGTCCTCAATGCGCCCGCTCAAGAAGCAAGTCTTTATGCGCCGTCCGATGCTGCCACACAAGACCAAGCTGCCCGCAAGCTCTACGTGGAGACCTACGGCTGCCATATGAACGCGAGTGATTCCGAAATCGTCAAAGGAGTCATGCACTCCAACGGCTATGCCATGACAGACAAGCCCGACGATGCCGACGTCATTCTGCTTAATACCTGTGCCATACGCGACAACGCGGAGAAGAAAATTCATGAGCGCCTGAAGCACTTAAAATTCTACAAGCGTCGCCGCCAAGACCTCGTGATTGGTGTGCTGGGCTGCATGGCAGAGCGGATGCGCGAGGAACTGGTGATACAAAAGAACATTGTGGATTTAGTTATCGGACCCGATGAATACCGCACATTACCCGCATTGGTAGAAAAAGCATTTCAGGGCGAAAAAGGTATTGCCGTGAAACTGAGCCGCGTCGAGACCTACGACGACATTGAGCCGCTCCGTACCGAGGGTATCAGCGCTTGGATTTCGATTATGCGCGGCTGCGATAAATTTTGTACGTTCTGCGTTGTGCCTTTCACGCGCGGACGTGAGCGCTCGCGCGCTGCGCACCTCATTGTGGACGAGAGCAAACGCCTGTGGGATGCGGGCTTCAGAGAAGTATCGCTTTTGGGACAAAACGTGAATAGCTATCACGACGAGGCGGCAGGTACGGACTTTGCCGACCTGCTCCGTGCCACAGCCCGCGCCGTGCCGGAGATGCGGATTCGCTACACCACATCGCACCCTTACGATATGAGTGATAAACTCATCGAAACGATGGCGGAATTTGATAACATCTGCAAATACGTTCATCTGCCCGTACAATCAGGCTCCGACCGCGTTTTGCAGGCAATGAATCGTGATTATACGGTGGAGCATTACAAAGAGCGTCTGCGCAAAATCAAAGAACTCATGCCCGGGTGCGCTCTTACAACTGACATTATTGTCGGCTTCCCGACCGAGACCGAAGAAGAACACCAAATGACGCTTGAACTCATGCGTGAGATTCGCTACGACGGCGCATTTATGTTCAAATACTCGCCCAGAGAGCGCACGAAAGCATGGAAAATGGAGGACGACGTACCGGAAGAGACAAAAACACGACGTTTGAATGAAATCATCGAACAGCAGCAGCGCATTGCAACAGAAATTAACCAAGAACTCATCGGCACAATCGAAAAGGTCTTAGTCGAAGGCGAAGGGAGACGTGATACGTCAAAGTGGAAGGGGCGCACCGACACGAACAAATTTGTGATGTTTCCTCATCTGACGGACGAGGCAAGCGGAAAAACAGCCGGGTACGTCGTGGGCGACATTGTGAACGTCCGTATTACGAAAGCAACATCAATGACGCTTGTGGGCGAGGTTGTGGCATAAAACGGTTTTTCATGCATCAGCCACGTATTTCCCCCGAAACACATACCCACCCGAAATTTTCCGCCGAAACCGTGCCGCCGTTGTATTCGGGAACACGCCTATCCGCCGTATTTCCAGCAAATCATCATGCAAAAACAATGAGCCGGAATCCGATGCCACCCCGAATTGATAGCCCGCTTCTCCCACTAGGCGCTTCACATCAGCATTGAGCGAGCCGTAGGGATAACAAAAACTATTCACGGCGCGTCCTAAACGTTCTTCCAAGACCTGCTTCGAGCGTGTGATTTCCTCTGCTGCTTTGTGAAACGGTATTTCGCCTAAGCGCGGATGCGTCATGGAGTGCGAGCCGAAATCTATGCCGAAGCGCTGCATTTCGAGAATATGTGCGCTTGTCAGAAGCGGCGCAGGCACGAAGTTCGGTGAATCTTTGTCCCAAAGATTATGCATCATCCCCGCGACAAGAAAAATCGTTGCCGTAAAGCCATAGCGCTGCAAGAGCGGGAAAAGCAGCGTGTAATTATCTTCATAGCCATCGTCAAACGTCAGCAAAATCGGCTTCCAATCAGGACGGAAGCGCTCAGCAAGCGTGGGCATGGCGGCAAGGTCGCTCATGGTGAGCGTTGTAAAGCCTTCTCGCTTCAGAATTTGCAAATGCTCTTCAAATTGTGCTACTGTTACCCAAATTGGTACAGAACCGCCGTCCTGCTTGTGTTGCACAATGCGGTGATAGGTCAGTATCGGTACTTCATAGCGGCGTTTTTCCGACCATGCTTGCTGATAGATAGCGTCTATGCGGCTCACGAGCCGTTCCATGCTAAATTCTTCTTCCACGCGCTGTCGCAAGATTGTGGCACTACGGCTTTTGCGCTGTGCCCTCTCCAATGTAGCGTTCAGGTTCGCGGGCAGCGTTTGCCAATCAAAATGTTTTCCTATGTCAATATCGCCAAAGTTTGTGTGCAGCGTGTCGTCAAGCGTTTCCGGCGTAACAAGCCCGTGCAGACGTGCTTCACCGACAGCAATAACGGGCTTTTCCAAAAGCAGCGCTTCAATTGCCGAGCGCCCCGCACCAATGACCACATCGGACGCGGCGAGATAATCCGCCACATTCCCCACATACCCCGTAAATTCGACCTTTGGGCGGAAGATATCAAACTTTGCCGGAATACCATTTTTATCGCCACCGACGACGCGCACATGTACTTCGTCGCCCAGAAGCGTCGTAATTTCTTGCACAATGCGAAATGCTAAATCTCCTTTTTCTTTGGAAAGCCTTCCAAGCAAGGTTACAAGCGGCTTTTCGGTACGGAGCGCTTCCACACTTGTTTCCGTAACTATGGGCATATCCACGCCATTGCGTACCACCTCAACGGAAGAGGGCTTTACGCCTAATTCTTGAACAAGATTCTCACGAATAGCCTCGCACACCGCAAGCACCTTGTCGCCAAACGCCTTGACGAGTTTACGCGAAAAATGCGTCGGCTGCCGCCCGTGAACCGTTGTTACAAGCGGAATCCCACACCACCTCGCCGCAAAGTACGCACACCAACCGGCAGCCCGCGAGTGCGCATGAATCACCTGTACCTGATGTTCGCGCACGAAGTTCACCAAAAAACGGATGTTCTTCAGGCGCTGCCTGAAGCCACGCTTATTGAAGGGAAGTGGCGTAAATTCAGCACGTGTGGCTTTAGTGAGCGTGTCGGAGACGATGAACACACGATGCCCCAGCGCACAAAGCCTGTCGGCAAGCGCTGTTGCATAGACTTCTGCACCGGTAACTTCAAGTTGAGAAAGCGCCAAGAGGATATTCACGCGGTTTGCTCCCGATGATGAAAATTATTTTTTTCTCAACGTGCCATCCGCCTCGATTACAAGCGGTGTCTGCGGCATATCGGCTTTCGTGAGTTCCTGCAAGAGTTGTATTGCTTGCTTTTCGCGGTCATAGACCGAGACGCCCGGCGGAAGCTGTACCACCGGCACAATTTTTCCGCCAAGAAACTTCCCGGAAGTCTCGTCAACACTTACTTCCAGCACGCACGTTACGCCGCTTACGCCCTTGACGTTGATGTTGCCGTAGGTCAGAAAATTGCCAAGTGAATATGCAATCAGGTGGTCGCGGTAGAGTTCCAGCGCACGAAGCACGTGCGGTCCGTGTCCGATGACCATATCCGCACCCGCATCAATGGCTGCGTGTGCGAAACGAATGGAATTTCCTCTGTTTTCACCAACAAATATCTCTGTTTTGTCCGGCACGTGCGTTGCGCTTTTACCCTCAGCACCGCCGTGAAAGGAGACAAAAACAAGGTCGAAGCGCTTTTTGAGGTCACGGATAACGCTTTCTGTGGTAGCAATATCCGAGATATTATTGGAGGTCTCCGAAAAGCCAAAAGCGGCAATAGCGCATCGTTTGCCTTTAACCGAAAGTTCCGCAAAGCCGCGCTTTGGGGCGGGCTGTACGCCTTGCTCGCGGAGAGTTTGCTTCGTTATTTCCGCGCCTTCTGCTCCATAATCGTCGGCGTGGTTGTTATCCACGCTCATAACGGTAAAGCCTAGATTTTTCAGCACCGGCGCAAGCGAAAGCGGTACGCCAAACTCGAAGCACACGCCTTTTCTGCGCGAAGCCTCGGCACATTTTTGCGGCTTCATTCCTTCGCGTACGAATGCTGCTTCAAAATTGCCAAAGGTAATGTCCGCGCCGCGTAAATATGCACCTATCGAATCCACAAAGATTTGTCCGTTTTGCGGTGGGATGAACGTTTGCGGCGTATAGGAGCCGAGAAGCACGTCGCCAACAGCCTTGATACGGATTTGCGCATCGAGACTACCGGCAAAACTATGGCAGATGGCAACGATAATAAATGCTAAAAAACAAGTATTGATGCGATGTTTCATAAGATTGTATGTGCAAAAAAAACAGGAAGAACGAAATTCACGGAATTGTTATTTTCAAATTGCTTTATCATTTTGCTTTAGTGTTCAGCAATGCAGCAAATGCCGCAAGCAGCTGTTGTACTTTAAGCAGTGTCTCTTTGTCGGTGATAACAGCATCATTGCTGATTTTTGTTTTGGCGAATGAAATTACCAATTGTGTCTCATCCGTGACAGCAGCTTCAATAACGTGGAGTGTTTCTAAAAGTGAGGCGTGTCCCTTTTCGCCAAGCGAAGAGGCAGTAATAAGCGCCACGGGCTTATGCGAAAACTCACACGATGAAACTGTCCAATCAATCGCATTCTTGAGTGTCCCCGGTACTCCCATTGCATATTCGGGCGTACAAATAAGTACGCCATCAGCCTGTCGGAGTAGATTGCGGAAATAGGCTACCGAGCGGGGCGGATTATCTGTGTCAAGGTCAGGATTAAAATGCGGGATTTCTGCCAGTTGGTCAAAAATCGTAATCGCAAACTCCTCCTTTGATAATTCCGCTATTGCTTTGATATAATTGAGATTGGATGATTGAGCACGCGTGCTGCCGGATATGGCAAGGATGTTCTTTTGAATGTTCATAGATAGAGTATTTATTGGGATAATTCGGGTCTAAACAAAGACTTCTAAACAACTTTAATTCAAGCAACGGCAATCAATGACAGCACTGAAAATACGCAATTCCGCCAATCTGAGCGAACGAAGTAAGAAGATTCATTGTTATCCAACAGACACATCGCGCAAAAAACGTCGATGTTCAGCAGGTAGCCTCCACCAAGGCGTTGAAGGAAATTCATGATGTTCGTAATGATAGCCAAAATGATAGCACGTCAGAAACGAAAGCAGCGTTCCAAACGAATTTGTTCGGGAGCGGTGCCGATTCGTATAGCCTCCATCGAGCGCAAGAGGATTTGGCTCTTTGTGCGGCAGATATGTGCCAAAATAAAAGAGCTGAACTGTGCTTGCTAACGACGGCACAACCCAAAACAAAACAATGCTTTGTACAGGAATGTGGAGGACGTGCTGCATAAGATTAAATATCAGAGCCATGCCCACAAGCTGCTTCCAGCCGATATAGTTCATCAAGAAATGAATGTACCACCGCGCAAAGCCCCTGTGTTCGCCATCGTGGAAGTCGGGGTCTGCGTGCGGCGTAGCGACGTGGCGGTGATGCTCCCAATGTTTATGCCAAAGTTTTTTATACGAGAAAAGCGCGTAGAGCCTTACCGCTACAACACCGAGCACGTGATTGAGCGCTCTGTAATGCCTGCACACTGCACCGTGCATGGCATCATGCGCAGTGATGAAGAGTCCGGTAAAAAGAAACGTCTGAAGCGCAATGTGACCAGCGCTTTGCAAGGGGTGCGTGGCAAAAGCATCAAGCGAGAGGGCGTATGCCAGATGCACCGCCCAAGCGAACATGATTGCCAGCGCAATGGCAATACCTTTCACGCTATCTGTTTTTGTGAAACGCATATCGGCTTGTGTCGTGAGTGATAATCAGTGTTGTTGAAACCTGCTTTTTACTTGCCAAAGAGACGGGCGTACACGCTATGACCGTCTTCGGCAAAACGCTCAAAATATCCCGTGTACCACTGGCATAATGCCGCGCCTGCCGAAAAACTTTCCTCTACGTCTTGCAAGGTTGCTATGCCGCCGGTACGAATGATGTGAAATTCTCGTGCTAATGACCGTGAAGCAGCGTAATTGCTTGCTGTACGAACAAGTTCCAGCGACGAAACGCGAAGCGGCTCACCACTCACGCCACCGCCGAAGGTTTGAGTAAAATAATCAAAAAGTGCGTGATCGTCTTTGTGCAACGTCATTCGGTGCCGGGCGTACTGCGTGGAAGTGTTGCCAAAGTTTACCCCATCGTAGCCATGCGAAAGTAAGACATCCAGAAGCGGTACGACATCAGCAGTTGCCGTATCGGTTGAAAATTTCACGACAACGGGTAGATTTCGTGTGCGCTGCTGCAGAAAGTGTCGGCTAATGTATTCAAGCCGTTCTGCGATTGCCTCCAGCGTTGATGCGCCGTGCGCCACATTCGGGCAGCTCTCGTTTATTTCCAGAAAATCCACACCCGCCCTATCATACCACTCCATACCACGCGCAAGTTCCTGCAAAGCCTGTTCTCCACTTGATTCCGGGTCAGTCATCAGGCTTGCTCCAATGGGAAAGTGCTCTTTTTTCTCAAATGCCGCAAGGCGCTTTGCGACTGCTTCGTGACCATCATTGGGCAGCCCCAGCCAGTTCGATGCCGCTCGTGAGCGTGGGTATGGTGCAAATGGCTTTGTAATACCATTGCGGACGTTGCCTGTGCGCTTGTGAGCGGTTGTTGTTCCGGCAAGATAACCGCCAGCACCTTGACAAAAGACCATATCATACCCTTCACCCTGTTTGAACATTCCGGCGGCATTCAAAAGTCCATTCCGAAATGTCAAGCCCCACAGTGTCCGCTTGTGATACGCTGCAATACTGACTGGAGCGGGCTTCTCGGCGGCAAGTGCCGACAAGAAAACATTCCTGCCCGAAGAATAAAGCTGTGTCGCCAATGGTGGCGGCAAATGAACGGCAAGCGGGCGCACAATATGGTCAAAACGGGCAATTGATTCTGCAAGCATAGCATACATTCAAATGGTGCACAAAAGATGTGATAAGTTATCAGCAAAAACCTCACCTGCGGCAATGCTTTGGGTAAGCGATTGATGAAGCAAGTGAGGTTTGATGCGGCATTGGCGTTGCGGTTACAGTATCTTATCGTTTTTTGTCTTTGGTATTGCCCGCGCTTCCGTTCGATTGTCCCGGAAGTGAGCGTCCTTGACCTCCGGCAGCTTCTTGTGCTTCGCGGAGGCGTTTTTGCAGCCAACCCTCTTTTTTCGGTGCTTTTTTGAGGTCGGCAAGCGTCATTTTGTTCTTGGCAAAATGCGTTGTATAGTATTGCTGCGCCACGCTCAGGATATTAAACATGAAGTAGTAAAGCGACAAGCCGGACGGCAGAGCGCTAAAACCAAACGTCATCATCACCGGCATCAGATAAACCATTGCGCGTTGCTGGGGGTCTTTAACGGTTGCGTATTGCTGTGCGAACATCGCCAGACCGGATGCAATCGCCAAGCCGGAAACAATATCAACATTCAAAAGTGGCAGTTTGAAGGGCAAACGGATGATTTCATCAGCAATGGAAAGGTCGTGTATCCAGCCGAAGAAAGGCGTTTGGCGAAGACTGATATCGGACGAGAAAACGCTGTAGAGTGCCGTAAAAATCGGGATTTGCAGCACAAGCGGCAAACACCCGCCAGCAGGATTGATGCCGTATTGGCTATAGAGCGCCATTGTTTCTTGTTGCTGTTTCTGCATATCATCTTTGTACTTCGTCTTGATTTTTTCCATCTCTGGCGCGAGCAACTGCATCTTTTGTGCGGTGCGTGTCTGCCCGACGGTGAGCGGATGCAACAGCAATTTCATCACCAGTGAGAAAATGATAATTGCCAAGCCATAGTTCGAGACAATAAACTTATAGACGAAGCGCAAAAGTGGCAAAATAAAGTATTCACCGACCGGATGAGCAATATATTGCAAGCCCAAGAAAGATTGGCTTGCGAAATTAAATGCCGATTCCAAGCCATATGGCTTCAGCACTTCATAGTCCACCGGTCCAATATAGACCGTAAAGTTGTCCACACGATTATTGCGGTAGGGAACGTCAATTTTCATGTCGTAGTACTCCAGCACGCCTTCTTGCGGAGCATCCATTTTGTAGCCTGTAAGCGTTGTTTGGAGCGTTTCGTTACTCAGTGCTGCCGAGGGCTTGATAGCAGCCACAAAATACTTCGATTTAATCGCTGCAAAGTCCAGTACACCATTGGTTTCGACGGGTTTCGCATCTCCGCCTGCATCAATTTCCGAAGCCGTTCCATTTTGAGCGAGCCACGCTTTTGCTTGGCTGGACTCATCCACGCTGTTTTTTTCTTGGAACTGCAAGCCATTTTGCCAAAGCAGCGTGTATTTTTTGTCCATGACGCCGTCCATGCCGCTTATACGAACAGCAAGATTTGTGTGGTAGCTATTCCCGTAGAAGGTGTATGTTTTCTCAATAACACCGCCATTGGCAAGCGCAAGCGTTGCGACGATGGATATGGAGTCGTTACCCGACACGCGGAAGTAATTTCCCTGTGCACGTGGATTTTTTACGGCAAAGTAAAGCTCGCGTGTGTCCACCACATTGCTTTCGCGCGTGGCAGCACCTTGTCCGTCGTTTCTGTCAATGAATTTTATACCAAGCGCACCGAACTGATTTTTGAAAGGAACGAGCTGTACGGTATCGCCATACCAAGACTTAAATTCTTTTAATCGCCACGAGCGCACTGTACCACCTTCAGCAATGATGCGGGCTTTGATATGGTCATTTTCGACGACGATAGATTCATTCGCACCGGAAAGGTGTTTGTCATAGAGAGCGCCGAACTTACTGTGAAGCGGGTTGTTTGTTTTGCTTGATGCGCCCGTTGCCGCTTGCTGCGAAGTTCCTTGCGAAGAAGTGGGCGATTTGGTGGTTTCTGAGGAGGCTGGCTGTTGAGCGCTCTGCTCTTTAGTATTTTGCTGCTGAGCATTCTGCTCTTGAGCATTTTGCTCTTGAGCGCTTTGCTGCTCGCTCTGCTTTGGCTTTGGGGGCGGCGCTTGGATGGAAGTCCACGTCATGTAGCCAGCGACAATGATAGCGATAAGCAAAAAACCGATAAACTGTTTTCGTTCCATAGAATTTAAGTACGAATGACGAATTAGGGATTACGAGTTAAGATTGCAAAAATTACGGAACAAGGTCAACGCCGCCCGGATGAAAAGGATGGCATTTACTAATGCGCTTCATGGCAAGCCAGCCGCCACGAAAAGCACCGTGCTTTTCGACGGCTTCAATTGCATACACCGAACAGGTCGGATAGAACCGACACGCTGCCGGAAGCATGGGCGAAATAATGCGTTTGTACAGCCGCAAGAATAAGAGTACAAGCCACTTCATGGTATGCCTACGTTTCGGTGATAGAGTGCATTCTCGAACGATAATACCGTTCTGCGTTTTGAAAAATACGCTCGACAAGCGGTTGAATTTCCGCCAGATGTAATAGAGACGGCTTGTCGGGAATGATGTTGCAAATAAGCACAATTGCGGCAATCGGGAATGGTTCCTTCTCTCCATGAAAGGGCATCGCGCTCGCTTCCCAAAGGGCATTTTGCACCGCAGCTCGAAGAATCCGCTTGATGCGGTTACGCATGGCGGCAGGGCGCGTACGCCGCTTGGCTCCTACGCCTACAAGTACCGTATTTGCGGCGGTGTCGGCGAGCTTGGCAGTATCGGGCAATGATGTTTTGAGCGCTGCCAGCGTATGGCGAAAAAGAATAAATCCCGTCACGCCGCGATAAGCAAACCGTGCTCCATGCTCAAAGACAATATCAAATGTACCGTGTCCTTTCAGCGGTGCAATGCGGACGTTCTGTGTTGCCATTGGGAAAAATAATTGATGCCAAAAGTGCTAAATGTGTCCCCACTACCGAAGTGCTAAACACAAATCAGGCGCAAGAAGAGTATTCATGCGCCTGAAAAGAAATAATCAATCATTGCCGATTGGGAAGTGCAAAGCCGATTAACCGTTGCGTGGTTCATCACTAACGGTGAGGCGATGCCGCCCTTTAGCGCGGCGTGCCGCAAGGACTTTGCGTCCGTTCTTGGTCGCCATGCGTGCACGGAAGCCGTGTACTCGGCGGCGGCGGATTTTGCTGGGTTGATACGTACGTTTCATTGTGCGTTATGAAATAACAGTGAAAAACGAATAATTGTTTTTGCGGTACTTTAGCGAAAGACTACAAACATAGTAAAATTTTGTGAAATACACAGCATTTTTTTTCTAATGAATGTTCGCAAAACTTCATAACGCCGCGCAACAATCATTCATCGAAAACTCTACATTGTGCGCTCAAACACTCGTTAGAGTTTTACAATTTCGCCATTTTCGAGGCTTCAGGAAAGAGCGTCAGTGCTTTTTCTAATTGCTTGTTTTGAATAAGAGCAATAATAAATGCACTGTCCTGCCAATTCCAGATGAAACTTGCAACCATGCCTTTCATAGTCGTGCGCAGCATCGCCTCTTCTTTGTCCCATTGGTCGGCATTCCACTCTACTTTTTTCTCTTTTGCAAGTTCTTTGTAGGTATTCAAAAGCGTATCATCAACCTTGTAACCGGTCAAAAATGCTTTCAAATCTTTACCGTATTTTTTGCGAATGTCGTTGCCGTGCTTCAGGATGTACTCTTGCGTTGCTTCAGGGAATACGCCGCCTCTGGCGAGGGATTGGTAGAGCTTGCCGACAGTATCGCTTTTGACGACATAATCCGGCACAATGCCACCGCCACCGACGACCTTGCGACCATTCGCAGTTTTGAATGTTGGGCGTGAGGAATCAGCATTTTCGCGGGCGTGCTCAAAGTTTGCTCCTTCTTGGAGGTCAATGCGTCCGTCTTGAGCATTGTACGATTTTTTGTCCTTGAACGCGCGTTGAATGAGGCGACCTGACGGCGTATAGTATTTAGCAGTAGTCAGTTTTATGGAAGAGCCGTCACGCAGCGGGAAGAACTGCTGAACCAAACCCTTGCCAAATGTGGTCTCACCAACCACAATACCACGGTCAAGATCTTGAATTGCGCCCGATACAATCTCGCTTGCCGAGGCAGAACCGCCATTGACCAAGACCACCAACGGTAAATCTTCAAGATTTCCGGCTGCGGTGGACGGGTACGATTCGCGGACTTTTTCGCTGCGGTCTTTGGTATAAACAAGCGTACTGCCTGCTTTGATGAACTCGTCTGCCAAGCGCCATGCTTGGTCGAGATAGCCGCCCGGATTATTCCGCAAATCTAGCACAAGGCGCTTCATTCCTTGCTTCTTGAGGTTCTTTACGCCTTCGACTACATCTTGTGTGGTGGTAGCAGCAAAGCGGTCAATAAAAATGTAGCCGGTTTCTTTGTCAATCATGTAGCACGCCACAAGCGCAGGCGTGTTGATTTGGCTGCGGATGATTTCAATGTCCATGAGTTTATCGGAGCCGATGCGTTTGACGGTTACAACGACCTTTGTGCCAAGCGG
>Ga0075163_10005296_pt1 | contig 17213 bp, 16 predicted proteins | sample JI1023141ADNA_FD_71478 | JGI IMG/M metagenome (GOLD analysis project Ga0075163, IMG submission 71478) | Wastewater effluent complex algal communities from Wisconsin, to seasonally profile nutrient transformation and Carbon sequestration -... | ecosystem: Engineered > WWTP > Effluent > Algae...
GTTTATTGATATCAGCTCCAGATTTAATGAGTATTTCAACAATATTAGGTAAGTTATTACGAATTACAAGATGTAATGGTGTATTACCTTCGAAATTTGGTGTATTGATATCAGCTCCAGATTTAATGAGTATTTCAACAATATTAGGCAAGTTATTACGAATTGCAAGATGTAATAGTGTATAACCATTATTATTTGGTTTATTGATATCAGCGCCTGATTTAATGAGTAATTCAACAATATTAGGTAAGTTATTACGAATTGCAAGATGTAATGGTGTATAACCATTATTATTTGGTTTATTGATATCAGCTCCAGATTTAATGAGTATTTCAACAATATTAGGAGACAACTTGTCGTCAATTGCATAATGTAATAGTGTATAGCCATTAATATCTGGTTTATTGATATCAGCGCCTGATTTAATGAGTAATTCAACAATATTAGGTAAGTTATTACGAATTGCATATTGTAATAGTGTATAACCATTATAATCTGGTTTATTGATATCAGCTCCAGATTTAATGAGTATTTCAACAATATTAGGTAAGTTATTACGAATTGCAAGATGTAATGGTGTATAACCATTATTATTTGGTTTATTGATATCAGCTCCATGATTAATGAGTAATTCAACAATATTAGGTAAGTTATTACGAATTGCATAATGTAATGATGTAACATCATATTTAGTTGGTTTATGGATATCAGCACCGTAAGTAATTAATAGTTCAAATATTTTTGGTAGATTATAGTTAATTGCAAGATGTAATGGTGTTTCGCCAGTATTATTTGGGTTATTGATATCAGAACCATGAGTAATTAATAGTTCAACTATTTTTGGTAGATTTTTTCTAATAGCAAAGCATAATAAAGTATCGCCATATTCATTTGTATCATTAGGGTCATTGTTTTGTTTAAGTAGAGTTTCGAATAATTCAATATTGTTGAATTGAATAGAGTTGAATAGTGATTCGGAATTTGAAGTATGAGGGTCCATGGATTATAGAGATGATAATAAGATAATAATTTCAATTTTAAAATTAAAAAAATATAAAAAATAAATCATTGTATTGTTTTTGATTGATTTATAATAGTAATTATTTCTTTTTCTGAGGTAATTAATTGTTTGCCAATTTCAAATAAGATATTATCTCCAACTTGTTTTTTTCGTAATCCAATACAAGTAGTTAAGAATTGGTTATGTATATATGTTTTAAGTATGTCAATAATATCATAATGACGTTTTTCAATAGCTAAATCTAATGGTGTAATGTGTGAAAAATTTTTTATATGAGGATTAGAGCCATGTTTAAGGAGTAATTCTACGATAGTAGGTGCATTTTCGAAAACGGCACTAAATAATGGGGTATTATCATATCGATTTAGTTTATTAACATCAGCACCTTTTTTAATGAGTATTTCAACAATATCGGTAAATCGATACGTAATTGCTGTATGTAATGGATATCTGAAAGTATCATAATTAGTAATAACGGCACCGTGTGTGATGAGTAGTTCAACCATATTTGGTAAGTTATATGTAATTGCATAATGTAATGGTGGTTTATAGTATATATTTTGTTTATTAACATCAGCACCAAGGGTAATTAATAATTCAACAATATTAGGTAGATTATATCTAAATGCTATATGTAATGGTGATTCACCAACATGATTTTCTTTATTGATATCAGCACCACGTTTAATTAATAATTCAACAATATTAGGTAAGTTGTTTCGACTTGCAAAATGTAATGGTGTATAACCAAAATACATATTATTTTTATATTCTGGTTTATTAATATCAGCTCCCTTATTAATTAATAATTCAACCATATTAGGTAAGTTTTTTTTAAATGCAATACATATTGGTAATTCACCAGTATTATTTTGTTTATTGATATCAGCGCCGTAATTAAGTAATAGTTCAACTATTTTTGGTAGATTTTTTCTAATAGCAAAGCATAATATTAATTTGTAGTTTGCCTTTGGCAAACGTTACAAATTCATAAAAAAGTTAATTTTTCGTTTCACGAAAAATACTTTTTTAGTATCATCGTATTCATTTGTACTATTAGGGTCAATATTTTGTTTAAGTAGAGTTTCGACTAATTCAATATTGTTGAATTGAATAGAGTTGAATAGTGATTCGACGTTTGAAGTATGAGGGTCCATGGATTATAGAGATGATAATAAGATAATAATTTCAATTTTTTTTTAACAATTAAAATAAGAAAATAAAAAAATATCATTTTTCAATAAGTTTATTTGATTGATTTATAATGGTAATTATTTCTTTATTTGTAAATGTGTTTAAAATATTTTTACCTATTAGAAATAATGCATTATCGGCAATATTGTGAGATTTCAATGCAATACATATATATAGGAAAAGTTTTTTATTATATGAATTAAATAAATTGATTATATAACTATTTGGTAATTGTCTTAATGCTAATGCAAAGTCTAAAGGTGTTTTACCATCATTACTTGGTTTATTAGGATTAGCCCCATTTTTAAGTAGTAGTTCAGCAATATTGTCAAACATAGTGCAAACTGCATAATGTAAAGGTGTTGTACCATATATACCTGGTTTATTGACATCAGCGCCATTTTTAATTAGGAGTTCAGTAATATTTAGATAATTTTTTTTACATATTAATAGAAATGGCGTATTATAATAGTTATCTGGTTTATTAATATCAGCACCAAGTTTAATTAATAATTCAACAATATTTATATTTGGGTTATGGATATCAATTGCAGTATGTAATGGTGTAAAATTAATAGAATTTGGTTTATGGATATCAGCGCCATTTTTAATGAGAAGTTCGATAATATTGGGTAGATCTTCTCGAATTGCTTCATGTAATGGTGTATTTCTAGAATTATCTTGATGATTGATATCAGCACCATTCTTAATAAGAAGTTCAACAATATTAGGTAGATTTTCGTTAATTGCATTATATAATGGTGTACATTTATTGATATCTGGTTTATTAATATCAGCACCATTTTTAAGTAATAATTCAACAATATTAGGTAGATTATAAATAACTGAATGATGTAATGAAGATCGCCCATATTTATCTTGTTTATTGACATCAGCGCCATTTTTAATGAGTAGTTCAATCATACTTGGTAGATTTTCTTTAATTGCAATAAATAATGGTAATTTATTACTATTATTTGTATTATTAGGGTCAATATTTTGTTTAAGTAGGGCTTTGACTAATTCAATATTATTGGATTGAATACAGTTAAATAGTAATTCGACGTTTGTAGATTGATGGTCCATGGATTATTAAGATGTTAATAAGAGATTAAATTTCAATTTTAAAATTTAAAAATATAAAAATAAATCGTTGTATTGGTTTCATTCAGTTTTGTATCATGGTATAATAGGTGAGATGATGCAATTGTAGCCACATAATTTCCAAATAATATTTTGTAATAAATGGTTGTTATTATGGTTAGGTGAAAGTTTGTAAAAACTATGGGATTCTACATATACATTTGATACAATGTCGTTTTTATGATTTGTATCATCAGTAATTCCGATTTTGATAATAGGAATATTAAATGAAATCAAATAATTCCAGTGAGTGAGAATATATTGATAAGATTTAATGTCATTAGTAAAATATGGAATTATTATAATATCACTGTCAATGTGAATAATTTCACTGTCATGGTGAATAAAATTACTGGTATTAGGGATGGAATCATTATAATTGGGTAGTTGAGTTGGTATAATTTGTATGTTGATGTTGCCTTTGTTGGTCATTACATTGAAATTTGTAAAAATATCATTAGTGGTATGTGTATTAAATAGAGAATTGATAAGTGGGAGTATTAATTCTTTATAGTGGTGTAAATCTTGATAGATAATATTAATTTTATAAGGCATTTTTTCGTTATATGTTATTTTTTATTTTTAAGGTAAAATAATATTCAATTTTAAATTTGAATTAGAAGTTTAATAATAATAAATAATTAATAAGAATATAATAATATTTTAATAAGATTAAACAATTAATGACTTCGGTGAGTAAGAATATAACGAATTATAGGGAATTAAATGGGGTATTGGAAGCGTATGAGTATATATTTGAGGATGTGGTGACTGAGGGTAGGTTGGGTAATAAGTATCATTGGCAGATAAAGGTGAGAGTAGTAGATACAAATTTGGATAAGTTAGATAAGAAGTATTTTGTATTGATAGATGATAGTTGGTTTGATTCAAAAATTATGTTGCCAGATAATTTAGCGGGGTATATTGTGGTGGATAAGTATATAGAGGATGGGGCAAAGCATGAAGTGAGTCCGACAATAATTACGGAGGGTAAGAATAAGGGGAAGGCGAATGCTACGAATGTGTTTACACAGGCGTTGTCGGAAGCATATAGTTTAAGGTTGAAGTATATAAGTAGGAATGCGAGTGATCAGCAGAATGGTGGTGTAACATTGTATCCGCCAATGTTGGCGAATAAGTATGTGGTGTTTGATAGTGCATATAAGTATCAGCAGCCAAAGTTTAATGGGGTAAGGGCGGTGATGACATTGGTTAATGATAAGGTGGTAATTTATAGTAGGCAGTTGAAGGAGTATACGCAGTTTGGGTATTTGAGAAAATTTGCGAAGAGGTTTATTAATGATGGTACAGAGTTGTTGAAGGATAAGTATCCAGGGGAGGAAATTAAGTTATATATAGATGGTGAGTTATATAAGCATGGGGTTAGTTTGCAAGATATAAGTGGTGCGGCAAGAAAGAAGACGTCAAAGTCGGAGGTGAAGTTGGATTATTATTGTTATGATTGTTTTGTGCCAGGATTGGATTTAAAGTATGAGGATAGGAAGGAGTTGTTGGATATGTTATTTGAGGATCCGGAAATTTATGGGAATATTAAGAAGGTAATAACATGGGATGTGACGGATGAAGAATCAATTATGAAGAATCATAAATGGTGTTTAAAAAATAAATATGAAGGAAGTATGATTAGGTTGAATGAGCCATATGTATATTCATATAAATCATATCATAGTAATGTGTTGTTGAAATTGAAACCAAAATTAGATGCAGAGTTTGAAATATCTGGGTTCTTTGAGGCGAAAAATGGTAAAGCAAAGGGTTGTTTAATGTGGAAGTGTGTAGTGAAAAATGAATTGTATGAAGAAGAGTCAATACATTTTAATGTAACGCCAATGGGGACATTAGAAGAGAGAAAACAAATGTATTTGTATTTGTGTAAAATTAATCCAAAAACAAAGAAAACAAATTTTGAGGAAAAATATAAAGGTAAACCATTAACTATTCAGTTTGATGAATATTCAACAGATGGAGTTCCTGTTAGAGCAAATGCAATTGCTATCAGAGATTATGAATGATTTAAAATATAAATTTAAAAAATAAAAAAAATATAAAAATATTATTTTCAATAAGTCATTTTTCAATAAGTTTATTTGATTGATTTATAATAGTAATTATTTCTTAATTCAATACAAGTAGTTAAGAATTGGTTATGGATATATGATTTTTAAGTATGTCAACTATATCATAATATTGTTTTTCAATAGCTAAATCTAATGGTGTAAGGTGATCTGTATTTGTAATATGAGGATTAGCTCCATGTTTAATAAGTAGTTCAAATATATTATTAGGTAGTTTACAATAAACTGCATAATGTAATGGTGTTTCACCTTTTTTATTTTGTTTATTAACATCAGCACCAGAATTAATGAGTAGTTCAATAATATTATACGGTATAAACCAAATAGTTGCCATAATTAATGGACTATTATCGTATTTATCTGGTTTGTTGACATCCGCGCCATTTTTAACGAGTAGTTCAACAATATCGAAGCAATGATCTATAATTGCAGTATTTAATAGGGGTACACCTTTTTTATCTGCTTTATTAACATCAGCTCCATTTTTAATAAGTTGGTCAACAATATCAGGTCGATCATATTTAATTGCCCTATATAATGGTGTATCGCCATTTTCATTTGTACTATTAGGGTCAATATTTTGTATAAGTGGTGTTTTGATTAATTCAACATTCCTGGTTCGAACATATTTGAAGAATGATTCGACGTCTGAAGATTGAGGATCCATGGATTATAGATATGTTATTAATAGAATAACTTTCAATTTTTAAAAGAGAAAAAAAGAGAAAATTGTTCTTGGAAAACATGTGAACTTATCTATATATTTTTTTTATAAGTATAAATAATAGAGGGTAGATAAAATCTTATGAACGATATATGTGTTTATAAGAATAAATGGTATTTAGTACATTTTTTTTCCCAAATTATTGTATAAATATGTATTAGTTCATACATAAATTGATCAGATCTATGTATAATTTGCCAAGAATATTTCCTATATATTTATATATATTTGTTTAAATGAAAATTTTATTATTAAGTAGTTTTTCCGCCACAGCATAATGATGTGAAGAAGCTTTTGGTTTTAGTAACAGTTTTAATAACGAGTTGGTGTTTGCTAACAGCGCATAGGGTGTCAATGGTAAAGGGGATAACTTCGTTAATAATAAATTTAAGTTGGTCGATAGTTTGAACATTGGTGTGGTCGGAAAGATCGGAGATTTCTATTTTTTTATCGGTAAATTTCTTCAAAATTTCGAGTACAATTTTTTTCTTATCGGAGCCTTTCATAGGGAATTCTTCAACAATGTGCATGATACGGGCGGTAAATTCGGTAATATTTTTAGGATCAATGCTAGCAGCATCAAGCTTTTCCATAGCAATTTTCACAATCATATCGAAAGCTTGGTCAAATATAAATTGTTCAAAATTAGTTGTATTGTCATTAGTTGTATTGTCTACATTATCATTTACAATATTAGAAACGGGTAATTCGGGTAAATCAGGGTCGGATTTATCGATATGTTTACGTTGGCGGTGGCGTTTAGTTTTAGTGGACATGATGTGATGTTATAGTTATTATATTTATTATATTATTAGTAAGTATATTATTTTAATTGGAATATAGAATATTTTTTTTTAATTGGAATGTAGAATAGATATTCAAATTAAATATTAATGATTATAGTTGTAGATATCATTATTGAATATGGAAACAAAGGTGGTGATGAAACCGATAACGAATGTTATTAGGGGGAAATTAAATAAGATTACGGTGGAAAATATTGAGTCAATTGCGAATGGGATATTGGAAATAAGTAGGGAAATTAAGAATCCGAATACATTGAAGGAATTGTGTAATGATATTATAGCGGGGGTATCGGAAGGTAAATATGAATTTTTGTATGCATATGTATGTGCGTTGTTGTTTAAGTTTGCGCCGGAGTTTAAATATTTTGTTAAAACAAATGAAACGAATAATACTTTGTGTAGGATAGTAAATGTGAAGGGTATTATTTATGATGAGTTTTTTAATATAGTGAATAGGAGTGTTAATCCAGATTATAGTGTGGATGTGTCATTGGATAAGGCGAAAAAGAAGTTGAAGTCGATGATAGTATTTATGGGTGATTTATATAAATATAATGTAATTACATTGGAGCAGTTAAATAGTTTATTTATGATAAATATGGAAGTGATTAAAACGGATTCGGAGTATATAGATAAGATAGATAGGTCAATAGCTGTGGATAATATGGTAACATTGTTATCGCATTTAGGTGTAAGTAAAAAGATTGAGCAGGAAAATATTTTATGGATAAGGCAAGTATTAAGTGAGTTAGTAAAGGCGAAGGATAATATAAATACACAGTCAAAGTTTGGTGTGGATAAAGTAGTGGAATTGAGTAAAAATAATTGGGTAATAAAAAGTATAATGGTAGATGAAAAATTGGTAGAAGATAAGAAGGCAATTGAAATTGATAATAAGTTATCAAATATAATTTTGAATATAAATGATATTAAATATAAACATACAAATGATCATAATATAATTCCGGATACAAAAATAGCTGGCTGGAATGTTATTTTTATTTAAAAAATGTTATTTTTATTTAAAAAATTAAATGTTATATTTTTTTTTAAATTTGAAATAAAACTATCATTTATATTACAAAATGGAAGAAATTGAAAAAGAAATAAGAAAATTGTATAATTTAAAACATACAAATGATAATGTAAAACATACAAATGATAAACATACAATAGAAGAAATAATTAAAAAAGATTTAGATGAATATAGGAATAAGATTGATATTGAGCATAGTGTGGATGTAAAGGTGGAAAAATATGGTGAGAAGAGGTTATTTGAATTGATGCAAAAGTATAAAGTGGGGGATTTAAAAATTGCAAATAGTAATTTTGATTATTTCGCATATATTTATCAAAATATAAATTATAAAACAATATCGCCGTTAATTACGGGATTGATAATAGCGTTATTTACATATTATATTTATGCATATATGAATAAATTATATGCAATGTTTGATGATAAAAATATACAGATGACAACGATTGGAGCTTCATTTTTAATTTCAAATATTAGTTCAAGTATAGTATCGAGTATTTCGCAGTTGATTGATAAAGTAATAAATAATATGGTATATAGTAATCAAGATAGAATATTAGCTATAAAAGAAGAAATTACAAAGGATTATAATAAAAAGAAGAGTGAATTGCCGGAAAGAAATATCATTATTATAAATAACATCCTTAGCAATACTGCTAAATATTTTGATAAATATCATAAGAGTGATGAGAAAAATTATGACTTAGTATATGAATATATTAATGGAGTGTATCCAAGAATTTATGATAATTTAATGTGTTTTCCGATGAAGGCTAAATCATTAATGGATATTGATGATGTACAAATAAATACATTTATTGGTAAGTTACCAAAGGAAAATCATGATCAAATGAGAGAATTTTTATTGAATATAAAGGATAATTCATGTATTGATAAGGTTAATCAAAGATCAATATTATATTTATATGGGCCACCTGGAACGGGTAAGACGGTATTTGTAAGTAATTTATCCAAATTACTGAATTTACCAGTCAAATTAATCAATTTAAATAAATATAATTCAACTAAATTTTCAGTGGAAGAAATAACAGGTGAGGACTCACATCATGCTGAGTATATATATCATGCAAATGAACATATTGAGAAAGGTATAACTAAATACGAAATGTATGGGGTTATAGGTTCGACAATTATTGAAAATCAGATGTTAAATCCAATTATATTTATGGATGAGGCATCAGAACATTTGCAGAAGTCATCAAAGTTAATTACATATTTTAAGGACATATTGAATCCTGATAAACATTCTATTGAATTGAGTGCATGTGATGGTTTAAGGATTGATATTTCAAAAACAATAATGATATTTGCGGGAAATCAAGAAATTGATGATACTATTAAGCAGAGAGTAATTCAGATTAATTTTACAAAGTTAGGAATTGCAGAAAAGTATAATGCATTAATGACATCGTTTGCAAACGCAATTAATAAATTGAAATTATTAAAAATAGATACATATGTTATCACAATGCATGTGATTAAATATATTCCTTATATTTTAGATAAAGATATGAAGATATGTCCAGGTGGTAGAATTATTAAATCGGTAGTGGATTCAGTAGTGCAATATATAAGAATTTTAATAAATTATAAAATCGAAATTTCGCAGGATGTGATGATTAAATATATAGATATGTTGTTTGATCGTAAGATAACGGCATCTGAAAAAATTGAAAAAAATAAAAATAATGAAAATAATAAAAGCAATGAAAAAATTGAAAATAATGACATCATAGAAAGTAAAAGTTAAATGTTATTTTTTTTTAAATTTGAAAGTAGTTATAAATTAGATATTAAATTATATTATGTAATTACATTTAAGAACAATGAATAAACGATTATTTTCATCATTTATAGTGCATAGTAAAAATTATATTTCGTTATATAAGTATAATTACTCGATACATAATTTTTTAATTAAAAGTATTGAGATGAAATCACCAAAAAAAACATATGCAAATCAGCATATGGAAGATATTGTTAAATCATATTTATATAAAAATATCAAAGTATCATCGGATGGAATAACAGATACAATGGTAATTCCTATTAAATTTGATTTATTGGCATCATGTGGTAAAATTGATAAATTATCAAATGATATCGCATTAATGTATTTTAATGCAACATTAGAAATTGATTATAAATCGGAGACAGATATTGGTAGAATGTTTGAACAAATTATTAAAGATGAAATCAATTTATCGATTTATCATATTATAGATTAAATTAGACATTAAGTGTCATCGCCGTCGAAAACAAATAGTGCGGCATGTAAGGGGTTTTCGGCGAAATTTTTGGCGTGGGTGGTGTTAGATCCAGTTATTTTTTTGCAATGTGGGTCAGGGTTGGTTTCGCCAGTGCGGTATTTATGTATAATGTCGTTGCCATCTTCGGCGGTGTATTTAACAAATGCAACGGCTTTTTGGATGGCGGGTGCTACGTCGGATTTAATAACAGAGTAAATTTCTTTTCGGACATCTTGGCGTGTTTGGTCACTGAGTACAAGTTCTTTGCCTTTGGTTTCAGATTGTTTAATTTTTTCGTCGATGAGTTTAAATTTGTCGTCAATATATTTAATCATGGAAAGTTTGAGTTCTTTGATTTTGTCATCAACATATTGTTGTATTAGACCATAATCGATGTCATTAGGTTTGTGTTTATTACTCATTTGAATATGTTATAATATTCATTATTGTGTATTTAATTTAAATGTAAAAAAATAAATATTAGGTGTTAATTGTTAATTAATGAATCGATTTGATTAATGATTTGGTTAATTTTAGATTTAAGGCGTGTGGTATCGTCGAATTTATTATTTAAGAATGGGTCTAGACGGTCGTAGATGTGGAAAAGATGGTCTTTTACTTTTTTAGCGGATGTAGTGTTATTGATGTTTATGCGGTGAGTATCGTAGATTTTAGTTAAGTAGGTGTTAGTTTTATTGATGTCTTTGCATGTATAGTAGATGTTGTCGATGATTTCGCCAAATATGCCATAGGTAAAGAATGTTGAATGGTTTAGGTCATTAAGAGTTATGATTTTGTTTTTCATAATGTTAAAGGTTAGAAAGTAATCATCAATGTGGTGTGGTAGAATATGTATGGAATAGTATTTTGAATACAATAAGCATAATTGTTGTTTGTCATTATTATTCAGGGCAGGTTTGTTTAATATGATGGTAATTTCTTGCATTTTATATATATAAGTGGAAATATTTTTCAATTTTAAAATTGAAAATTTAATTGTTATTTAAATATATAGATCATAGTATATATTCGACTTAAAATTGTTAATATAATTGTTAACAAATGAGTCAGAGTTCTATGGTTATATCGCAATCGTTGGTGCCAACGAGAGGGATAACTAAGGTTAGATTCTCTGTTACGGGGGATTTGGATAATGAGCAGGCATCATATGTGGCTATAGATAGTTATGATATGTTTAAGAATAATGTGCCATATGTGGGTGGTATATATGATCCAAAATTGGGTACAACAGATTATACATATAAATGTGATACATGTAGGAATGATAAAGAGGCGTGTATTGGGCATGAGGGGCATCATAGATTGAATTATCCGGTAAAGCAGCCAATATTTGAGTCAGATATTATAAAGTGGTTGAATGTGATTTGTTTTAAGTGTGGGAAGTGTATAATTTCAGATGAAAAGGTAAGGTCGTATGGGGGGAATACATTGAGGGAAGTATATAATTTTACAAAAACAACGAGTAGAAAATGTTATTGGTGTTCGAGTGTTAAAGAAGGTGGAAGTGAATTAGTAGACTCAATAATTATTAAAGAAAATAAAAATGATAATAAAACAGATGATAGTAAGAGGGTTAGGTTATCGGAGGATCCAATTTATATAGGGTCGGTGAAAATTAATTGGATGAAAAGGGGTGGGATAGAGAATCAATCGGATGAGATTAAGTCGGTGGTGGAGAATTTGCATCCGCAGGTAAAAAGAGATAAGTTAAATCCATATGTGTATAAGGCAATGTATACGGATAAGGATATGTTATTGTATGATGAGACAATTTATCCACATAGAATAGCAGAAATATTTTCGAGGATTTCAGATGATACGGTAAGATTGTTGGGTAGGGATCCATTGAGCCATCCAAATAAATTAATTATTAGTGTTATTAAAATTCCGCCGAGTGCAATTAGGCCAGATACACGTAGATTTGGTGGAATGAGGGTAGGTAAGACGAATGAGTTGTCAACGCCAATTCAATATATTTTAAAGAAGGATTCGAAGATTCCAATTGGGTTTAATGAGTTAGATCCAAAGTATTTAGCTAGTATAGAAAAGGTGAATGAGCATTATTATGATTTTGTGAAGGGTGCATCGGCGGGTAAGGTGAGTGCTAAACAAACATCAGCGCAGCCAAATAAATCATTGGGTAATTCATTCGTGGGGAAACGGGGGAATATTAGAAAGACACAGTTAGGTAAAAGAACAAATAAAATGATTAGGTCGACAATTAATTGTAATCCAGCATTGAAAATCGATGAGGTGGCAATTCCAATTGCGTTTGCGAGGAATATTCAGTATGAAGAGGTGTTGCAACCATATAATAAGGATAGATTGATGGTATATTTTTATAATGGGAGGAAAAAATATCCGGGGTGTACAATGATTAAGAAGAAGAATATAAAGGAGCCATTTTCGATTGAGAATATTAGAGAGGATTTCATATTTGAATATGGAGATACAATTTATCGTGATCTTATTGATGGAGATCACTTTTTATTTAATAGACAGCCATCGTTGCATTTTTCATCGATAGGTTGTCATCGTATAGTTATTAATAAAGATATTACAGCAAGTACATTGGAATTTAATGTAATTGCTTGTCCCTGGTATAATGCAGATTTTAAACCGTTGGAATCAACAGTAAGCGTCTTTAGTGGTTAAGTAATGTACCACTAGGGGTAAAGCGTGTAAACTTACTTGCATTTATAGAACTGGTCATTCTATAAGTTGCTATATAACTTACTAGTATTAACATTGCTTGTTATTTGTATAAATTGTATAAAATACATAAATTGTATATATTGTAAAAAATGTAAATTTTACTTTTTCATTTATAAAAAATTTGAATATAATTAACTAATTATATAAAAATACAAATGTAGCTTAATTTATTTTACTAATATTGTAAATATTGTATATAATGTAAAATATGTAAAATATTGTATATAATGTAAAATATTATAAATATTGTATATAAAATTAACAAGCAATGTTGGTGCGAAATCGTCAAATTGCGGGAATCCCCTTAGAGTCTTTGATACCGCAGATATATAGTGATATATATTGCTAGCAGTAGGGTAATGTCCTCACGGATGGTAATAACTCAAAGAATTGGGCAATCCGCAGCCAAGATACTAAAAAAAAATATAATTTTCTTAGTATAAGGTTCAGAGATCAGACGGCGATTGGTTAAAATAGACGGCAGACCAGCCTATATTTTAGCTTAAGGTATGATCCACAAATATATGAGAGTATATTTATATCTAATGTGGTAAATTTAGGGATGTTCTTGGGTTTGATTAATATTTTTATATCAAATCGGGAAAGGTCCGTAAACGCCGCAAAAGGTGTAGATGGTGACCAAATGAATGGTATCATGTTAACGTCAGCGGTAACGCAGCATGAGGCGAAGGAGATGGGTGGTGTGGAGAATTGGTTTATAAGTTATAAGGATTCGGCGCCAACGATAGGGCAGGCGGATGACTCGTTGATTGGGATATTTGAGTTGACGAGGGATACGGTAAAGATGGATAAGTATCATGCGTTGTTGTTGTTTGGGAATACGAGTAAGTTGCCGTCGTTTGAGGATAAGGTATATACGGGGAGGGATATAGTGAGTAAGTTATTGGAGGATACGCCGATTAATTTTAAGAAGAAGTCGGGGTTTTATAAGCAGGAGTATGCGCCGTTTATTAAGTATTCGCCGAGTGAGGTAAATATAGATATTAAGAATGGTGAGATGAGGTCGGGTGCATTGACGAAGAAGGAGGTGGGTGCTGGTGGATCGGGGTCGTTGTTTCATAAGATTCATATAGATTATGGTGCGGAGAAGACGTTAGAACAGATTCATAATTTTCAGCAAGTATCGATTGGGTATTTGTATCAGTATGGGTTTACAATTGGAATTGATGATATGATTTTGAATAAAACGGCATTGGAGCGTGTGAGACAGATAGAGACGAATTTGATTAATGAGAGTAGATTGATTACGGATAAATTGAATCGTGGTGAAATTGTGCCGCCAATTGGTAAGTCAACTGATGAATTTTATGAGGAGCAGCAAATTAACATTTTGAAGGTATTAGATGATTTTGTTGAGCCTATTTTGCAGTCGGTTGATTCGAGAACGAATAATTTGTTTAAGTTGATTTTGTCGGGTAGTAAGGGTAAGATTAACAATTTCTTTGCGATTGTTGGGGCAATTGGTCAAATTATTATTAATGGGTCTAGAATTGATAAGAGATTTGGGTTTGAGAGGACGATGGCATATTTTCAGAGGTTTGATACATCGCCAGAGTCGAGAGGATATATAGCAAATTCATATATGAGTGGAATGACGTCATCGGAATTTGTGTGTAATTCATTTAATGCGAGATTTGATATTATTTCTAAAGCATTGTCAACATCGATTACGGGTGAGAAGAATAGGGAGTCTGTAATGAATTTGCAATCGATTATAATTGATAATTTGAGGATGTGTAGGAAGGATAGTGCAGTGATTCAATTTACATATGGGGAGGATAATATAGATCCGAGAAGGGTGGTTAAGGTGAAGTTTTCATCGGTGTTTTATTCGGATGCGGAGTTTGAGGAAAAGTATAAATATATAAATTTGAATAAAGTATCTGTTGATATGAAGAAGATTTTTGATGAAGAATATGAAACAATATTATCGGATAGAATTTCATATCAGGATGTGTTTTTGGCGATAGAAAATAGAAGTTTTAAGGAATTAGCAACGGATGAGAAATATATGCCGATAGATGTGCAAAAATTATATGATGATGTATTGGCGAATTATGAGTTAAATGTTCCAAATACTAAATTGGTGTATGCAAGTGATTCAGATGTGTCATTAATGATATTAAAGGTTAAGGAATTTTGTGCGATTACGCCATATTTGTTGATGAATAAGCATCAAGAAGAGCGTAAAATTAAATTGTTGAGTTTTGTTGTTAAGACGTTGAGATTGTTTAAAACATTAATTAGATCAGTATTATATTCAAATGCATTGAGACGTATTAATATGAAATTATTGGACAATATTTTGGCAGAGATCAAAATAAGATATAAGCGTGCATTGGTAGATCCCGGTACTGCTAAGGGTATTATTGCAGCACAATCGTTTAGTGAGCCATTAACGCAATATATGTTGGATGCACATAAGAGATCGGCGGAGGGTGGTACGAGTAAGGATGATGTGATTAAGTTGAAGGAATTGTTGGGAGCGAAAACATTGGAGAAATCGGCAAGACCAAGGATGTTATTGAGGTTGCATGAGGAGTATCAGTATAATAAGGATAAGGTTCAGGAGGTGTCGAATCATATAGAAATGATGTCGGTTACACAGTTTGTGGATTCAACATTGATATTTATTGAGTCAATTCATAAGATTAGGCATCCAGCATATGTGCATGAGGAGGAGATGATTAAGGAGTTTATCAAGATGAATCCATTGAAAAAGATTCCAGCGGATTTAACGCATGTATGTATTAGGTTGGAGTTAAATAAGACAAAATTGATTTTAAAGAATATGCCATTGGAGTTAATCATTTGTAGGTTGAGTGATGAATTTAAAAGTACGTATATTGTGTATACGCCGGAGAATAGTAAACGTATTATTATTAGAATTTATTTGCGTAGTAGTGCATTTAAGGGTGTCATTAATGAAGCGGAAATTTTAGATATTAAGAATAAAATTAAGTCAATGATTATTCGTGGTGTAGATGGTATTATTAGTACTAATGTTGTACCACTTATTCGTAGTGAACGTAAAAAGGATGGGTCGATTGGACGTGTAATTTCAGCATGGGCAATTGAAACTATTGGATCAAATATTTATGGTGTTGCTAAAAATAAATACATCGATAGAAATAAAATTATAACGGATAGCACCGATGAAACTAGACGGATGTATGGAATTATTGCCGCTAAATATCGCATTGTTTCTGAATTGCGAAATATTGGCGATGGTATGACATTAAATCATAGACATTTTACACTTTATGCAAGTGAAATGACCAATACTGGAATTATTACTCCTATTAGTAATCCCGGTGTTGCTATGCGTGAACCAACCAATTATTTGTTACGTATGGGAACTGCAGCACCGATTCAAGCTATTGAACAAGCGGCATTGAATACAGCAGTGAATAAGGTCTCAGGTAATACGGCACCATTAATTATGGGTACGGTGCCAAGAATAGGAACTTTATACAATAGTTTTCACATAAATGAACAATTTGTCAAAGACAATATTCCAAATTATACCAAAATATTAGATGAACTTTAAATATAAAAATATAAAAATATAAAAATATAAAAATATAAAATAGAATAATAAAATTATAAACTTATTTTTTTATAATTTTATATCAATTAACAATTAAATATATAATTGTATAAATGTAGATCATATTTACATAAATTACATATTAATTTATTTTTGTGATAAAATGTCTATAAGGGAATTATTTATAAGTATTAAAAATAATGATGATGTTAATGAGTTAATGAATAGATTATATGAAAGTGGTGAATTGGATGTAATGGGTTCGTATGATGATCATGTATTAATACATGAGCCATCAAATTTATTGGATTTTGCATTATTTAATATGAGATATGATGTAGTAGAAATGGTGGTAAAAATGGTTAAAGATAAAAAAAAATATAAAAAAAATATTGTAAATAAATTGTTAAGACACATAACATATATTACGAATGATTTAAAGAGCAGTATAATTAATTGTAAGTATTATGATACAGATATTCAAGATTTAAATATTAATTTGGATTTTAAATCAAATTTACAATTTATTAATGATTATTCAAGCGCAATTTTATTTATTAACAATATTATAATTAAGAATTTTTAATGATTAATTTTCAATTATAAATATTTT
>Ga0075163_10005297_pt1 | contig 17212 bp, 8 predicted proteins | sample JI1023141ADNA_FD_71478 | JGI IMG/M metagenome (GOLD analysis project Ga0075163, IMG submission 71478) | Wastewater effluent complex algal communities from Wisconsin, to seasonally profile nutrient transformation and Carbon sequestration -... | ecosystem: Engineered > WWTP > Effluent > Algae...
CAAGGAGCACCGCGAGCCGGGAACACACCGTCCGGGAGGGTCGAGGATGGGGCGGCCGAACGGCCGTCCCATCCTCGACATGATGTCCCCCGGCCACGCCACAAGGCTGCGCGCCCGGGTCCGGCACGCGCGTATTCCACGGCCCTTCCGTGCGAGGGTCGGTGCACGCGATGGCCGCTCACCCGCAGCGGACGGCGCGGCCGAAGGTCGTGACGAACGCGAGGAACTGAGCGGCCATCGCGTGCACCGACCCTCGTAAGGCATGGTCCGGCAGGATACCCGCATGCGCGCGGCCCACGTTTGTATGCGCGCATGCACGCTTGCGAGATCGCACCGCGGCGGCGACGGCACGCGTGGTACCGTGGCCCCGTCGATGGTCGAGGAACGGCGGGGGTCGAACCAGGGGCCGGGGCCCGACGTGACGCTGCCGCCCGGCGCCGCGCGACGCCCCGCCCACCCGCCGCGCGACGAGGTCGCCGAGACCCGCCCGCCCACGGTCGGCCCGACCATGGACGAGACGCGGGTCGGCGGCCCGACCGCGTTCATCACCGAGACCCGCGCCCGCAGTGCCATGGCCTTCACCGCCGAGACGCGGCACAGCGGCGCCGTCGGCTTCGTCGACGCGGGCGCCGAGCCGGCCGTGCCGGTGGGCGGTCGCATCGGTCGGTTCGTCGTGCTGCGCGAGCTCGGGCGCGGCGCGATGGGCGTCGTGTACGCGGCCTACGACGAGGAGCTCGACCGCAAGGTCGCGATCAAGCTGCTGCACGCGGGTCGCGGCGCCGACGCGTCGCAGGGCCACGCGATGCTGCTGCGCGAGGCCCAGGCGATGGCCCGGCTCGCGCACCCCAACGTCGTCGCCGTGCACGAGGTCGGCGTGCTCGACGGGGCCGTGTTCGTGGCGATGGAGCACGTCGCGGGCGTCGACCTGCAGCGCTGGCTGGCCGCGGCGCGGCGGCCGTGGCGCGACGTCCTCGCGGTGCTGCGCCAGGCTGGTGAGGGGCTGGTCGCGGCCCACCGCGAGGGGCTCGTGCACCGCGACTTCAAGCCGAGCAACGTGCTCGTCGGCGACGACGGTCGCGTGCGCGTCGCCGACTTCGGGCTCGCCGCGCGGCGCAGCGGCGAGGACCGCGGCCCGCTGCCGTCGGTCACCGCGCTGACCGAGACGCTCAGCGGCGAGGGCGCGCTGATCGGCACGCCGGTGTACATGGCCCCGGAGCTGCTGCGCGGGGCCCCGGCGACCCCGCACAGCGATCAATACGCGTACTGCGTCGCGCTGCACGAGGCGCTGGTCGGCGCGCGGCCGTTCCAGGCCGACGACCTGCGCACGCTCGCGCTGGTCGTCGAGCGCCGCGAGCTGCCGACGACCTCGCCGCGCGCCGACCTCCCGGCCTGGCTGTACGCGGCGATCCGCCGCGGCCTCGCCAAGGCGCCGGGCGACCGCTGGCCCTCGCTCGCCGCGCTCGTCGAGCTGCTCGCGCGCGACCCCGGGGCGGAGCGCCTGCAGCGGCGCCGACGGGCGCTCCAGATCCTCGGCGCGATCGCGGCGACGGCGGCGATCGTCGCGACGATGGTGATCGCCTACGGGGCGCTGCGCCGCCACGCCGCCGAGCAGCAGGCGCAGGCGCGGCTGGCCGGGCTGCGCGAGCAGATCGCGGCGCTGCGCGCCCGCGGCGAGACCGACGAGGCCGCGCGCCTGCTGCAGACCTTCGTGACGCTGCCGGAGCACCGCGGCACCGCGGTCATCGCCCGCGCGCACCTCGAGTGGGCCGCCGCCCAGAGCGATCACACCGCCGCCGTCGACGCCTACGCGAGCGCCTACATCGCGGCCCAGACGCCCGCGGACGGCCAGGCCGCGCTGCTCGGCCTGATCCACCGCCTGAGCGCCGGCGGGCAGGTCGCGGAGGCCGCGGCCGCGCTCGCCGTGCTCGAGCGCGAGGCCCCCGACCACGCCGCCGCGCCGGAGCTGCAGGGGGTGCGCCTGGCCGCGGCGCTGGCCCGGCGCGACCTCCCCGCGGCCGTCGCGGCGCTCGCCAGCGGCGACCCGGGCGGCTGGTCACCTGTCCTCGAGGACCTGTCCCATGTGACAGAGCTCGACGCGACGCGGCTCGGCCCGGCCGACCTGTCGACCTGCGGCGAGGAGCTCGGCCACCTGACGCCGGTCGACTTCGACGGCGACGGCGTGACCGAGGTGATCGCGTGGGCCGACGGCGGCGAGCTGCACGTGCTGCGCCGCGAGCCCGGGCTCGCGCCGCTGCGGACGATCGCCGTCGGCCCGGCGCGAGGCGCCCGCGCGGTCGCCCCGGTCGTCGCCGGCGAGCCGCTGATCGTCGCCAGCCACGCGGTCGCCGGGACCGAGAAGTTCGAGCTCAGCCTGCTCACCGCGGCGGCCGACGGCACGACCCGCACGATCGACGCGTGGCAGGACAGCCGCGTGTTCCACCCGCTGACGCTCGACTTCGACGGCGACGGCCAGCGCGAGCTCTACATCGGCACCGAGGCCTACGCGCGCAAGCTGTGGCGAATGGAGCGGACGACCGACGGGTCGTGGTCGCGGCGCACCGCGCATCGACCGACCGAGACGGTGCGCTCCGACCTCGTCGCGGTGGTCGCCGCCGACTTCGAGGGCGACGGGCGGCCGGAGCTGGTCGTCGCGGCCGGGCCGTGGCGGGCCTACGACGTGCGGGTGTATCGACCGACGCCGACCGGGGAGCTCGACCAGGTCACGCGGCGGTCGTTCGGCGCGTTCACGCAGATGCGCGCGCTGCGGGTCGGCGACCGCGACGTGGTCGCGTTCATCAAGACCGACGCCCAGATCGCGCCGGACCGGTTCCCCGCCGACGCGCCGCTCGGCGAGCCGGCCGGGCTGTACGTGATCGGGCTCGGCGCGGCCGGGATCGAGGTCCTCGGGCACATGCCGCAAAACCCCGAGAGCGGGCCGCGGCGCCACCTCTACGGCCTGTACGCCGGCGACCTCGACGGCGACGCGCGCGACGAGCTGGTGGTCGAGGTCCACGGGCAGTCGCTGGCGCTGCTGCGCTGGCGCGCCGGTCAGCCGCTCGAGCCGCTCGTGATCGCGGGCCTGCGCCCGCTGATGGTCGACGACCTCGACGGCGACGGGACCGCGGAGATCGTCGCGGCGGTCCACGGCGAGCCCGGGCGGCTGCTCGTGCTCGGGGCCGGCGACGCGACGCTGCGCCCGCTCCCGTCCGCGAGCTCGGATCTGCGCGCGGTGCCGGCCGGCATCACCGACCCGGCGATCGCCGCCGCGTGGACCCGGGCCGAGCACCTCGTCGCCATCGGCCTGCCGCGCCGCACCGCCGGCGAGCTCGCCGCGATCGCCAGGCTCGCCGGACCTGTCGCTCCGGACATGTTGCTGAGGACAGGTGAGCTGTACGCCGCGGTCGGCGAGGACGCGCTGGCGGCCGAGCACTTCGTCGCGGCCGCGACCCGCCCGGACATCGCCCCGGCGGCCCTCGCCGGCGCCGCGCAGGCGCGCCTGCGGCTCGGCGAGTTCGCGGCCGCCGAGGCGCTGACGCGCCAGCGGCTCGACGCGGTCGCGGCGGGCGAGCGCGCGGCGGTCGAGGCCGAGCTCGCGGCGCTGGCCGGGGTGACCGCCGCGCGGCCGGAGCAGGTGTTGACGTTCACGCGGCCGCTCGACGGGCGCTGGCGGTTCGCGGACCCGGTGGCGCTGCGGCGCAGCCTGGCGCGCGGGGAGCTGTCGGTGTGGGCCTCGCCGACGGCGGTGGCGGCCGAGTACCCGCTGATGTGGGACGGCGGACCGGCGGCGCTGGAGGTCGAGCTCGAGACCGACGTGATCGAGTGGGGCGCGCAGATCGCCGTCGAGGTCGTCGACGCGGACGACCGGCCGTGGTTGGCGGTCTCCGTCGGTGGCTTCGGGGCCTCGAGCGCGCCGCGGACCCACGTGTTCGCGGGAGATCGCGAGGACCGCGGGTTCGCGGTCGCCACGGCGCCGCGGATCCGCGGGCGCTTCGCGGTCGTCCCGGCGTTCGACACCGCGATCCAGGAGCTCGAGGTCGACGGGTCGACCCGGCGCAGGGTGTGGCGGACGCCCGCCCCGCGCCCGCCGCCCGGCCCGCTGCGTCTGCGCGTGACGACGAAGTTGATCGAGCCCGGCTACGTCGCGCACGCGTGGATCCGGCGCATTCGACTCGAAGGATTGACCGCGGGCGGATCGCCGGGGCCCGAGGACGCCGATCACGGCGCCGCGCGATCGTTGGTCGAGGGCGATCCCGCGGCCGCCGCCGCCGCGCTGGCGTCCGCGGCCCCGGACAGCCTCCGCGCCGTCTGGCGCATCGAGGCGCTGCTCGGGCTCGGGGACGTCGCCGCGGCGACGCGGGCGATGACGGCCCTGCTGGCGAGCGCGCCGACCACGGGCCCGGTGTACATGGCGCTGTATCAGCGGCTGCGCCGCGGCGACCCGCTCGCGCTGCTGGCCGCGCGCGCCGCCTTCGGGCCGCGGATGATCGACCTGCTGCTCGAGCCCGGCAACCAGCTCGCGGTCCGCCCCGGCGACGTCGAGGCCGTGCTCGCCGGGCTGCCCGCGACCTCGCCGACGCGCTCGCCGGACGACCCCGAGGCGCTGCAGCGGCTGGTGCTCACCGAGTTCACGCGCGGCGCGGCGCACGAGCTCGCCGGGCAATTGCCTTCGGCCCGGGCCGAGCTCACGGCGGCGCTCGCCCGCATCGCGCCCGACCGACCGTTCGAGCTGCGCGACGCGCTGCGCACGCGGCTGCTCGAGCGGCTGCTCGCGGTCGCGGTCGCGATGGGCGACCGCGAGGCCGCGATGCAGTGGGCGCGCGCGCGGGTGGACGACAGCGAGACCCCGTATCTGGTGCTCGAGCGCATGCAGGGCGATCCGGCCGTGATGGCGCTGCTCGGCGCGGACACGCTGTCGACGCTCGCTGCGGAGGTCCGCGCGAGCCGACCATGATCGAGGGACGAATACGATGACACGCTCCGCGATCGCGGAGGACGGCACGAAATAATGCGCCGCCGCGGGGCGCCGTGCGACACTGGCCGGCGGCGCGACCCGGGGTCGGGGCGACGAAGCGGTGCTGCGCGAGGAGAGGAGGCGCTCGGATGCTGCCGGGATATTCACTGATCGAGAAGCTGCACGAGAGCGACGAGACGGTCATCCACCGCGCGCTCCGGGTCGCGGACAGGCGCGTGGTGATCCACAAGTCGCCGCGCGGCGAGCACCCGTCGCCGCGCGTGCTCACCCGCCTGCAGCACGAGTACAACCTGCTGCGCGAGCTCGACATCCCCGGCGTGATCCACGTGTACGGACTCGAGCAGAGCGGCGACAGCCTGACGCTGGTCGAGGAGGACTTCGGCGGCCAGCCGCTCGACGAGCTGCTGCGCGCGGGCCCGGTCGACCGCGCGCTGGCGCTGAAGATCGCCGTCGCGCTGGCCGGGACGCTCGCGGCGGTCCACGCCGTCCCGATCGTTCATCGCGACATCAAGCCGGCGAACATCCTCGTCCGGCCGGTCACGGGCGAGGTCCAGCTGATCGACTTCAGCCTGGCGACGCGGCTGTCGCGGGAGTCGCGGCGGCCCGAGGCCCCGACCTCGCTCGCCGGCACGCTCGCGTACATGGCCCCGGAGCAGACCGGGCGGATGAACCGCGTCGTCGACACCCGCTCCGACCTGTACGCGCTGGGCGTGACGCTCTACGAGCTGCTGACCGGCGCGCTGCCGTTCCCGGAGACCGACGCGCTCGAGCTGATCCACAGCCTCGTGACGCGCACGCCGGTCGCGCCGCACGTGCGCGACCCGGCGATCCCGCGGGCGCTCTCCGACATCGTCATGCGCCTGCTCGAGAAGGCCGCCGAGGCCCGCTATCAGACCGCGCGCGGCCTGCACGCCGACCTCGAGCGCTGCCTGGAGGAGTGGCGCGCGCGCGGTGACATCGCCGCGTTCGCGCCCGGCGGCCGCGACCAGGACGGCCAGCTGCGCCTGCCGCAGCGGCTGTACGGGCGCGCCGACGCGGCGGCGACGCTGTTGACGGCGCTGGCCCGCGCGCGCGGCGGGGCGGCCGAGCTGGTGCTGATCGCCGGCCACGCGGGGATCGGCAAGTCGGCGCTGATCGAGGAGATCTTCAAGGGCAGCGTGCGCCGCGAGGCGGCGTTCGTCAGCGGCAAGTTCGACCAGCTCGGGCGCCACGTGCCGTATGCATCGATCGCGCAGGCGCTGCGCCAGCTGATGCGCGAGCTGCTCGGCGAGCCGCCCGCGCGGCTCGAGGCGCGCCGCGTCGCCCTGCTCGCGGCGCTCGGGCCGAACGCGCAGCTGCTGATCGACCTGATCCCCGAGCTCGGCCTGATCCTCGGCCCGCAGCCGGAGCCCGCGCGGCTCGGCCCGAGCGAGGCGAGGAACCGCTTCAACCTCGTGTTCCAGGACTTCATGCGCGCGCTCGCAACCGCCGAGCAGCCGCTGGTCCTGTTCCTCGACGACCTGCAGTGGGGCGACCCCGCGTCGCTCACGTTGTTGGAGACCCTGCTGACCGACGCCGGCGCCGGCTATCTGCTGGTCGTCGGCGCCTATCGCGAGCAGGAGGTCGACGCCGGCCACCCGCTGACCGCGACCCTGAACGCGCTGCGCCGCGCCGACGCGCCGATGACCGAGCTCGCCCTCCACCCGCTCGCGCAGCCGGACGTCGAGGACGTGCTGGCCGACACGCTCGCGCGGCCGGTCGCCGAGGTCGCCCCGCTCGCGCGCGAGGTGCTCGCCAAGACCCACGGCAACCCGTTCTTCATCAATCAGTTCCTCGGCGCGCTGGTCACGGACGGCCTGCTCGGCTTCGACGTCGACGCGGGCGCGTGGCGCTGGGACCTGCGAGGCATCGCCGCGGCGCAGGTGACCCGCAACGTCGTCGAGTTCATGGCGAGCAAGCTGCGCGACCTCGACGCGGACACGCAGCGGCTGTTGACGCTGGGCGCCGGCATCGGCCACGAGTTCGCGCTCGGCACGCTGGCCGCGCTCGGCGAGCGCAGCGAGCTCGAGACCGCCGCGAGCCTGTGGCCCGCGATCCAGAGCGGCCTGGTCCTCCCGATCGCCGGCGACTATCACCACCTGCTGAGCGACGCGGCCGCGAGCACCGCCCGGTCCCGACCCGCGCGCCCGGCCTCGCACGTCCGCCTGCGCTTCCTGCACGACCGCGTCCAGCAGGCCGCGTACTCGCTGATCGCCGCCGACGAGCTGCCGCGCATGCACCTCAACATCGGCCGGCGCCTGCTCGCCGAGGGCGGGCGCGACGGCCTGTTCGACGTCGTCAATCACCTCAACATCGGCGTCGCCCTGATCTCCGACCCCGACCAGCGCCGGGAGCTCGCGCAGCTCGACCTCGACGCGGCCCGCCGCGCCAAGGCGGCGACCGCCTACGCGACCGCGGCCGGCTACGCCCAGGTCGGCCTGCAGGCGCTCGGCCCGGACCCGTGGATCGTCGACCACGCGCTGGTGTTCGCGCTGTCGAGCGAGCGCGCCGAATGTGAGTACCTGAGCGGGCAGGTCCAGGCCGCGGAGGCGCTGTTCGACACGCTCGTCGCGCGGGCGCGCACGCCGGAGGAGCACGCCGAGGTCCAGGCGCGGCGGGTCGTGCTGTACACGACGCTGGGTCGGCCGGTCGACGCGATGACGGCCGGGCGCGCCGGGCTGCGGGCGCTGGGCGTGGATCTGGCGGACGACGAGGCGGGCTGGGGCGCGGCGCTCGGGGCCGAGATGGCCGACCTGGCCGCGCTGCGGGCCGGGCGCAGCGTCGAGGCGCTGATCGAGGGCCCGCCGCTGGCCGACCCGCGGATGGACCTCGTCATCCGCCTGCTGATCGACATGGCGATGTCGGCGTTCTACGTCTCGCCGCTGCTGTGGTCGCTGCTGATCGCGCGGAGCCTGACGATCACGCTGCGCCACGGGCACTCGAAGCAGACCCCCTACGGGTTCCTCGCCCACGGCTTCGGGCTCGCCAACCAGGGCCAGGCGGTTGAGGCCTGCGCGTTCGGGCGGCTCGGCCTGGCCGTGCACGAGCGCTACCACGACAGCGCGCTGACCTGCCAGATGTACGCGGTGTTCGGCGTCTATCACTATATGTGCAATCCGCTGCGCGAGTCGATCCCGCTGCTGCGGCGCGCGATCCAGAGCGGGCTGGAGACCGGCGACACGACATACACGTCGATGGCGACCAACATCCTCAGCACCTCGCGGCTCGGCCTCGGCGACGAGCTCGGGGCCGTCGCCGAGGAGATCGACCGGTTCCACGCCCTCATGCAGCGCATCCACGACCGCCTGACGATCCCGCTGCTGACGATCACCCGCCAGGCGATCCGCTGCCTGACCGGGCGCACCCGCGGCCCGTACACCTTCGACGACGAGCACTTCGACGAGGTCGCGTTCCTCGCCGAATCTCCGGGTCCGAGCGCGATGCAGCGCGAATACTACTACCACGTCGCGCGCACGCAGGTGCTGTATCTCCACGGCGACTTCGCGGGCGCGCTGGCGATGGCCGGGCGCGCCGAGGCGCTCGGCAACGGCACCCTCGCGGTGTACTACAGCGCCGAGCTGCCGTTCTACGCGCTGCTGGTGCGCTCGGCGGCGTTCCCCGCCGCGACGCCCGCGGCGCGCGAGGAGCTGCTCGCGGCGATGGAGCGCAACCTCGAGCGGATCGCCGCGCTCGCCGTCGACTGCCCGGCGAACTTCGAACACCAGCGCCTGCTCGGCGCGGCCGAGCTGGCCCGCCGCCGCGGCCGCGACGACGAGGCGGTCGGCCTCTACGAGCGCGCGATCGCCGGGGCGCAGGCGCAGGGCTTCCCGCACATCGTGGCGATCGCCAGCGAGCTGGCCGCCGACCTCCACCGCGCCCGTCGACGCCCCGGCCTCGCCAACTTCTACCTCCGCGAGGCCCACCACCTGTTCGTGCGCTGGGGCGCGAGCGTCAAGGCCGGGCTGCTCGCCGCCCGCCACCCCGAGCTCGCAAGCGCCACCTCCGAGCGCCGCGTCGCCGACGTCACGACCACCACCACGGCCCGCCACGCCGACATCGCCGTCGACGTCGCCGCCGCCCTGCGCGCCGCCCAGACCCTCGCCGGCGAGCGGGCCCTCGGCAACGTCGTCGAGCTGCTCATGCGCGGCGTGCTGCAGGCCGCGGGGGCCCAGCGGGGGTGCCTGCTGGTGCCGGAGGACGGCGGGCTCGTGCTCGCGGCGGCGACCGACGCCGGGGGCCCGCGCGCGGCGGTCGAGCTCGGCCGGCCGCTGACGGCGGACACGCCGGTGCTCGCGGCGGTGGTGCACTTCGTGGCGCGCACGCGCGAGACGGTGGTCGTCGCCGACGCGACCGCGGACCTGCGCTTCGCGGGCGAGCCCTACGTCGTCCGCACGCGCCCGCGCTCGGTGCTGTGCCTCGCGCTGCAGCACCAGGGCCGGACCACGGCGATCCTGTACCTCGAGAACAACGCGGTCACCCACGCCTTCACGGCCGAGCGCGTCGAGCTGCTCAAGCTGCTCGCCGCGCAGGCCGCGACCGCGATGGAGAACGCGCGTCTCTACACCGAGCTCGAGCAGAGCGCCGCCGCGGTCCGCCGCGCCAACGAGGAGCTCGAGGCCGAGGTCGGCGAGCGCACCGCGGAGCTGCGCCGGGTCAACGGCCAGCTGCAGGCCGAGCTCGTCGAGCGCCAGCGCGCCGTCCAGCAGCGCGAGGCGCTGCAGCAGGAGGTGATCGCGGCCCAGCGCGCCCGCCTCGCGGAGATGTCGACGCCGCTGATGCCGATCACCGATTCGGTGGTCGCCATGCCGCTGATCGGCACCATGGACGCGGAGCGGGCCCAGCAGGTGCTCGAGACGGCGCTGACCGGCGCCCAGCGCCACCGCGCCCGCGTCGTCATCCTCGACGTCACCGGCATGCAGCAGCACGACCCGCAGATCGCCCACGCCCTGATCACCACGGCCGGCGCGCTGCGCCTGCTCGGCGCCCAGGCGGTGCTGACCGGCGTCGGCCCGGCCTTCGCCGAGCTGCTCGCCGGCCTCGGCGTCGACCTGCGCGGGCTGGTCACCTGCGGCACGCTGCAGGCCGGCATCGCCCACGCCCTCGCGCGCACGCGCCGGACCGTCGGGTCGCGATCGCCGTGATACGCTCGCCGATCGTGACCCACGCCGAGCCGGCGCAACTATCAACGGCCGCGACCGCGGGCTGGGGATTGTTGATACTCGCGCTGACGGCCGCGGTCCACGGGCTGACCGCGGCGGCGATGACCCCGGCCGACGCGACCCCCGTCGGTCTGCGCGACGACGGCCTCATCTTCAGCGTCGGCATCCTCGCCAGCGCGCTCGCGGGCGCGGCCGCCACGCTGGCCGTCCTGCGCCGCCGCTCGCCGCGGACCTACCTCGCGCTGGTGTGGCCGCGGGTCGCGTCGCTGGCGCTGTGGATCGCGATCGCGGCGCTGACGGCCGCGGCGCTCGACGGCGTCACGCACCTGCTCGGCCGCCCACTGATCCCCGAGGCCTGGTTCGCGACGTTTCACGGCGCCCGCTCGCTGCCGCTGCTGCTGCTCGCGCTCGTCGTCGTCGCCCCCGTCTACGAGGAGATGTACTTTCGCGGCTTCCTGCACCGCGGCCTCGCGTCCTCGCGGCTCGGCCCCGCGGGCGCCGTCGCCGTCGTCGCGCTGCTGTTCTCGCTCGCCCACTTCCCCGAGGACGGCTGGAGCTTCGCGCAGGGCCTGACGACCGGGGCGCTCCTCGGCGCCGCCCGTCAACACACCGGCTCGCTCGTCCCGTGCATCGTCGTGCACGCGCTGCTCAACGCGAAGGTGATGCTGCAGCTCGCGCTCGGCGGGCCCGGTTGAGACAGCCCGGATCTTGCTGCGCAAATTGCGTGTATTCGCGCCCGGTCACGGCTTCGAACCGCGATGACGGGCACGGGGGGCCTCGCCCCCCATTTGCTCGTACATCGGCCCTGATGCCCCGTGACGACCCGCGGCGTTCGCGGTGGCCTGCACTCGATGACCACCTCGTATGGTGGCACCGATGGGGCGGGCCTGGAACCGCGGCCGGGCTCGCGGTCCAAGCGACATATGATCCGCAGATGCTCGAGGTCCCTCGCGGTCCCGGTCGCGCTCTTCCTCGCCGCCGGCTGCGCGAAGGAAGAAGCGGAGGAGCCGCTGCCGGAGCAGCCGATGCTGGGCCCGGGCGAGGCGTGCGACCCCGCGATCGTCGCCGCCGCGGACACGCCGGATCCAGAGGATGACAGGGACCCGCGGCCGATCTGCGCCGCCGGCCTCGCGTGCGAGCCCCTGATCGACGGCGACACGTACGTCTGCGGCCCGCGCTTCGAGGTCCGCGGCCGGGTGTACGACGCGCTCACCAGCGTCGGCATCGCCGGGGCGCTGGTCGCCGCGCTCAACGAGAACGGCGAGCCCGTGACGGACGTCGCGGCGACCGACTCGTGCGGTGAATATGCCCTGCCGATCAGCATCCGCCGCAACGCCGACGGGAGCTTCGCCGAGACGCTGAAATGGACGCTGGTCGCCAGCGCGCGCGACTATCAGCCGTTCCCGGACGGGCCGCGTCCGGCGCTGCCGATCGACCTCGCCGACGCGGTCCCGAACCCCGACGGCCCCGAGCCGGTCGACGTCGGCGACACCGACGAGGCCGGCGACGACCCGCCGATGACCTACACGCTCGAGGTGATCGAGAACGCGGCGACCCGCGTCGCGCTGATCCCCCTCGGGGCCGCCGCGCAGGGCGTCAGCGTCGCGGGCAGCGTCGGCGCCGATGCGGCCGGGACCCTGGTCGTCGCCGAGGGCGCCGGCGCGCCCGCCCCCTACGCGATCGCCGACGCGTCCGGCGCGTTCACCCTGTTCAATGTCAAGGCCGGCGCCGTCACGGTCCGCGGCTATCGTCAGGGCGTCGAGCTCGAGCCCGCCGCCGTCGCGGTCGCCACCGAGGATATCGCCGACGTCGCGCTGGCGGTCGTCTCCACCGACGTCGCCGCGCTCGCGACCGTCACCGGCAGCCTCGGCATCGTCAACGCGCCCGGGGGCAGCGTGACGAGCGTCGTGCTGGTGCCGAGCAGCGTATACAACGCGGCGCTCGAGCGCGGCCCGGTGCCGCTCGGTCTGCGCGACCCGCCGCCGCCGGCGGCCCCGGACGTGACCGGCTCGTTCACGCTCGCCGGCGTGCCCGCGGGCACCTACAAGGTGCTGGTCGCGTTCGAGAACGACTCTCTGATCCGCGACCCCGACCCCGGCATCGCCGGCACGCAGATCCCGGAGATCGTCGTGGCCCCCGGGCAGATGCTGACCGTCGACCAGGGCTTCAAGGTCACCGAGGCCCTGGCGATCGTCGCGCCCGGCAAGGACGGGCCCGAGCCCGTCAGCGAGACCCCGAAGTTCACGTGGGTCAGCGACTCGAGCGAGGACGGCTACGACATCGTCGTGTACGACGCGCTCGGCACCCTGATCTGGGACACCACCGTCCCCGGCGGCGGCGGCGACATCACGCTCGATTACGGCGGCCCGCCGCTGGTCGGCGGGATGTACTATCAATTCCGCGTGACCTCGTGGCGCGAGGTCCAAAACAAGCAGCTCGACATCTCGCGCACCGAGGACCTGCGCGGCGTGTTCTTCCGCGGCGAGGCGCCGCCGCAGCCGGAGTGCGTCGCCGACGAGCCCGAGCCGACCACCGGCGAGGTCGCCGTCACGACCGGCTGAGATCGAAGACCCCACCGCAATCGTTGCTCACCCCAAACCATCGACGAGGAGCTCCCGCGAACATGACACGTATTCTCTCCTGCATTCTCTTCTCCGTGACCGTCGCCTGCGGCGGGGCGGCGGGCGGCGGTGACAGGGCCGAACAGGCGGCCGCGATCGCCAAGGAGCTGCGCGCCAGGCCGGACGACGCCGAGAAGATCCTCGGCCAGCACGACATGACCCCCGACCAGTGGGAAGCCCTGATGTACGACGTAGCCAGCGACCCCGCGCTGGCCGCCAAGTACGAGGCCGCCCTCGCCAAGTGAGCACGACCATGCGACATATCTTCCTCTCTGCCCTCATCGCCGGCGTGACCCTCGCGCCCGTCCCTGCCCTCGCCGCCGCCCCCCCGGCCGCCGACGCGGCCCCCGCCGCGAGGGGCGACGTCAAGGCGCGCATCCTCGGCGCGCTCGACCTGCCGATCAAGGCCCAGGCGCTGCGCAAGACCGGCGCCGACGAGCAGCAGATCAAGGCCGGTCTCAAGGCCGCGCGCGACAAGAAGCTCCACGCAAAGGACGCCGCCGAGCTGATCGGTGAGGCGGCGAGCGCCGCCAAGGAGCACGGGCCCGTCGACAACTTCGGCGCCTTCGTCCAGGAGCGCCTCGAGGCCGGCCTGCGCGGCAAGGAGCTCGCCGACGCGATCCGCGAGGAGCACCGGGCCCGCGGCAAGGGCAAGGACGGCAAGGGCAAGCCCGACGACAGGGGCAAGCCCGACGACGCCGGCAAGCCCGACGACGCCGGCGGACCCGACGACAAGGGCAAGCCCGACGACAAGGGCAAGCCCGACGACAAGGGCAAGCCCGACGGCGCCGGCGGACCCGACGACAAGGGCAAGCCCGACGGCGCCGGCGGACCCGACGACAGGGGCAAGCCCGACGACAAGGGCAAGCCCGACGACAAGGGCGGCAAGCCCGACGACGCCGGCAAGCCCGACGACGCCGGCAAGCCCGAAGACAAGGGCGCCAAGCCTGAAGACAAGGGCGCCAAGCCCGACGAGAAGGCCGCGAAGGCCGCCAAGCCAAAGTGATGAATCGACGCGCGGCGGTCGGATCGACGACCGCCGCGCGGCGCGAGGGTCACCACGTATTTCCCTCGCTCAGGGCGCCGCGCCCTGGGCCGTATCGCAGCGCTGCATCTCCGCGCAGCCGCCCGCGGCGCCCCAGCCCGCGGTTGTCATCGGTGGTGAAGAATTCGCACCCGCGCTGGCACATTCGCAGCTGAAGGGCCAGACCGTCGCCCTCCGGCATCGGGATGTCCTCCGCCTCGGCCTTGCAGCGCCGCGCCGCGCCGCGCCGCGCCGCGCCGCAGTAGCTCTGGCACACCGCGACGTCCGGGTTGGCACTCGTGGCCGCCGGCGTCGACGTCGGCGCCCGGGCGACGCACCGGCCGTCGACGACATCGGTGTCCTGCGGGCAGTGGACGGTGGTGAGGACGCAGCGCGTGCCGTCCCAGCGGGTGCCCTCGGGCAGGTCGCCGTCACGCTCGCAGCAGCGCGCGGACCCGAAGGTCGCGCAGCCACAGCCCGCCCCACAGCAGCGCCGCGACATAGAGCGGGAACAGGACATGGCCGAACAGCGAGTTCTCGACGCGCACGTGGGTCGCCACGGCGCCGCCGAGATAGCCGGTCCACAGCACCGCGCCGAGCACCGCCGTCCGCGGGATCAGATACAGCGCCAGACACACCAGCTGGACCACGCCGAGCCACAGGACCACGCTCGTCGGATATCCGAGCTGCGCCGTCCCCTCCATCGCCGGGGCCGCCTGCAGCACCTTCATCGCCGCGTCGAACGCCATGAACAGCGCGCCCACCCCGCTGATGATCCTTCCGGCCACGACGGCCCGCCGCGACGGCCTCCAGGAGGATGATGATGACGAGATGCGGCGGGCGGCGAGCGTGCCGGGGCGGGTCGGGTCGTTGCGATGAGTGATGTCGGCGAGGATCGCGGTCATGGGTACCTCCGTGTCGGTTCGAGGTTATAGACCGCCGCGATCCGCGAGACTCATCGGTCGCCGCGAAAAATAATCTCGCGGACCGCCCAGGGCGCTGCGCACCATGCGCTATGATCATAGCTCGCCCCGACAGTTGCGTTATGGCGGCGAACGTGGCCTCCTCGGGCCCGTGACCGCCCCCACTCCGCTTCATGGTGTCCTCGGCGCGCTCGAAGTACCGCTCGGGCTCGGGCTGCTGCGTCTCTCGACCGAGGGTCGGCCCTCCGAGGAGCAGGCGCTCGACGTCGTGAGATTCGCGCTGGATCAGGGCATTCGCCTGCTCGACACCGCTGACTCCTACGCGCTCGACGACCGCGACATGCATTACGGCGAGCGCCTCGTCCGCAAGGCGCTCGCGGACTGGGGCGGGCCGCGGGACGAGGTGCGCGTCGTCACCAAGGCCGGGCTCGCGCGCCCGAAGGGTCGCTGGGTCCCGAACGGCCGCCGCGACCACCTGCGCAAGATGGTCGAGGGCAGCCTCACCGCGCTCGGCGTCGAGCGCATCTTCATGTTGCTGCTGCACGCCAACGACCCGAGGACCCCGCTCGAGGAGAGCCTCGGGGCGCTCGCGGAGCTGCAGAAGGAGGGGAAGATCGAGCACCTCGGGCTGTGCAACACCTCGATCGCCGAGGTCCGTCAGGCCGAGCGCCACTTCGCCGTCCGTGCGATCCAGAACGAGCTCAGCGTCATCGACCGGAGCAGCGGCGTCGAGGGTCTGGTCGCGCTCGCGCGGGCGATGGGCATCCCATTTCTCGCCCACCGCCCGCTCGGCGGCCACGCGAAGACCGCCAACCTTTTAAAAAACCGCGCCGTCAAGCCGATCGCCGCGCGCCACGGTATCACGCCGCACGAGGCCGCCCTGGCCGCCCTGCTCGACCTCGGTCCGCCGGTCATCCCGCTGATCGGCGCGACGAAGCGGGCGAGCGTCGAGTCGAGCCTGCGCGCGCTGCGGGTCCCGTTCGACGCCCGCGACCGCGCCGAGCTCGAGACCAAGATCTCGTTCACCGCGAGCGCCGCGGCGCTCGCCGCCACGGCGCCGCCGGTGACCCCCGCGGGCCTGCGCACGCTCGTCGCGGGCGAGGGCCCCGGCGACGAGCCCGAGGTCGTCGTGATGATGGGTGTCCAGGGCGCCGGCAAGTCGTCGGAGGTCGCGCGCTACCTCGAGCGAGGTTACGCGCGCCTCAACCGCGACCAGCTCGGCGGCGACCTCGAGGGCCTGGTGCCGCGGCTGGGCGAGCTGCTGGCGTCGGGGCAGCGGCGCGTGGTCCTCGACAACACCTACGCCACCCGGGCGTCGCGCTATTCGCTGCTACGAATGGCGCACGCGCACGGCGTGCCGGTGCGTTGCCGGTACATGGCGACGCCGATCGACGAGGCCTACGCCAACGTCGTGCTGCGGATCCTCGAGCGTTATCAACGGCTGCTCGGGCCCGAGGAGCTGAAGGAGCTGGCCAAGGACGACCCGAACCTGCCGCCGCCGGCGGCGATGGCGAAGTACGCCGCGACCTTCGAGCCCCCGCATGTGGATGAAGGATTCAGCGTCGTCGAGGAGGTGCCGTTCGTGCGGCGCGTCGATCCGCAGTTCACGCAAAAGGGCCTGCTGCTCGACGTCGACGGCACGCTGCGGCGGACCAGGAGCGGCGAGATCTTCCCGCGCGGGCCCGAGGACGTCGAGCTCTTGCCCGGCCGCCGCGAGGTCCTGCGCCGCTTCGTGGACGAGGGATATCGCCTGTTCTTCGTCTCCAACCAGAGCGGCGTGGCCTCCGGGACGCTGACCGCCGCGGCGGCCGAGGCCGCGTTCGCGCGGACGATCGAGCTGCTGGACCTGCCGGTCGCCGAGGTGATGTATTGCCCCCACCCGGCGTTCCCGGTCGGCTGCTTCTGCCGCAAGCCGCTGCCGGGGCTCGGCGTGTCGCTGATCCAGCGCCATCGCCTCGCGCGCGAGCACCTGATCATGGTCGGCGACATGGACAGCGACCAGGACTTCGCGCGCGCGCTCGGCATCCGCTACGTCGACGCCGCGAAGTTCTTCGCGGGCGCGTGAGGCCCGGGCCCTCCCGGACCTCGTGGCCCGGCTCGCGTGATATTGCGAACCGGGTCATCCCGACCTGGGGTTCGCTCGCCCCACTGCGCGCCCCTGTGCGAGCGTCGCAGGAGCGAGCCACGAGGCCCGAGACGGTGATCTAACGTCGTAGATGACGTGGACGCGGCGGACGAGGCATGGCATGCGTCGAGCGTCCGATTGCGTACATTCATGGATCGCGCGTCGACGCGCGCGACGGCGATCCGGACGCACGCGGATCTTCCCCCGTTCGGCTGTCCCGGATCCGTGGTATCAGGGGTGCTCGCTCGTCAAGGGGCGGAATTGTGTGGTGGTAAGGCAGCAGGGAGTGACAAGTGATGTTCGGAGAGATCTATTTCATCAGCAAACTGAATGGCAACAGGATCAGCGTCGGCGGCGGCGATCGTGCCGA
>Ga0075163_10005298_pt1 | contig 17210 bp, 14 predicted proteins | sample JI1023141ADNA_FD_71478 | JGI IMG/M metagenome (GOLD analysis project Ga0075163, IMG submission 71478) | Wastewater effluent complex algal communities from Wisconsin, to seasonally profile nutrient transformation and Carbon sequestration -... | ecosystem: Engineered > WWTP > Effluent > Algae...
ATGGAAGTGATTGAGCTAGTTCCATTTGGAACGGAGTATGACGAGTTTGCAGTTTGGGCTTTACAAACGGGGACGGCTGTCATCCTATCAGTCGTGCACGTCATTGTCTCCAGTCTCTACTGCCTTGCCCCCGCTATGGAGTATTATCAGGCACTGGACAGTGACGCACTTTTTGTGATACTGGCCCTTGCGATCTTTGCGACAGCGCTCCTAGTCTACGCCCACCGCAAGTGAACACTTCTCTGCCGGTCATGGATTTTGTCAATCCGGAGGACGCCATGAAGTATCTGGCCACGGTCGAGCGGCTGCCGGGCGCCACCAAGTGCCGCGTCGCCGTCGATCCCAACGCCATCAATGTCACCGGCGTCGCCATCGGCACGCCCAAGCCCAAGGAAGTCCGAGGCAAGTCGGTCGGCCTTTCGCAGCGCGTCAAGTTCCTCGTCACGTCCATTGGCGGACTCACCGGACACGAATCTGCCAAGGTCGTCGCCAGCTCGGACGGCATCGTCATCGAAGCGTCCGTCAAGGCGCGCGTCGGGAGGCGCGTCGGAAAGGACGAGGAGGGCGAGACCAAGTATGTGGAAGCTCCCATCTGCATCGGAGACATCATCGACGTCTCCATCCTCCGATGGGGAAGCACTGACGCCGAAAAGTTCCTTGCCGCGTCCGTTCGCAACGGCGGCGTCTACAACCTCGCCATCACGCCCTCCTTTATGGAGCCGCCAGAGCATCCCAACCAGCGCCCCAGCTTTGACGCGTTCGTTCCCAAGAGCGCTGACGAGAAAGGCCCGCTTGTCGGCTACACGCCCCTCGCCAAATCGCCGTGCGACGCCGTGGCCGAGATGGCGCGCCTTTGCGCGTCCGTGAGCGCCTTTGACCCGCGCATCGGCTCCCAGCCGCGCTGGGGATTTGCCTTTTTCAATGGATCGTTTGAGGCGCGCGACGTGGAGGGCAACAAGCTCCGCTTTGTGAACCGCGCGACCTACGCCGTCGAGGACGGAGGCGAGAAGCACCACTGGGTCTCGGTCGTCTCGGACTCGCTCTGCCAGACCGCCATGGACACAACCAAGTGGGAGCGCGCCACCGTCGCCTTCCGCGGCTTTGGCAACAAGAAGAACCCGTGGGAGCTCCCTTCGGGATACGGCGATCTCAAGGACAAGGTTCGCGGATTTGCCATTGCCGCGATTGACAAGGATCGCATCGTCGACCCCGATACCCGCCGACACTCTGTTTCCATGGGCGTCGAGATCGTCCCGACGGACCCGGTCTCGACCTACATTGTCGTCGATTTCCAAAAGACGCTCCGAGCACTTGCAGAGGATCCGAACAAGGTTCTCAACGAATACACCGGGCCCGATCTCTATTTTGCAACGACTCGGGTCGCTGTCAAGTTTGGCGACATGCGCCCGGGCGACCTGCCCCAGACGTTCTCAGTCATCCGCAGCCCCGACGCGTCCGACCCGGCCATGCGCGTGATGCCGCTCCCGACCGACACGCTTGACTACTACGACATTGTCTCGGCCGCCGACAAGGACAAAGTCATCACGTGCCGCAACTTTAACGACGACGCTGCTCCGTTTATCTTTGCCATTCGCAAGCCCGTTGCTGCGCCCCTCGTCGCCGAGGCCGAGCCGGCCGTTTCCGGGACCAAGCGCTCGCGCGACGAGATCGAGGATCTCTTTGACGACGACAAGGACGCGCAGCCCAAGAAGAAGAAGGCCAAGACCAGCGCGTAACTTTTTTTAAAGTAAACAAAGGACAATCATCTGGATTGTTTGCGTTGTAGTCTAAACCCGACCAATAGCACTTCCCTCCCCCTGCCATGGCAGACAACGAACCGCGTTTCTACGTGGAAAATTGGTGTCGACGACCAGACTGGTCACACACAGGAAGCCCTTTGTTTGCACGGCACATCTTTGACGACGAACATCACAGATGGATGACGTATTTGCAGACAAAGTCTGGAGAAATCATACGCAAATGGAACATAGCCAACACTGAGCAATTTCTTACGAACAGCTTTATTTCTACGGGTGGGATTTGGTGTGTAACCATCAAACATGACGAAAACACTTTCTATTTGATGACACTTGATGTTATCAATGAAAACTTTATGGACCTTGATGTGATTGTGGGGCTGACCGAAAACATTGTCTACAATCCAACCACAAACAATATGATTATCCAACGAGAAAGCAAATTTGAAGAGCGCGAGGTGGGAGAACCCATTCTTCCCATTCGTCGTCCGGCTTTGTTGTATCGAGGAAGATACGTTGGCCGCGATGAAAACATGGAGCCCATGTTTTCTGAAGATGACACTCGTGACGTTTACTACAAAGGCAAAATCGTGGGCCAAGCGGCCATTGCGCAAGTCGGGCCTTGGGGCATGTATGTGAACGATCCAGAGCAAGGGTATTTGCCTCTCCTGAACATTACACCGGCAACCTTTCCACAACTGTCGCCAAAGATGCGAGACACTTTGCGCGCACTTCTTGTCATGAATCGCCCCGGGGAACGCAAGGGCAAAGAGATTACGGCCTTTCGAGCTATTCCTCTGGGTCTATGGTATTACCTTGCATCATGGGTCAACGCTGCCGAGCGCTCGTAAACACTTGACTCAAATGGAGCACTGGCGGCAGGTCATGCGCATGACGCCTATCACCTTTGTTGACCGAGACACAAATGCAGGCGCAGTCGCTAAGAACCGTGAACTCTTCCTCAAGATTCAGGAGAAAGAGGCTGGCACGTTCACTCAATTCATGAATCTGGACGGCGCACGGAACTACGCCGGACTCCTGTTCATCATGGCCCCTGTCAAGGTGGATCTGCCCGACTTGGTCACTTTGCGCGACGTCTGCGACTTTGTGGATGCGCTCATGACCGAGGTGGCTGCCCTAGCAACGCCGCCGAGACCTACAGAGCTCAACGTTTGCGAGCGCTTTGAGGCCATGAAGGTCACGTATGCCCTTTTCAAGCACTACGTTGCCGCATATCGTCTTGACCATGTGCTGTGACCAAAGCGCTGTAAAACGTGCACACCACGAGGCCACGGTCCATCTCTATCCGAAGCAGAGATATCACGTTGTTGGTGATTGCAGCTTCCACGTATTTCTTGCAAATATACTGTATGCACTCCTCAGAGCCAAAGGCAGACTTGGTGAAGCAGAGCTCGTGCGTGTGGACGCTAAAGTCCATCAGGGGAAGTAACTCGGGATACTCCGCGCGCGTGTAGAATGGAACAATGTTGAAGCGGGGAATCGCGCAATCCTGCCATCCGGCAGAAATAAGGACTTTGGTGCATTCCTCGTTTGCAATCTGTCGCACCACTTCCACGGCCATTTTGTAGAGAGGTATGCCACTGGGCGGACATTTGCTTCGCGGACACTGCTCAGCCGTTTTGTGTGACCGATGACGGAATTGTCCGTCCTCGGCAACACTTCACTCATGGGCAATTGGTTCGGCGCCCCCCGGTCAGTGGAGCACACGCCCGAGGAGCGTCAGGCAAACAAGATGCAGATGGCGGCCGCGGTTCAGGGAGCCATCCACGAACTCCGCGTCGCCGTTGCAGCGTGGCCAATTCTGGAGGGTCCGCTCTATGCCGGACAGGCAGCCTTAGTGCAGGCGATCGATCTGATTCTCACCGCGCTCTCCGCCGACGTTTCTTACTCGTTGACCGTTGACGACATGGGCAAAGAATACGCCACGCCCATTGGCGACATTTGGTGGATCGCCGAAAGGTTCGATGCCTACCGAAGCCAGATGTTTCGTCACCTCTTCCCATTTCCAGAAACAAGCCAGAGGGCGTATGATAGCATCGCGGAAGCGGTCCAAACAGCCAATATCCGCATTGCGCTGTATCGTTGCTATTTGAAAAGAGATTCAAGCGGCATCGCGGTTCGTCAGGCTCACGGTCGCTTGCGTTGGCATGGAGCCCGTGATGGCACAATTAGCCTTGCGTTGATTGCAACCTTGACGGGGCTGCGGGAAGGACTTGGTCCCAGAGCGCGCGCGGGCGTTGACGCTCTGATTGCCAATCTGCGCCTTGGCATGGTCGATCACACACTTATCGACATGTTTGCCAACGACATGATGACGGTTCGATTTGATACCACCGTTGCCGAGTGCATTGTGCATCTTGTGCAGGCTGTGCCGGCACTTCGCTCCGAGCGCTACAACAGAGGCAACCCTCCTGCTTAAGAGACCATTGCTCCAGTGCCACCAGTCAAAGATCCTGCCATCGCGTAAACAGCAGTCATGTCACTTTACGGTCAGTCAGCATGACAAACGTGACCGTATCCCCGTTTGTTTCCACTTGAAAAAGGGATGCAATGTTTGCTCCCATGACCGCATCAATGAAAACGCCGACAATGGTCGCAACCATATGGTGTCGGGGTGCCTGCGCGGGAACAGAGGCTCGCAATTGGTCCAAGGCCACATCTCGTGCTATGTCGCCGACCGTAGGCTTTGCAAAGATAACCCGTTCCTCGGTCTGTCCCGGAAGTAGGCCAGTGCCCTGATTCCATCGCATGGCGTCCATGATCTTTCGGCACGCCCGGTTGATCTCGTCAAGAACGGGATCCATTGCGAGAGAGGAGTGACACTTCACTCCTTGCATGCTTCTCACGGTGCCACTATGGGTTCGGGAATTTCAAAACAAATTGAAGCAAGCCTTGGAGGCTGTTGCACCGGAGCCTCCGTCATGGGACGCCCCCGTCCTGACTCTCGATCTGACGACCCGCCTCGAACCCTCACGGCTCGTCGCAGCCGAGATAGCAGTGACTGGAACCGAGGACGAGCGTAAGGCCGCCATCATGCACCTCTACCTTGGCACCGACCCGCCCCCGGCAGATGGCCGAGAGTTCAAGTCCGCACAGATCTTTGTCCAGACGAACAAGGAGCACACGTTCATCCGCGCCTGTTTTGGCAAGGACACGCCGTGGGCCGATCTCCCTTTCCGTCCCGCCGCCCCGCCACTCGATCTGGAACTTTACGTCCGACTGACGCACGAGCTGCCCATCATCGGCATCATCTGCGAGACGCCCTTCATGCAAGCTGTCTTTGATCCCAAGCCCGTCCGCACCTGTCGTTTCATCACGCACTCTATCTACGACGTCATCGTCTTCCTTCGTGCCTCATTCGGAAACGAGGAATCCGCCTTTGTCCGGCAGATGCACCATCTGGCACAGGCCATCGCCGATCATTGCTCCAACTTTGGATTCTCGACACGGTATTTTAACACCGAGGCGCCTTACGCCCTTTCCGTCCTCGTCGCGTTCTCCATGACCATTCTCAAGATGCTCCATTCTGCACTCTGGACCTGCTACCGGTTCCCGCCCGCCGCCCTCTACGACTCGGAGGAGACGTGGAAGATCCTTCATACGAGCAAGACTGTGGACTTTGAGACCGCCGTCAAGCATGGCGCCCTCCCTCTCCTCGAGCGCCACGTCGCCGAGAACCGCAACGCTGTCGCCGAAGATCTGGCCGATCTCACCGTCCCTGCCGTCGTCGCCGTCGGAGACATCGAGTTCCCGATCCATACGCGTGTTCTCGACGTCCCGCCCCTCCGCGACATTCTTCTGCTCAAGGAAACGGAGCTGCCCGTTGCCATTGCTCCATCCTTTACCCTCCGCGATCTCTACGCCGTCATGACCATCTACGAGAGGGGCGCGTGGAAGGAGAAGCTCAAGGAGACACTCGCCCCAGTCTTCCCGCCCATGGAGTAAATTTCCTCCCCGGACCAGAAATTTGCGTCCGCCCAACTCACGTGGCTTGGGCCAAACGCTACGGCCCTCATAGTCGAATAATTGCCCTCTCTGGCCTTATTTTCCTACTATGGGAGCCGGCAGGTGTCCGCCCAAGACGCGTGACATACCCCCGCCCCGGACCCGACCCTCCCTCGACCAGTCCATTTCACTCGGCTTGGGCGGACGCGTCCCGGTGCATAGGATCAAGGAATCAGAGTCGGAATATCCTACCATACTCAAAAAACGGATAGGGATATTCGACCCTATTCAGAAAAAAAAATAAAAAATTTTGTTTTTGGGGGGAGAGTTAGCTCCGCCCAAGACGCGTGAGGGGCGGGAGGGGGGTAGGGGCTAGGGGTGGGGGCCAACCATGCGTCTTGGGCGGACGCGGGACGGCGGCTATGGGAGGGGAAATGGACTGGCTCATACTTGTCTCGTTTATGTCGGCGGACTGGGAACTTACGGAGCGTGGCGTGCGAATTGAACTCTTTGGCGTGAACGGACGGGTTCCGTTTTTTGTCACGGTTGCCAAGGTGACGACCGTGGGCGAGGCCGTGGACGCGGCGCGGGACGCCATTCAGGCCGTGACAAAGAAAAAGTTCGTCGACAGGAAATGGACATTTGACGAGAATGCTCTGGGCATTGCGGCGGCGGGCCCCTTCTCTATCTGGCGCGTTCAGGGGAAGGAACAGGAATTCTGGGACTCGGGAGAGACTGTTTCCGGAGTGATTGCATTTACAATTCACATCTGAATGGCTGCAATGTCCATGGGAGCGGCGGCATCTGGCGGGAGCGCAAAGACTGGGAAGATGCCACCAAGATCGCGGGAGTCCATGTTTCTCCGGGATGGTTCATCCGCAGCAGGCCGACCGTCGCCGCGCACACATGTTGGCGGAATAAATTTGGCTCCCTTCGGAACTTTGACTTTCTTGGGAGGACCATCTCCGCCGTCCCGCTCGCGATTGCCGTTTCTGCCGCCATCAAAGTTTCGACCAAAAGCACCGAACATTTAGAGAGAAGTGACCGACCGGGTCTCTCCGCGGCGAGGTCCTCGACACTTATCTCGTATGGGGGACACCTTTCTTGCGACGCCGGTCGCTCTGTCCTCGACTGCCCAAGTCGACTATGGCCAGTTTATCCACGACCCGTTCCCGCCCGGCATCGACGCCGAGATTGCGGCGACCGAGGAGTGGCAAGAGCACGTCAAGGCGCAGATGCACTGGTATCCGCGCCGCGACACCAAGAGAGCCGAACTTGGCACTCTGGGCGGCTACCTCCAGAAAGGAGATGTGCTGTTGGCGGAAATCCTCTTTCCCGGCTCCCTGGGCATTGTTCCGACGCTCAACGCAAGCTCCTCGCGCCTCTACCAGATCATGGTGAGCCTCGTCCAGTTCGTCGCCGCCGTGTTTGCAACGCAGACGATCCAGCACAACGGAGAGGCCCGCCCGCTGCCCGAGACGATCCGCTACCCGGGCGGCATCTCGCTCCCGCACTCGGACGCCTACGTCCAGTCGCTCTACCCGGATGGGACGACGTGCGTGCCGGCCGCGGAACGGATCGTCTTTGTTTGCCGCAACAACGGCTTCTCCGCCAAGGACGCCGTGGAAGCCGTGTTTGCAATGCGGAACGGCCGTCTCACCAACGACGAGAAGATCCTCCAGTCGCAGCACTACGGGCCCATCATCAACATGGAGCAGCTCGTCTCGACCCTTGTGCTCTATTCGGGCACGTCGCGCGCCGCCGTCCGCCGCATCGAGCGCATCACCGGCGAGGAACACGGCGATCGCATTAACGAGGCCACCATCCGCGCCTTCCTCTCCGAGAAGAAGAACGGCCTGCTCGCGCTCCTCGAGCCGTGGTCCGACCCCGTCGAGGCCTGCGCCCGGTTCGAGAACTCGGGATCGGGGATCTACTTCAACTCGTCGACGGTGCCCTTTGCCTCCTTCTCCCCGCGGTATACGCTCCAGAACCAGATCGTTGTCGCTAACATCGGAACCACGCCGACCTACTTTGTTTGCTTCCCGGACGAGGACTCGGTGCACAAGCTGCCGTCGGATTTCCGCGCCCCCGCGGCGATCGTCTTTCCGACGCGCATGAACACGGTCGCCGCCGTCGAGCGCCCGATCCTCCCCATCGACACGATCGATCCGCGCACCAAGGACGTCATGGCAGCGCTTGCCGGCCTCGACGTCCGCGATCTCATCTTTGACCGCGACGACATCATTTCCGATTACCGTCGCGAACAGCGCGTCCGCGAGTCGCAGAAGGCGCTTCAGGACAAGATCCGCGGCGCGCGCGACAAGGAGGGCGACGAGGCCACGTCCGCCGCCAACCTCAACGATACCTACAACGCCATGTCTCCGTTTGGGCCGAACATTCCCGAGCGCATTGCTGCGTGGCATCGCGTCGACGATCACTCGCGCAGTATCGAGGAGCACGCCGCCTCGTGCAAGGCGTTTTACGAGGACACGATGCGTGTCTTCCTCGCCAACTGGTTCGCTGATCCGGACGTTCAGGACCGCGTCGGCGCCCGTCGCTCCAACGCCGAGCTCGCTGCCGCCAACGCCATCCGCGAGTAAGTATTTACCTCCTTCCCGGGAACCGGCTCTCTCACCGTGGATACGCTATTCCCGCAGATACATCATGGACTTTGCGGTGGGCGCGGGCTGCTCCAAGCTCTGCGTCCCAGATGCGGAGCCGACCGCAGGAACGCTCTCCAACGCGATCCTCTTCCTCTGGTCGGTCACCGAGAAGATGGGCATCATCCACAACCACGTCCGAGTCCTGCAGGCCTTCACCCTCGCGCTCACCGCCGGCCTCTACAGCCGCAGCTTGCAGGCCATCCTGCTCATCATCTCCTCCGGCTCCACCGGAAAATCCTCCCTCATCGACGTCATCAACGCCCTCGTCGCCGCTCAGGTATGAGGAGCAGACAGGCCGTTTACGATGATAAGGTATCCTCGGCTCCGGAGTAGAATTAACGAAATCCCGGCTTTTTGTGTCGCAGGAGCGGGGCACGCAGACGGACCGAGCCGAGGCGGCGCACACGCTGCAGGACACGGGCAGCGTCGTCGTCGTGCACGAGGCGACGTCGCACACGTCCGGGAGCAACACATCCGCGCACAAAAACAAGGACCAGCAGGCGGCGATCAAAGATCTGTTTGGGTCCGGCGCAACCTCGCACGACTATTGCGCGACGCACAAGACCGATCGGGGCGAGACGATTCGCTCCAAGGGCAAGGCGTGGAACATTGCGTGGTGCGCGCGCATCGTCGCCGCCAACAACCCGCCCTCGGACTGGGACGAGCAGACCCGTCTCCGCGTCAACATGATGTTTGCTCCGGCAGCCGTGCTCACCACGCGCTCCGCCGTCGAAGACAACGTCAAGATGAAGCTCGACATCCCCGAGGTCAAGTTCGTCCGCACGATCTACCAGTTCTGCCAGATGATCTGGCGCGCTATCGCCTGCCGCGCCCTCCCCAACATCACCACGGACGCCGGCGCGCAGAAGATGGGCAAACTCTTTGCGATCCGCGAAAAGCTCTTCCACATCCCCAAGAACAATCTCCGCATGTGGGACATTACCGGGCGCGTCATGAGCGGGCTCTGCATCTTCCGCGTTGTCATCGATGCCGGATTCCGCGTCAGCTCCCCGGCGCGCATTTCCGGGCGCACCTTTGACCTCGTCTCGTTCATGCGACACGTTGCGCAGCGGCTCTTTGTCTGCAGCGAAGACGTCTCGCATGCGTTCGCGCTCCGCTTCTCGGCCTACTTCCCCGAGGGCCTCCCCGTCTTTGCCTACACGGCAGGAGTCGCGTCCCGGCACTTCTCGGTCGAGTCCGACTCGTCCGGGGCCGACCGCGCCGCGGGAGAGATCATGCACAACATCCTCCAGCGCTATCAGCCCGTTCCCGCGCCCGTCGTCGATCGCGCCATCGTCGTCGCCAAGAAGCGCAAACGGATCGACGACGACATCGAAATCGTCGGCGAGGCCACCGGCATTCAGCTCGTCGCCCAGAACATCTACTCGGCCAAGTCCGTCGCCGAGTCCCCCGACCCCGCCCAGCTCCTCTCCGGGGATCTCTCCGACGACGAAATCGAGCGCTACGTCCGCACGTATGAGACCGAGGCGCTCGATCGGATCCGGGAGATTGCGGCGCTCAAGGACGCGCGCTCGGGCGCCGTCGCCCGGATCAACCCGACCTACCTCACCGTCGGCGGAAAGACCGACTACCGCTACGTCGTCATCCCCGGATCGGTCCAGACCGTCGCCAAGCACATCTTTGACGCCAACGCCGACATTCACGCGAACAGCGGCGTCCTCGATCTGCTCCCGATCGTCGCCATCGAGCACTTTATCACCGACCCGCGCGACTTCAAAAGTCCCGCCTACGACATCACCGGCCGCATCGCGCGCTCACCCGTCGAGCGCATCCGAGCCGTCCGCGTCATCGAGGGCGAGACCCCGTGCGTCGCATTCTCCATCGAGTTCATCGACACCATCGGCCGCTACACGCAGGTCCGTTTTCCGTGCGCGTATGAGATGGGAGGTTTCTGACGATGGCGTGTTTTTGGGGAGCGATGGAATGATTGACTGTGAGGTGCGCAGGCGCGGATGGTGGCGAACTGCCTTGCGGAGTATCCCGAGGCGCACGCAGATCCGGTGATCCTCGCGCTTTTCACGCCGTTCTTCTCCTCGCCCGCGCTGTTCACGCCGACCGTGCCGGAGGAGTGGACCCCGGAGCTGGTCTCGCAGCACCGCTCCGTCCCGTCCGAGTCCGGCATCTCGGCAGGGCTCGACTACACCGACCCGTCGCAGGTCCTTGTCGCCCGCACCGGAGCCGACGTGCCCAAAGGAACGACCTACGGCGACTTTGCGGGAACGCCCCCCGTGCTCCTCCCCGATCAGGACAAGCACGCCGCCAGCCTCCATTGCACCCGCAACGGCTTCCTCGACATCCGCCCGGAGACGCTCACGCCCCACGCTCAGATCCGAAAGACCAAGATCCTCCTCGCCGCCACCAAGGAGAACGAGTTCACCACGCCCGGCATCAAGCGGATCACGGAACGCATCGACAACGGCGTGATCCAGTTCATCCCTCGTATCCCACACTCGACCATTCAGGCGCAGGCCACCGCCGCCCTCATCGGCGTTCTCACTCGCACGCGCGACACCCGCACCGCCCTCGCCGTCAAGTCCGGCATCGGCACCTACGAGGCCATCGCCCGCGACCCCGCCAACCCTTACTGCCTCCGCGACGCAGGAACCATCAACCTCGTCGCCGCGTTCGTCAACTACCGCCTCGGCACCCTCGCGCTCAAGCTCGCCCAGAAGCGCCGCAACGCCGCCATCCAGCGCATGATCGAGTAAACACTCTCTGCGCGGATATTCCCGTGTTTGCGGAAATGAGCCTATCCGGGAAATGGATGAAATGAGTTCATTTAGGCCATGGCGACGCCAATGGCTTCGGAGGCGTAGGGGAGTGCGTCGCCGTAAGCACGGAGACGGGCCGTGCCGGGCTCAATGTGGCCGAGGTGGTCGTTGCTAAACTGCAGGCGGGTAATAGTGCCTTGCGTGTCGCGCTGCCACATCGCCTCGGGAAGGCAGACCCAGTTGATAAAGCGGTCGCCCCAGCCGTGGTTCTTCCGCCGCTTGGCCTCGGTAGCGCGGGCCAGATAGTCAGTCTGGAAAAAGGCGCGCATAAACGCATCGCCAATGTAATGCGGCGACGCGTGCTGTGCTTGCGCATCGTGCTCGGCCAGCATCGGCGCCTCGTCCTCGTTGTAATCGCCAAAGACGTTGATCGCCTTGGTCTCAAAGTCCCGGTTCGGGACCAGCATCGAAATAATGTCGCCAGTAGGCCGGTCTGCCGTCTGGAGAAGACGGTAAGTGTTTGGCAGGCCCGGTGTCGGATCCATACCGGCAAATTTCTTGCCATGGCCGTCATCGCCACGCGCAAAGATCCGCGCGTGGTCGAGGAGGCAGAGGTTCTGCGGCTCGACGACGACGGTCGTGTAGTAGCACGTTGCCTTGGTCACGACCTCGGTGTCGCCCATCTGCTCGCGCGTGATAAACGCGTTCGAGGTCGGGGAGAACGAGGTCGGGTAGCCGGCGACGGCAAGGAGAATCGACTCGGTGAACCGCTGGCGCCACGGGCGCATGAGGAGGTAGCGCCAGAGGTTGGGAAGAATCCGAGCAACGGTCTTGACCGTCTGCTTGTTGATCGGGAGCGCGCCAAGCGCAACAAGAATCACACGAACCGCAAGCGGGAAGCGAGAGCCGCGGCCCGTCGCGGCAGCCGGGGGGAACGCAAGCCGCGCTCCACCGGCCCGAGGAGCAAGGAACGGGCGTGCAAACGTGAACGGTGCACCCACGTGCTCGGCGCCTGCACCCACATGCTCCGCTGCATACTCGGACTCGCGGTTGCGACCGTAGGAAACATCTGCCGCGGCGCCAACGCGCGCCCGCATTGACCGCGCAGCAAGACTCGCGGGACCGGGGAACGGATCGGCCACAGCTCCGTATGCGACTCCCGCGTCGCCGGCAAGACAGACGCGATGCGGCTCAGTGGGCCACGACGGACGGAAATCGTTATAGCGAGTGTTGTCATTCACAAGATCCCGCGCCTGCTCGTAAGATAGAGTGACTCCGGGAATGCGAACCCAATCTTCCACACCTGCAGCATCGACGTGTCCTCCAGCAGCCGCAGCCGGAGCCGCGCTGGGAACGCCCACACCCGGACCGGCGGACGGCGCAAACAGCTCGGGCACAGCAGCAAGCCCATCCTTGAGGTCCGTAAAGCGAGCTGCCGGAGACAGTTTTCCGGACTTCTCCTTTGCCGCGGACGCCAAAGCAGCAACTGCAGCACGGACTTCTTCCGCGTTTGCGGCGGCCGTAATTGCATCCAGATTGCGCTGGAAGTCGGCCACGTTCTTGACTGCGTAATGCGCAACTGTGCGAATTTTCTTAATGGTGCCCTCATCTTGGGTAAGTTCGCCGGCACTGCCGCCGTTGAAGAGATGCGCCACCACTGCTTCCAGCGCTGTAGTCCGTGGATTGGTGTCGCAGAGTGCATGAATGCGAATGCCAGAAAGCAGATCGGTAGAATAAATAGCGCGAAGCCCCAGACGTTGATCGGTAAACAAGTTGTTAAAACGATTGACGGCTGCTGTAATTTGAGTTGCCTGAATTTCATCCGCGCCTACAAGCAAATCTTTGGCACGGCGAAGACAGTTGTTTGCCCACCCGCCATTTGCGACAATTCGGCCAACGTCGGCTGATCCGGCAGCATCAAGCCACGTCTGCAGCGGCGTCCCAACTTGAGTAAGAAGATCTGCTTCCGGCGCTACAACGTAATCAAGCGCTGCAATGCCTCCGTCGCGCGCAAAAAAAAGAGAAATAGTAGGAGCAAAAGCGTTAAGAGCGCAAGTGCGCGACAAGCCGCCAAAAGCAGGAAGAACGATAGATTCCTCAATTGGAACGCCTTGACGCTCAAAAATAGAGATCAATGCGCGCATGGCATTGTGGCCATCAATAAGATCTGCATTGGTAGAACCCAGAGCAACCAATCGTTTGATGCCTTCCCATGAGCCCATGCCAATAGTGGGCCTGTTTTCGTCGCCTGCGGTAAATGCGGCGCCGGTAACTGCAGTCATAACATCGCGCGGAGTGACACGAAGAGGCGCGTTGTATTCGTCTACTTCAATTCTGTTGCCAGCGACAATAGAAGCCACCATTTGAGCAAAATGGCCTGGCTGCCACACGGCCTCTGCGCATTGCTCCATAAACAGGGACAGCTTGCTGACGCCTGCGACAATCCGATCGGCGTCCGCGCGAGTGTAGCCCGCGCCAATAATTGCGTTGGTAAGCGCCTCGGTTAGGCGCGTTTCGTCCGAGTCCGTAAACACGTTGTTGTCAAAGAAATCAGCAAATGTGTTGTATGGGTTTCCGTCCTCGTCGTGGAACAGAGAGCGCGGGGGCCCACCAGCGCCACCGCCACCCGCACCGGCACCACCGGGACCGCCAGCGCCAGCCCCGCCGGCACCGCCCGCGCCACCGCCGGGACCGCCACGAGCAGGACGCAGAGCGCCGCCGGGACCCGAAGCAAAGAGCACGCAGTTGTCAATCAGATCATCGACGGAAAACCAGTGATACGAGTTGTTTGCCTCGTCAAGGAGACCGAGCTGCGAGTTGGGAAGACGCTGCTCCCAGAGCGCGTAGGAGCCCTTGGCGTCGACGACGACGAGGCCGCGGCCGCGAGTCCGGCAGTCCAGCATCATCTGACGGGGGACGGGGATCGCGGGAACGACGCGCATGTCGCCGAGACGGAGGCGACGGCCCGAGGCGGGAACATCGACGGCATTCACCTCCTTGGTGCCGACGTTGAGAACAAAGCGCCGCTCGCGAAGCGCCTCGTCCGACATCACCTCCTCGGTCATCGAGCAAATGGCCGCCGTGTTGTAGTTGATGCCCATGTTGAGCTTCTCGTGGATCGCCTTCATGCGGAAAATAGTCGTGCCGAGCTTGGCGCCGGGCTGCGAGAGCGGGGCGTAGGTCTGCGCCTCGTGCATGTAGAAATCCGAAACGTGGCGCTTGATGGCGTCCGCGGACATGGCGCCCGAGTCGCGGAACGCCTGCTGGTTGAAGCCGCGGGTAAAGTAGCCGGCGGCGATGCGGCCGCGGTGGACGCGGTAACTGACGCGGACGAGCTCGGCCTGCGTCGTGAGCGCTTTGCGGATCATGAGCGAGCGGTTCGCGTTGAGGATAATGTTGCGGAGGTTGCGGAGCCCGTTGGCGTTCTGGAGCATCTCGCCGTCATACTGGAACGACGTGGCGATGCGATCGGTGCCGCGGGCGTGGCGGACCTCCTCCGTGGTGCCCATGCGGGCCGAGGCGCCGATGGCCGTCGGCTGCGCCTCAAAGAGCGGGTGCCACTGACGCGTCACGATCCAGAGACGCGCCGATGTGACAATTTGCGTGGTCATGAAATTGGTCCATTCGTCGAGGGCCATGGTCTGCATGGCGCGGACGGTCAGCTGGATGAGCGCCAGCTCGTTTGGCGCTTGGCCGTTGAACTTGTTGGTGAACGAGTGCTGGACGCCCATCGTGTCCATCTCGACATTGATGCCATTCGGGCGCGTCGCCCAGTCTGCGCCACCGGGGAACCGGTTGTTGTCAGCGGACGTCTCCCTCCAGTTGAGTCCGAATCCAGACATGGCGAGACAAGTGATACCCCGTTGCCCGGCTCCACCGGCACTCCCCGGTTCCCGGCCCCTTTGGCCAATCCTGCTTTACGGAAAAAAGACTCTTTGCTGCTCATTCGCACTTAGTGGCGGGCCGTGATGGTGGTCTCGGCGGCGTAGGCGGCGGCGGAAAGGTCTGCGATGCTGCCGCGCGAGAGCTCCTGCGCGCACGAGACCAGCATGGACGCCACGGCCTCGGGCGTCCCCTTGGGATTGCCGACGGCGGCAAAGTATTGGCCCCACAGGGCGCACAGATCCGCCACCTCGGGAACGACCAGATCATGATGGCGCTCCGAGTTGTTGGCGCGGAGATCCGTGATCGGGAGGGCCGCAAGCATCACGGCCTCCTTGAGGAACGCGTTGTCCGCAGGAGCACTGTGAATCCCGACCGTCTCCGAGTGCGAGGCGACTTGCACGCGGAACGTCGATTTCTTCTCATACTCCATCAGAGACGCCAGACCCGCGCCAATCACCGGTGCGCGCGGCGCCTCGTCCGGGACGCCGAAACGCGCCGAGGCCGTCGCCGTCTCTCCCGAGGCTCCAGCAGCGGCAGCGGCAGCGGCGGCAGCGGCGCCGACACCGACGCCAAACTTGGCCGAGGCAGAGCGCGGCGCATACATGTTGCGGTCAAAAGGAATGACGTCCATGGGGGCCGGGCCCGACGGAGCCGCTGCCTCGGTTGCTGAAGCCACTTTGAGGTCGGCCAAATAATGCGCGAGCTTGGGAAGATCCTCGCGCTCGACGCCGGCCTGATCCTCGATCGCCTTGGCAATCTTGGCATACTTGGCATCCACGGCAGCGCGGTGACGGGCCTTGATCGCGGCGCGGAGCTTGGCAATCTCGCCGAGCTGCTCCTTGGCCATCGCATCGAGAACCGAGGCCAGCTGGTTGTTCTCCGTTGCCATGTCCTTCATCGTCGACATCATCGCTTGGCAGTCGTCCTCCGGCATCTGGATGAACTTTGCGGGCGTTGCGATCGACGCCTCGACGTGCGAAACGTCCGCCATGGCCGTCGCGCCCTCCATCAGCTCGCCTTCGCCGGGAATCGCCGCTGTCTCAGGAGGCACATCAGGATCCATCTGAGCAATTGAGACTGAAGTGTGCTCCGTCTGGATGCCAAAGTCGCCTGCACAAGTTAAGCAGAAACACAATGTCGGTAAAAAAAGATCTATTTGGGCCCGACCCTCCCTACATACGTTCCATGTCCGAAGCAGAGAATCGGACCACGGGCATCACAAAGGTTGCGCAGATGCACTTGTTTCCCATCAACTCGCGGACGGTCGCAACCGCCTCGGGATACACCGTCGAGACGTGGCATCCAGCAAGACGGTTAAAGGAGCAGAATGTAATGCCGGTCAGTTCAAATTCAAGCCCCTGCGGGCCCACGGACGCATTCTTGCGGATCAGCCACTCCATGGACGTCGAGGGAGTCGCTCCGCACCTGCGCCGCTCGCTGGTCAGCTTGGCTCCTTTCTCCCCTCTCCCCGGACAAGATACAAACCGAAGCATTTCCTGAATAAGATCGCCCATGGGTTCGCCCGGGCCTTTCTCGTCCGAGACGTGAAGGGAGAGATGCGCCATCAGTCTCTTGCTTCCGCTCTCGGTGTCTGCAATAAAGCAGCGATTGATGTATCCGCCAATCGCCTTTTTGGTAATATGCTTTCCGTCAAGAACGTCCTCGTGCTCAAGGGAGACGTGGAGCGCCTTGGGGTTCCGTGCGATCTTGGCGTTGGCCGTGTCGCACATGTGATAGAGAGCCGCCATGTCAGGCAGCTCAAGGTAATCCTTGCTGCCGGGCGTCTGAACGCCCGAGTTCACCGTCGTCAGATGATGGATTTCGCGCATGGAGTCAAGTGTCTATTGTTCTGTTTCCTTTCCCCTTTCCTTCCTCCTGCTTCCCTTTACGGATAGAGTGCTCTTTTTTTAGAACGGCAGATACTGTAGGGGGCCCGATGCGATTTTCTTGCATGCGTCGTAGATTTGCACGGGGGTCTTGGGCTTGACGAGGGAGGTCTTTCCAAAGAAACGGGCAAAGACGTGATCCATGACAACGGCCTGATCCTGACCGTGCATGCCTCGGCGCGGCGCTTTCTCCGCTGCGCAAAGGATGGCAATGATGCCCATCATCCCGACGCGGAGGGCCGCGACCAAGTCGTCTTTCTCTCCGTCGCGGGTCTTGCCGCCGTAAGTCGGTCTCTTCAGGCCAACGCTGCCCTTGGGGAA
>Ga0075163_10005299_pt1 | contig 17205 bp, 14 predicted proteins | sample JI1023141ADNA_FD_71478 | JGI IMG/M metagenome (GOLD analysis project Ga0075163, IMG submission 71478) | Wastewater effluent complex algal communities from Wisconsin, to seasonally profile nutrient transformation and Carbon sequestration -... | ecosystem: Engineered > WWTP > Effluent > Algae...
AAAACTCCACCTTCTACCCCACCAATTACTCCACCTTCTACTCCACCTTCCATACCCATATCGCTACCAAGATTAGTACTAGGTAAATCCACTTTATTACTTGTTAGCACAATTAGATTTTTAAAGTCTGCTAAATTCATCGAAGTCCTTACTATTGTTAAAGAAGAGTTGGTACGAGATGAATTATTTATCATAGCTTTTGGTGGTGGTGGCGGTGGTGGCGGTGGCGGTGGTAGAGCAACCATAGTAAGTAGTTGTAGATCATTTTCTAAACGGGCATCATAAACAAAAATACTGGCTATAATAGCGAGTATAAAAAGTGAAACCCATACAACAGCAGTTGTTATAAATAAAGCCCATCTCTTTTTATTTTTCTTTTTGCTTACGCTAGCTAGAGTATATTCAAACATTGTTTTGTACCTCCTTTTGAGCTAATCACCTCAAGATTTGATACTTTCCAATGCCTGATTTAATAAAGGCTATATGTACTTTGGGTGTATTAAATAAAAATATGTTCCATTTTTTATACTGCTACATTAATTACTAATCTAAAGCATTGGTAAGTTATAAGTTTTGCTGTTTTCTTACGCAACTGTCATTCCATAGCAAAAGCAAAGTAAAATCGGTGTTTAGGCTAAATAACAAGGATTTAATGCGAAAAAATACTCTTTATAGATAGGAAAATTTAGCAAGCATAAAAAAGTGAGTACTGCTACATAATTACATCTTCAAATTCCTTATCAGAACAAAAACAAAACCCAGTTTTATTTTTACTTTTAGCTGCTAGCTTAAATATTAAACGCTCTGTTTACTGGCAAAATGGTTTACGCCCTCAACGTAAATGCTCTTCTAGGCTTGAGAAACTGGTCGTGTTACAAAAGAATTGATAAGATTTTTATTAGCCTCTAACTAAATATTGCTAATAGTCTATCCCTATAATTTCTACCTAAATTAAGCTGTGTGTTATCTTTAAGGATAATTATATAATCTCCATGTGACCAAGGAGCAATTTCTTTTAAGAAGTCTATATTAATAATATATGATCGATGAATGCGAATAAATTTTTCTGGATCTAGTTGTTGTTCTAATGAGCTAAGGGTTTCTCGATGAAGGTATGTTTGTTTTCCAACATGTAAATTTACATATTTTTCTTCTGCCTCAATCCAATTAACATCATCCATTTTTACCACAATCATTTTGTTGTTTGTTTTTAGTAAAATCCGTTGCAAATATTTTTGTTTCTGATTAAGTGCTAATAATAAATTATTTATTTCTGTTAATTGTTGATAATTTGAGGGTTTATCAAATGCTCTTTTTAATGCTTCTTGGAAACGTTCTTCATCAAATGGCTTAAGTAAATAATCTAAAGCTTGTACTTCAAAGGCTTTTATTGCATATTGATCATAGGCTGTAGTAAAAATCACTTTTGGCATTAGGGCTTGATCAATTTCTTCTAAAACTTCAAACCCTGTTAAATGAGGCATTTGAATATCAAGAAAAATAAGATCTGGCCTAAGATTTTGTATTACTGAAACAGCCTCAAGACCATCTCCAGCTTCGCCGATAACCTCAATATTTGGAGTATCTTTCAGAAATATTTTTAGTTTTTTTCTTGCTGGAGGCTCGTCATCTATTATTATTACTTTCAGCATTAATGGTTTCTCCTTTATGGAGTTCAAAAGGAATATCTAACTTGATACATAATCCAAAAGGATCTTGATTAATTAATATTACTGTGGCTGTTTCTCCGTATAATTGTTTTACTCTCTTTAGTATATTAGAAAAACCTATTCCTTTTTTTGCAATCTCATTTGTATCACAATAAACTCCTGGGCCATTATCACTAACGCTAAGTAAGAGCCTTTCTTGATGTTTTTCACATTTTACTTGAACATAGTATTTATCAGCGCTACTAAGGTTATTGTGTTTAATGGCATTTTCTATTAGTGGCTGTAAAACCATATTTGGTACAAGAGCATTTAATGATTCTGGAGTAATAATTAATTCTACTAGTATTTTTTCTTGAAAACGTGCCTTCATTATTTCTAAGTACAAATTTATATAGTCTAGTTCTTTTTTTAAGGAAACTTTTTGAAAATCTGTACTTTCTAACGTAAGTCTTAGTAATTTACTTAATGAAACAATCATTTTATCAGCTGCTTTTGTGTCTTCATACATTAAAGAAGAGATCATATTAAGAGTATTAAATAAGAAATGTGGCTGTATTTGTGCTGTAAGGCTTTGTATTTGCGATTGAGAAAGTTCATTAGCAAGTTGTGCTGCCTTTAACTCTAGTTCAGCCCTGTTTCTTTCCTTCTCTTGGTTCTCTTGAAAAAAGACCATTAGTTTATATACTGCTAAAACAATAGCAAAACTAATAAGTTGTTTATGATATTCCATTAAAAACCGATAACCCAAGTTAGGTGTAAAATAACTACCCAAGTTAAATATCTTATATAGAGCATTTCTAGAGATAATCATTAGTGTAGTATGACTAGCCCCATATATTATAGAACCTAGTAAATAAACCGGTAATACTCGAAACCAATTTGACCTATAAAGAGGAATTTTCCTAAATAACCATAGCAAGGTAGGGATAAGAAGACAGCTTGTGTAAGCTCCTGTCATTTCATCAATTAGAGGACAATAAAATGGTATAGGGTCATTTTCCATTAGATGTGCTGTATTAACAACGCTAAAGAGAAATAACCCTACAATAGTACCAACCACAAAAAGTATCTTCCATTTATTTTGCTCAAATGTTTGTTCAAGATTCATAAGTTTTATTCTAGAGCAACATGTAAAGAAGAAGTTTTATCTGCTTGCAGATTTGGTTTACCTGATTTTAGAGGTTTTAGCGCTTTCATACCAAATAAAACTCTAGTTAAATTAAACCGTTTTAATACTAGCTGGTAAAACACCATACAAAAAACAAAAGTTAAAATAGTCACAATGCTATACTTAATCCACAAATTAAGCTGCCATTGTATTACATAATATCCAATAGCAATTATTACTGTTTGGTGTAATATATAAAACGGATAAGTTACGTCATTTGAATAGTTTAAGAAAGAGTTACTAAAATTAAGATACTTTTGACCATAGCCAACAATAGCAATAACCCAAAACCAAGCAACAAATATTTTTGATATAGAAAACATAGTAACAATTGTAGTAGACCATCGTCCATCAATTGACCAAATAAAGTAAAAAGGAATAAGTAAGGCTATTGCCATAAACATATTTATTTTCCTTTGTTCTTTTATAGCCTCCCACAAACGACCATCATAACTAAGGAGATAGCCAAACAAGAAAAAAGAAAAATAAAAAACAAAATATGCCCAATCCTTAATAAGATCATGGGTTTCTTTAGGAAAAAATGGTCTTAATATAATTTGACTAAGTAAAATAGGGAGAGCTAAAGTAAGCAGTGCACCTCGCTTAGTAAAAAATTTTGCTAGTAAGTCAAAAAGTTTTGTGGAGTTTTCTTTTCTTAAAAAAATAAACAAAGGTAACGAAATAAGCGAATATAGGAACAAATAAGCAATAAACCAAAGGTGATGCCAGCTAAAGCTTCCCTTTGGATACGGAACGAATTGATAAACTGTTGGGTAAAAATCCAAAAATGATGAATAAAGGTTTATTTTCTCATAATAGATTTGTGGTGGAATAGTCACAAAGAAACCAAATATTAAAGGAATTAAAAGCCTTTTAGCTCTTTCAGCTAAATATTCTTTGGCAGATTTTTTACCTAATGCAAAACATGTAGCAGCACCTGATATAAAAAGCAGTAATGGCATACGCCATTGATGAAGCCAAACCATCACATCTTCTAGTAAAACAGATGTTTCATTGTTTTTTATATGAAATTCCCAGCTAACAAATACCATTCCAACATGAAAGAATAGTAAGATGGTAATAGCAATTATTCGTAACCAATCTAGCTCGTAGCGTCGAGAAGAAATTTTTTGTGAATCACTCATAAGATTAACCTTTTCTTAAGTTAAATATTTATTATCTAGTTAACCTAAAAAAAAGAAACACTTCTATTTTTTTGTCATAAACAGCAAATAAATGGTCACAAACAGCAAACTTTGCCCCCTGAGTTCAATGAAAACTTAAAGGAAATCTTTATAATAGATATTATTACTTTGTAAACTAAATAAGCTGATTTTTGATATCTTAAATTCTTAAGACCTTTTCAGGGTCTTTTATTATAGCCAAGGGTTGAATGTGCAGCGTTCAACCCTTGGAATAAAAAAGAATAAATATATTGAGGTCGTGTTACAAAAAAGTTGATCACTGCAAAATCAAGAAGAGGAAAGTCATGAACAATGATACTGATTATATTTATGATTTAGAAAATGAGGAAAGAGAGACGTTACTTAGATTACTTGATAAACTAAAACCATTTCCAAACATGGATTACTTGGTTCTCCAAAAAATATGGCAACGTAGATTTTTTCCTATGATTACTATTGAATTGTTACTTTTTGATAGACCATATAATTCCAGTGATGCCAAAGTCTTATTAGTACAAAGAGATGATGAGTATTTCAAAAATTGTTGGACATTAACAGGAAAGTTTTTAGCTCCTAATCAGCAAATATCTGAAGCTTTACTTTCTATAGCTCAAAAAGAGTGTGGTGTCTCAGAAGTTTGCTCACCTTTATTTGTAGGCCAGTTTAGCCATTACAACATGCAAAGATTACATACATTTAGTTCTGTTTTTATTGCTTACGCGCCCTCTTTAGCTACAATTGCTGAAAAACAACACCAGCTTTTTGAGCTAAGTAATCTTCCTGAGTCTTTAATTGATACTCAAAAAGTTATTGTGACAGAGGTTAGAGCTTATATTCACTCTTTATCAACCAATAAAAGGGCTGCTACATCTCCGTTTTTTGAATGTTCAGCTTTGATTTAACTGATCTCCTTGATACAACTGGAAATTTTTGCATAAACTTACCACAACAATTGTTTTGATGAATAGTTTTGAAATGTTAGGATTTGACAATAAATTTCTCATCAAACCCAGGTAAGATCGATTATTAAAACCTTATGAATACACAATTAGAGCGAGCAAATAGATTTAAATTGCTTCATCAAAAAGAAGGATTGTTTGTAATACCAAACCCTTGGGATATAGGATCGGCTAAAATCCTTGCCTCACTTGGGTTTGAAGCCTTAGCAACAACGAGTGCTGGTGCTGCTTTCTCTTTAGGTAGAGCCGATCATGGTATTTCAAGAGAAGAATGTCTTAGAGATATTAGCTCTATAGTTAATGCTGTTTCCTTACCAGTTTCAGCAGATTTGGAAAATGGCTTTGGTCATGAGCCTGAAAGTTGTGCTGAGACTATTTTACTTGCTGCTGAAACAGGTCTCGTTGGTGGTTCGATTGAAGATGATACTGGAAGAGTAGAAGAGCCTATTTATCCCTTTGATTTAGCTGTAGAAAGGGTAAAAGCAGCAGTTAAGGCAGCAAAAAGTTTACCCTTCCCGTTTGTTTTAACAGCAAGAGCAGAAAACTACTTGTGTGGACGCGAAGATCTTAAAGATACAATTCGCCGTCTTCAAGCTTATGCAGAAGCAGGGGCAGATGTTCTTTTTGCACCTGGGCTTAAAACTAAAGAAGAAATAGAAATAGTAGTAAAAGCAGTAGCACCTAAGCCTGTTAACGTAATCATGGGACGTAGTGGTGAATCTTTATCACTTAATGAGCTTGCTAGTCTGGGAGTTAAACGGGTGAGTTTAGGCTCTTCCCTTGCTCGTGCTGCTTATGGTGCTTTTATTAATGCTGCTCAAGAAGTTAAAGAGCATGGAACTTTTAACTATGCTCAAGAAGCTATTTCATTTGCACGGATTAATGCAATTTTTAACAAAGATTAAAAAGTAATGATAAAAGGGTCGTGTTGCAAAAGAATTGATAAGGCTTTTATTAGCCTCTTTAGTAAAGCAAGCAAAGCACTTCTAAAGTAACCAAAAAACGCGATCAACTTTATTACAACACGACCCCTTTTGTTTTCAATATTATTTGCATGCGAGGTTACCCTATTTACTATTAAATTTATCTATTTTGAGTTCTAACGTTTTTTCTGCTTCAAGAATCTTATCAGAGTTTAATACAAAATTTTTCTTTGGAAACCCAGATTTAGTCCAGGCAAACCTTCTCCATAAGACAAGAGAAGAGGGATCGGTAAGTTCTCCCTTACAACGACGAATAAGCTCCAAACCATATGGCACTAAAGCCAGAACTTCAACCATAGACTCATCCTCACGTAATTCTTTTATTTCCTGGTATCCAAGTACAATACCCTTAGAAGAAGCAATCTCTATAAGGGCATCCTCTTCTAATCTATCTGCTCGATGTTTATCAACAGTTTCAACTCTTTTTAATTTAAGAGTAGGAGCATTAGTTAAACGAGCACACACATCACACCAACATCCTGTTTCTTCATTTGCTACTACACGAGGCTTGGGCTTTCTTACATAATCAAAGGAAGAAAAAAGATAGGACACAAAGAAAGAGCTAAATTCTTCTACATCCCGCTCACTAGTACTAATAGGTCTAGCATTTTTTGGCAAAGCTGAATAGAGGCGTAATATAATAGTTTTAAACCTTTGTACATCAGTAAGTTGATTTTGAGACAAAGAACCATGAGAAGAACCCGCGCTACTATCTAGGCTAACTAAGTTAAATTTGTTCTCCTTTAAAAGTTTGATAAGCTCATAAGAATGATTTTTTACTTTTATAGCTCTGGATAACGATTTTTCATCAAATAAACTCATAATAATATACCTTCCTACTTATTTTCCTTCGTTTTCTTCTAAAGCAGCATTTAACACCAACAGAAGCAACAGCAAAAATAAAATTGATTGTAGATCAAGGAGATATAAAGTTCTCTAAACATTGTCGTCTTGAGTCAATGCCAAATAGGGCCGTGTTGCAAAAGAATTGATAAGGCTTTTATTAGCCTCTTTAGTAAAGCAAGCAAAGCGTTTCTAAAGTAACCAAAAAGCGCGACCAACTTTATTGCAACACGACCATTAACTGTTACAACTAATAGCTTTTCTAATTAGTGTCTCAATGGTGCTTAAGTTTCTATTTTGGTCACTATTGTTTAAAGATTTAATGGAAAAGAGGGTTAACAAAACAGGTAAGTTTTTTCCTTGGCTGATTTGATTTGCTCGTTCAGCATATTCTATAGCAAGTTCTTTATCTTGCAAAGATTTTGGGTAACACGTTAAAAGAAACCATGCATAATCAGACAACTCTACATCAGATATTTTATTTTCTATAATTTTTTCTTTGTAAAAAACTAAAACTTCTTTTGATAGTTTAATTGCTTCTTTTATATCGCCTTTTTTGCTAAGAAACTCTGTTAATCGCTTTAGGCTACGTAAAAATTCAACTCGAAAACTTGCTGTAGTAGGATGTTTAGTACTTAACTCTTGCCAAGTAATAAATGCTTTTCTTAAATTGTTTTCAATTTGTTTACTAGATTCTCTATTAATTGAAGCTATTGCTAATAAATTATAGCCATAGGCTAAATAAATTTGAAAAATATTATTATTAGGATCTGCTTTTGAAAGTGACTCAAGGATAGACTGTCCTTGTTGACAAGAAGCAATAGCCTTAGAGGTTTCTTTTTGTTTTAATTGTGCTTCTCCAAGTCTGTTATACCCTAACCCTAGCTGAAATTTATATTCTGTATTTCCAGGATCTTTTTTTATTAATTTTTCCAACATGTCTATTGCAGTTTCTAATAATACTATTGCTTGGTCGGCTTCTCCTAATTTTGATAAAGTAGAACCTTTAAGTAAATAACATCCTGCTAATTCGCTTTGTAGAAAAGGGTTTTCTGGTTCAAGGCTTAAAGCTTGTTTCGCATTTTCTGTTATTAGGTTGTTATAGTAAAGCGATTGCTGGTTAAACTCTTTAATTAGAAGGCTTTGACTATTCCTTTCAGCTAATAAATCACTACTAGCCTCTAGTATGATAATCAGCCTTGTATCAACAACAGCTAAACCACGGCGAAATTTTTGAGTTTTTGGCTCACGCTCAGCTAATTGCTTAAAAATATCTGAGGCATTGCAATAAAACTTAAAAGTATTAGCAAAATCCCCTTTTAATTGCCAAATATCAGCTATTTTGACATAACAACTAGCTAACAAATGGTTGTTTTCCAAATCAAAACCATTATTTTGTTCAAGCTTTTTACAAATAATAACAACTTTATCATAGTAGCTTATTGCTTCAGTAAGATCCCCTGTTTTTAAAAAAATTTCTCCTATTCTTTCTAAAGCAATAGCCAGTTCAAACTGTATTTTTGTATTAGTAGTTCCTGTGCTTAGTTTTTCAAAAATACTAAGAGATTTTTTATAGCTTTCTAAGGCAGCTAAACTATTACCAACATTAATTCTAAAAGGTCTTCCTTGTATATCTCCAATCTTGCGATAAGCCAAAGCTAGTTCATTTTGGAGTTCTGGGTCTGGATTAGATTGTTGGTTTAATTGATCAAGATATTTAACTGCCTCACTAATCATTTCTTCTCTTAATAGAGTAGCCCCAGAGAGTTTTTCTAATTGGTCATTGTATTTAAATAACAGAGCATTTGTTAGACTACGAATATCTTTAGAGCGTGCAGCAACTAATTGGCTTTGTGCCTCAACACGTGCTCTTTGCTCTTTTGCACGGGCTGCTTGCCAAAGTGTGCTAAGACTACCAGCTAAAAGCAATACTATAATGAAACTTATTGTAGTTAAAGCTACCCAATTGCGTTTTAAGAATTTGCTTACTCGGTAATTTAATGTATCTCTACGGGCAATAACAGGATAGCTATTGAGATAGCGCTCAATATCTTGGGCAAATTGCTCAACTGAGCTATAACGGCGTTCTGGTTCTTTCCTGAGTGCCATTAATATAATGTTATCTAGATCGCCAACAAGAGTTTTTACTAGTTTTTTTTGTTCTCTGATTGATAACTCATTATTTTTATCTGTTGAACTTAAGTCTTTAATACGCTTAACTATAGAACTTGGTTTAATAGGGGTTTGCTCACAAATTACTTTTTCAATATCTCTAGGAGAATTACTATTAAATTCATAAGGTAAATGTTGTGTAAGAAGCTGATAAAGTAGCACCCCTAAGGCATAAACATCAACAGCTACAGTTATTTTATCCCCTAGTACTTGTTCTGGGCTAGCATAAGCAGGAGTCATTACTCGCAAGCCTGTTTGAGTAAGTTTTATGTCTTCATAAAACCCATCATTTTTAATTATTTTAGCAATCCCAAAGTCTAACAATTTAGGAACACCATCAGCAGCAATCAAAATGTTACTAGGTTTTAAGTCCCGATGAACAATTAGATTTACGTGTGCATATTGAACAGCAGAACAAATTTTACTAAACAGTTTTAACCTTTCTTTAACATTAAGTTGTTTAGCTTGGCAGTATTTATCTAGTGGCTGTCCATTCACTAATTCCATAACAAAATAAGGCAATCCGTTATCATTCCCTCCATCAAATAATTTAGCAATATAGGGGTGCTCTAGGTTAGCCATTATTTGATACTCTGTGCGAAAACGCGCCAACATTGTATCTGTATTTATACCTGGTTTGAGGATTTTAACTGCAACTGATTTACTTTTGGGCAGGTCATCGCGAATAGCTTCATAAACTGCACCCATACCCCCTTGTCCAATTTCACGGACTAGAGAATATTTCCCTACTTTTTGTCCAATTAAGTTCTGAGAAACTGTAGTACTAGCTAACAAATCTGGTAAGGTTAACGCTTTATCAGAAATAGGTTTATCTAAAAACAAACCTGATAATTGATGTGCTGCTAACATTTTTTCTATTTCTGCTAGCATTTCAGTATCATTACCACAAGCTTTTGAAAGAAATTCTCCACGCTCTGCCGCTTGATATTCAAGTGCAGATAAAAAAATTTCAGAAACTCTAATATGCCGCTCTTGAGCCTTCATTGCCTTTGTAGATGGCTTGTTAGCCAAGCTCTTGCAACACTCCAATCACGTTTTACTGTTCGTGAATCAATACTTAAAACCTCTCCTATTTCTTCATTAGTTAAGCCACCAAAAAAACGTAACTCTACTACTTGGCTTTGACGAGGAGATAATTTTTCTAACTCTAATAGCGCGTCATTAAGAGAAAGGATTTCCCAGTTTTTATTATCAGCTATATCAATTTTTTCATCTATTGTGAGCAAAATAGCACCACTACCACGTTTTTGAGCATTAATATTATAGGCTTGATTCACTAAAATTTGTCGCATTATCTTGGCAGAAATAGCAAAGAAATGAGCACGGTTTTGCCACTCAACACCTTTAATATCTACTAGTTTGATATAGGCTTCATGTACTAAAGCAGTAGTTTGAAGTAAGTTATTAACTTGTTCACGGCGTAAGTGATTACTAGCTATATGGCGAAGTTCATTATATACAATGCCAATTAGTTGATCCCTAGCCTCTTGATCGCCATTAGTCCAAGCTATCAAAAGTTGGGTTAGGTTTTGCACATCTGGATTTTGCATAGCACCTACAAAGTTTTAGGTAGTTGTTTTTATCGGGAAAAATTTTCTTTTTTTATGTCCCTTTTTCAAATGTTTTCTTGCATTAGTTTATTGAAGAACAAAACAGATATTAAAAGCAAATCTTTAGAAGCAGGAAAAACGAACTAAGGAAATTGCTTTTTAATAGTCTGATTTTTGAATATCTTATCGGAATTCTAAAGTTACATTAACTAGTGATTAAACCTAGTAAATTAACATCCCTACTAATAAACATACAATAGCAGTTAGAAAAAGGAGAAAATTTATGTCAACAAATGGTACAACTAATTATTTAGATACTGCTCAAAATGCAGCACAACAAGCAGTAAAAGACCTTGTTCAATTTGACTCTAATAATAATAACCAAGCAGTTAGTTCTATGGCAGTAGGAGCAATAGCTCCTATCATTGGGGCAATTGGATCTATTGCTGGTGCAGCAGCAGGCACAGGGAATTTTGGAATAAATTTGGCTGGTCTGGCAAACAGTAGCTCAGGCTCAGCTTTAGAAGTAGAAATTTCAAATTATTCATCACAACCAATAGTGCTTTTTAACTATAATCCATCTGTAGGCAATGTTACTAAAATTCCTCAACCATTAGTGCAAGGTGAAAATGATATTTTCTTACTCACACATTCTAGTAGTTTTAGCACATCTACATCAATTTCATTACAATTTATGGTTGGTCTTATAGAGGTTGATATAACCTTCTCTTATACTGACAGTGGAGATCCTGGCAGGTGGCAAATAACTGTAAGTGTTGATGGAGATTCACCTCATAAGTTTGCTACTAAGCTTCAACTTTTCGGCGTTACTTTTCAAGGCAATTCAGGATATCCAAGTTTTAGTCTCTATACTTCCCCAATTGAAACTAGTAGCGGTCAAATAGATTTAATTTTTTATGATTTGGCTTCTTAAGCTATTAGAGCGTTAAAAATAAGTTTAACTCTACAGTAATAAAAACTTAAAGCAATCTGCAAGAGTCTACAAGAATCTAATACGTATTATTTCTATAGGCTCTTGCTTTTAGTCTTGTTCTATTTATAGCTACTACACCAAAAATATTAAGCCCAATAGATTTTAGTACTCATTTGTACTAAACTAACTCCGCTATAACCTATAAAACCTATTATTCATACGGTAATTAATAATTAAGCATAGGAGGATTTAATTATGGTTCAAGATGTTGACAACATTACTCCATTTAATGGGTGCAGTATTAAAATAATTGGTATATGTGTACTAAATATTAACCCTCAAGACGCAGAGTACAAAGCAACTCTTGGTATCCCTATTGTTGACAACCACACTGCTAGTATTAGTATCGCTCAATATAACCTTAAAGGCAAAGAACAGCAAAGTCCCCCACCTATAGATTTAGCAGAACTAGCCGTTATTGAAGAAACTATTAATAATCAAGCCTCTAGCAATCTTGTACAAGAAGACCTAAATCCACCAAGTAATAACGATAGCGCTTCATCTCGCTTAATTTCTTTTTCTTATCTTCCTAACTTATCAACCTTATACCAATCAGAAACTATAAAAATCGATTGGTCAAAAATGACTTATCAAATTTCTTTTAAAACAGTAGATGGAATCTTTTCTTCCTATCAGTTAGAAACAACAGATGGCACTACTTTAGCAGAAGTAGTTTTTGAACAGAATGGTAACCAAATACCATTTGGCAAAGTAGCAGAGAGTATTGGTTTTCAACTAGCATTTCAACCTAATCAAGCACTATCGTTTAAGAAGCAAGACGGTTCTTCATTATTATCATTAAACCAGACAGATAACCTTTATACTGTAATAAAAATCTCTAATATCCCTACAGGAAAACTACCATCTGGCTATGGTCATTTTCCTTTGTATTACGATGAAAACATAATTACAGACGATAAGGGAAATTCTATACCTGACAACAATAGAATACTTCCTTCATTAACCAATGGCAAAACATCGCCTCTTACTGCTCCTGTTTATTGCTCGCCTTTAGTTACATCAACAAATGGCAGCTAAAACCAAAATAACAGCAATTCCCAGTTTAGATGAAAACAAAGGGCTTATAGCCACAAATCCAACGATATAATGAGTTTATTTAGCCAAAATACAGCTTAATAATGGCCATTTATGAAGCCAATTATATTGGTTCATAAATATTCTTTTGCTCTCAATAATTGAAATCCTAGTATTTAACATTCAAGTTAAGCTAATTAAGATAGGATATAAGCGGTTTACCCTTACCTATTAATTCCTAGTTTTCGCTATAAAAAGGTGACAAATAAACACCTAAAGAATACAATCTAGGCATTTATTTATAGATAATCAAACTTCAAGTCACTCAAAATCATTTGGACAAAATTACAAGGCTATTGCTATACCGAATGCAAAAGAAGATTTACTTAGTTTAAATGTGTTCAAGAAAAATGCATTAAAAGTTAACCTTATAATAATAGATTTTAATATGCTTACTATTAGTGGCTTTGACAGGAAACTTTTATTGGTATTAGGGGGTTGGTGTGTTTCAAAAAATGACGATAGGAAAGCAATTAATCTTAGTTTTCAGCATGATCCTAATGCTGCTTTGCTGTTTTGGGGCGATAAGCTTTTGGTGCCTATACAAACTCTATAATGGGGTTGTGGTTTTGCAGACAAATGCAAAGATATCAACCTATGCAATGCAAGTGCGTAGTGATTATGCAAATATGCGAAGATTTGAAAAAGGGATATTTATAAATTTTGCATCTGCACAAAAGCAAGAACCCTATACAATTATGTGGAACAAAACTCATGACGATTTGATAAATACATTGGTTGAGCTAAACAAATATACATTGCTTAAAGAAGATAAAGAAACAATAACTTTAATGCAACAAATAATGAAAAATTACCAATTGGGCTTCAATGAAATTTTCGAACATTTACATAAGGGAGAGTACAAAAATGCTCAACAGGCCAACGATGCAATGGATAAATTCCGATGGGCAGCCAATGAACTAGAAAATACTGGCAAACTTCTTGCCTCAAAGACATCTCAAAGAAGTGAATTAAGTTTAAATAATCTACTTGCTCAACTTAAGCATATTGTATTGATTATCTTAATAGCCTTAGTTGTTGTTTTTGTTTCTATTGGAGTGCTTGGGATATTATTTACACGCAGTATTACAAAGCCAATATTGCAAGCGGTGAATGTTGCTCAAAGAGTTGCTTTAGGAGATCTAGAACAAAATATCATGGCAGAAAATAAACTCAATGAAATAGGACAGCTATTTTCATCTATGAGAAACATGATAGCGTCATTGAAAGAAAATGCAATAATCGCTGAAAAGATTGCGGTTGGTAATCTTGACATTAATGTAGAACTAAATTCCGATGTTGACACGTTCAGATTAAGCTTCAAAAAGATGGTTAAAGATTTGCAAAATGCAGTTACCTCTATTAGTAAAGCTGCTGATCAAGTTTCCGTTGGAAGCAGTGAAATTGCTTGTGTTTCAGAAAATTCATCAAAGTTTAATAAAAACATTTCTACTTCTCTAGATACAACTAGCACTGCAATACATGAAATAAGTGTGAATACTCAAAGTATCGCTAAAAAGACACAAGAACAACTTTCTCTTGCTAACCAAGTAACTGCAAGTAGCTTAGAGCTTATTTCTTCATTAAATAGCATTGCAGAAACCTCCACAAAAATGCTTACTATCTCAGAACAATCAAACAAAGATGTTTTATGTGGCGTTGAAGCAATGGATAAAAATATCAAAGGGATGGATAAAATAAACGAAAGTCTCAGTTATCTTGCAGAAACAGTAAATACCCTCCACGATAGAACAAAAAACATTGGTAAAATAGTTAATGTGATTGCTAATCTAGCAGACCAAACTAATCTTCTGGCTTTAAATGCAGCAATAGAAGCAGCACGCGCAGGAGAACATGGACTCGGTTTTTCAATAGTTGCAGAAGAAGTTCGTAGATTATCAGATCAGTGTACTCATAGCACCAAAGAAATATCAAATCTTATTACAGGTATTGAGAAAGAAGTGTCTAAAGCAGTCAAATATATGCAGCAAAGTACCCAAGTAGTTAATGAAAATACATTACTTTGCAATAATGCTGGGATTGCTCTTAAATGTATTAAGAAATCAACTATTGAAACGCATAAATTCATTGTTATGGTTGATGCAGCCAACAATGAACAAAATGAGGCTTGGAACGCAATTACAGATATATTTGCCAAACTAAATTATTTAACAGAAGAAATAAATGCTGCTGCCTCTGAACAAGCTATAGGTGTACAACAAATTGCTAAATCAGTGGAAAAAATTTCCACCGCACTAAACCAAAGTACAACTCTTTCTTCACATCTTGTAAGTAGTAGTAAAGAGATGGCCATACAAAGCCAAGTATTACAAAAAGTTGTTAACCATTTCCACTTTGGAGTATTAAGAGTAGCCGAGCAATAAACTTTTTTTATCTGTAAACTTTGTATTCATCAAGTATTTTAAGCCTAGTATATTCTCTTAAGCTACTGAAATATAAGTCTTTTTTCGGTAAAGTTCTAAAGAAAATTATTGAAACGATCTATGCCAAAACTTCTTTTCCTATACAAATTTTGATTCTTGTGAACGTTAATGAGTTATCAAATTATACGTAATAAACCGAAACTCTTTTGGTGTCTATGTTTGTACTGAACAAAATTAAAAAAGTCTAACTGTATAATTTTGCTCAGTACAATATCAAAAACTCTACAAAAATGACTGGCAACTTAGTCTATTATATCTACATTCTTATATATTAGTAGATACAGTCTATTATAATCGGCCTCAAAATCATTGCAAAAGATTGGTCAAATTCTAATAAGTCAACTAAAAAACTACTAGTTAGTCGTTTAGCAATTCCATAACCTCTTTTTCAATATTAGAAATTTCTATTGGTTTTGACAAAAACTTATCGATTCTTACGTTCCTGTTTTTCATATAGCTATCTATTTGTGAAATCACTCCTGAGAATACTAAGATTTTCACTGTTTGCGACAACTCGCATATACTTTCAACAACATCTAGCCCTGTCATACTTGGCATAATAAGATCTGTTATCACAAGATTTATTTCTTCACTATTTTCCTTATATAACTTAAATAAACTAATGGCTTCTTTTCCACTTGAGGCTGAAATAACCTTGTATCTCTGACATAGCATCTCACTCATTACATTACATATTATATAGTCATCATCTACTATTAATATTGTTTTCATTATAAACTCTACCCCATCTTAAACAGAAAAATGCTTCCTTGTATCATAACAATTTATACAAAACCACTAATACAAGGATATAGTAACTACACAATTATTACATCATATATAATACATAGCAATACCTACAGAATACAAAAATACAAAAAAGAATTTAATGATTATTTATTATCACATTTCACTTTTTCTCCCAACAACCCTGAAGGCAAGAATCTTAGATAAAACTACATCATTTTTGACGTTGGTTAAAGACCACCGATAAATCCTTGACTTGTTAAAGGCGTTGTAGGTAAAGAAAGAATAAAATTAGAGCCTACGGCCTGTGATGGGCATAAATTTCGATTTAATATTGTGGTTTAAGGTTAGCCGACGACTTTCTTGGGCGACGATCCATCCAGTAGATACTCAGGAGTACACTTATCGATGTGACCCATCAATTTCTTGTAGAGTCCCCACCCGCATAACTTCCGCAATCGCGGGGAAAAAGTGCGGGCAATGTCGAGTGGTATGCCAAGCAATTGGTTTTCCTGCTGGCGCATCCATCCAGCACAATAATTCATGGCCACGCCAACGCGTCGGTTGGTTGTCTTGTTTGCGCCACCCGCGTGCCACAAGCTACCATTGTACACTAGCACGCTGCCGCGAGGCATTTCCGCTGCAATGGCACCATCAATGTCTCCGAAAGGTGGGGGTACATCTACGGCTTGATGGGAACCAGGCACAAGCCGCGTGGCACCATTGTCTTTTGTAAAATCCGTAATCGCCCACATCGTATTGCACACAAGGGGTACATGCGGCCTAGGTAGCGAAATATGTTGGTCATCTGCGTGCCACGGTTGCGGAGTTTCGTCCCGTTCGATCGCAATCGAGGATATCGATGACACCAGACAACCTTGATCTAGGACACGCTCTACGAGTGGAAGAACTTGATCATGCACAGCAATTCGATCGTAGGGTGCGCCGAATGCAAGAAGGTTGTAAATCCGAACCGTATGCAACCCTTCGAACAGGTTTTGCGCTGGCCGAATAGCTCGTTCCTGCTCGATGCGCTGCAAATCCTGTTCAATTGTGTCGATAAGGTCAGGCTCGATCACACGCTCAAGGATGGTGTATCCGTCCTGCTTGATACGCTGCACATGTTGTTCTATGTCGAGAGATTGTAAGGTCATACTCAGCAGTGTAGGATCGAACGAAAGCGGGGAGCAAGACATTTTTCCCGACGCGGCAAAAGAGAAGAAATTAGCGGCGAAAAGATCTCTTGGGAATGTGGTACTTTCATCATTTAGTGATCGTTTTTGACCTCAATTTGTACTTACATTCCCTGTACTCACATTCCCTCAAAACAAACCTGTTTTATTAAACATACTTTTGGCCGGTTTTTACTAGAAAA
>Ga0075163_10005301_pt1 | contig 17200 bp, 11 predicted proteins | sample JI1023141ADNA_FD_71478 | JGI IMG/M metagenome (GOLD analysis project Ga0075163, IMG submission 71478) | Wastewater effluent complex algal communities from Wisconsin, to seasonally profile nutrient transformation and Carbon sequestration -... | ecosystem: Engineered > WWTP > Effluent > Algae...
CGGCGAGTTCGTCGTCGCGCTTGAGGGCGGCGGCGAGGGCCCGCAGAACGCGGGGCAGCTCACCGGCCTGCTCGCCGGCCCGGACGAGGCTGCAGAAGACGCCGTCGAACACCTGCGGGTGCTGGTGGAGGGCTTCGGAGAGGCTGTGGCCGCCTTCGATGGCGGTGATGAGATGGGCGACGACGGGGCGGAAACGCGGGTGTTCGAGGGAGTCGCGCAGGTCGGCGAGGCTGTCGAGGATGGGCACGCCGGCCTGCAGGAATTGTTCGAGATGGAAGCAGAAGTTGATCAGCTCGCGCCGCGGCACGCTCTGGCCGCCGGGCCACTGCAGCGCGATGGCCGGCCTGCCGCGGAGGAGCTCGAGGTCGAGCCGGGCGAGCCGGCGTTCGAGGTCGGGCAGGTCGCGGGCGTCGAGGCGGCCGCGGACGATCTGCCCGCCGGGGCCGACGGCCCGGTAGGCATAGGGTGTCATGGGGACATGCGGTCGGTGAGGTTGACCACCCGGCACAGCTCGTCGAGGGTGGTGGCGCCTTCGAGCACCCGCCGGGCGCCATCGTCGGCGAGGGGGAGGAAGCCCTTGCGGCTGGCGGCTTCGCGGATCTCGCGGGCGGTGGCGCGGCGGGCGACGAGTTCGTCGAGCTCCGGGTCCATGCGCAGGAGTTCCATGATCGCCATGCGGCCGCGGTAGCCCTGGAAGTCGCACTGGGGGCAGCCGCGGGCTTCGTGGAGGAGGGGGCGCTCCGACGGGAGGGTGAGGCCGAGCAGGCGCATCTCGTAGTCGTGGGCCGGGCGGGCTTCGCGGCAGGCCGGGCAGAGGCAGCGCACGAGGCGCTGGGCGACGATGCCGATGACGTTGCCGGCGAGGATGTCGGGCAGGATGCCGATGTCGAGCAGGCGCGGAATGGCGCCGATGGCCGAGCTGGTGTGCAGGGTGGAGTAAACCTGGTGGCCGGTCATGGCGGCCTGGAAGGCCATGCGGGCGGTGTCCTCGTCGCGGATCTCGCCGACCAGGATGACGTCCGGGTCCTGGCGCAGCATGGCCCGCACGCCGTTGGCGAAGTCGAGGCGGGCAGCGTCGGCGACGGCGGTCTGGCGGATCATCGGCATCGGGTATTCGACCGGGTCCTCGAGGGTCATGATGTTGATGCCCTCGGCGTTGATGTGGCCGAGGATGGAGTAGAGGGTGGTGGTCTTGCCGCTGCCGGTGGGGCCGGTGACGAGGATCAGGCCCTCGGGGCGGGCGATCATGAGCTTGAGGAGGTCGAGCTGCGGGTCGGTGAGGCCGAGGGCGTCGAGGTCGACGATGCCCTTCTGGCGGTCGAGGATGCGCAGGACGATGTTCTCGCCGTGGATCGTGGGCTGGGTGGAGACGCGGAAATCCACCGGCCGCCCGCTGACCTGCAGGGAGATGCGGCCGTCCTGGGGGTTGCGGGTCTCGGCGATGTTGAGGCCGGCCATGACCTTGAGGCGCACCGCCATCGCCGGCCAGCAGGATTTGTGCAGCGCGCGGATCTGGCGCAGCAGGCCGTCGATGCGGTAGCGGATGCGCAGGAAGGCGGCTTCGGGCTCGAAGTGCAGGTCGGAGGCGCCGCGTTTGACGGCGTCGGTGAGCAGGGCGTCGATGAGGCGGACGACCGGCTGGGCGTATTCGCTGCCGCGGGCCGGTTGGCCGAAGGGGTCGGATTCGCCGCTTTCGATCTCGTTGAGGATGCCGTCGATGGAGAGTTCGTGGCCATAGAGCTGGTCGCTGGCCTGGGCGATCTCGGCTTCGCCGGCCAGCAGGATGTCCACCTGCGTGCCGGGGGGCAGGTTGTTGCGGAGCTGGTCGAGGGCGACGATGTTGTCGACATCGCTGGAGGCGATCACGAGATGGCGCTGGCTGGCGTCGTAGCTGAGGGGGATGAGGTGCAGGCGCTTGGCGAGCGGCCGCGGGACGAGGGCCAGGGCTTCGGCGTCGGGCAGGAGCTTGGAGAGGTCGGCGCAGGGGCGGCCGAGGCTGCGGGCGAGGGCGTCGCGCAGGGTGGTTTCGGACAGGAAGCCCAGGCGCACGAGCTGGCGGCCGAGGATCTCGCCGCTGCGGCCCTGTTCGCGCAGGGCGATGTGGAGCTGGTCCTTGCTGATCAGGCCCAGGTGGATGAGGGTCTGGCCGATGGGCGTGGCGTTGGGGGTCATGGGCTGGGGTCCTGGGCCTGCAGCCTGTGCAGGCGGGTTTCACATTGATGGCGGGAAAAGCGCGCGGGGCGCCGCTCGGCCAGCTGGAGGGCCTTGCGATAGAAGCCGGCCGCGGGCCGGTGCTGGCCGAGGTGGTCGAGCGCAACGGCCAGGTTGTAGGCGATGTCGGGGTGCTCGGGGGCGAGGCTGTGGGCCTGGAAGTAGGCTTGCTGCGCTTCTGCCCAGCGCTGCTGGGCGGCCAGGGTGTCGCCGAGGGCGAGATGGGTGGCGCTGGCTTCGGGCTGGCTGGTGAGGCTGTCCTTCAGGCGGCTTTCGGCCTGCGTCGGGTCGTGGCGTTCGCTGCGGGTGAGGCCGGCGAGGGCCGCCGGGTCGAGGGGGTGGGCGATGAGGGCGCGGCGGAAGAACTGCCGGGCGATTTCATGCTGCCCCTCGTGAAGTGCGATGGCACCGAGGCCGTCGAGGGCGTCCGGGTTGTCGGGGGCGCTGGCGAGGACTTCCCGGTAGCGGGCCTCGGCGAGGGGCAGGTCGCCCGCGCTGTAGGCCGCGTGGGCGGCGGTGAGGACGGCTGCAAACGGGGCTGCTTCGGCAGGGCTCCGGTCGAACTGGATCGGTGGCCTCGGTGCTGCCGGAGCGCTGCGGGGTGCCGCGGTGCCCGGGGGGCGGCTGACGGTTGCCCTGCGCGGGCTTGGCGCTGGGGCTGGGGCTTCCGCCGGCCGGGCGACGGGGGCCGGGGCGGTTTCAATTGGGGCGGGTGAGGGCGCCGATGCCGCGTAGGCGGGGGCCGAGGCTGCGGGGGCGGGTGCCAGCCACAGCCAGGCCAGTGTGGCCAGGGCAGATACGCAGCCGGACAGGCCGACGTAGCGCCAGCGCGGGGTGTCGGGCGGCAGCGGGCTTGGGCCCGGAGCCGCGTTGGCCGGGGGGGCGGACGCTGGAGCCTCTGGGATCGGTGTCGATTGCGCCGGGCTGGGCCGGGCGCGAGCGGGGGCTGGGTCGGCGAGGGGTTCGAGTTCGAAGCGCGGGGGCGCTGCGGGTGACGCGGGACGGGTGGACGCCGGCCCCGCCCCGCCTGCCTCGGCTCTGCGCAGGACGTCGATCAGCAGGCTCATGGAAGGAAGCTTCCGGGGGCTACTGCGGGCAGGCCGGGGGGCGGGAAGTTGCGGCTGCCCGGAACGGGTTTGTCGGTAAGGAAGTCGGCCTTCGGGAGGAGTTCGCGCAGGTGCGGGGTGCTGGCGACGAGGTTGGGCTCGCGCACCACGACCGGGCGCAGGAAGATGACGAGTTCGGTTTTTTGCACCGCATTGTCGCGGTTGGTGAAGGCTTCGCCGAGGATGGGCAGGGCGCCGATGAGCGGTACGCGGCCGGTCTTGTAGTCGATCCGGTCTTCCATCAGGCCGCCGAGGATGGCGGTTTCGCCGTTGCCGATGCGAAGGATGGACTCGATCTCCCGGGTGCGGATCTGCGGCACAAGGTTGGGGATGCCGGCGGGGATGTTGGGGTTCGGGTCGCGGCGGAAGTCGGCGATGCTCGAGATGGTGGGGCGGACGTTGAGGATGATTTCGTCGGCGGGGCTGACCTGGGGCGTGACGGTCATGACGAGGCCGACCGAGACGGCCTGCGGGGTGGTGGTGACGGTGGTCAGGGCGCCGGCGTTGGTGGTCTGGGTGGTGTCGGCCTTGACGCTGAAGTAAACGTATTCCTCGACCACCTTGATGACTGCGGTCTGGTTGTTGAGTACCGATAGCTTGGGGCTGGACAGCACCTTGACGGTGCCGAAGCCTTCGAGAAGGCGAATGGTGGAGTCGATGCCGCCGGCGCTGCTGTAGGCGAGGCTGAAGGGCGTGACGGTGTTGCCCGCGCCGGTGCCGAGGCTGGGGGCGGTGATGCCGAAACGGGTGCCGCTTGGCAGGAGCCGGCTCCATTCGATGCCCTGCCGGTAGGTGTCGGACAGGCCGACTTCGAGGATGGTGGCTTCGATGAGCACCTGGCGGCGGGCAGAGGCCATGACCTGGTCGATGAACTCACGCACCTTTTCATGCTGGCGGCCGGTGGCGCGGACGGTGACGACGCCGGTTTCGCGGTTGGCGATCACCGAGGCGGCTTCGCGGAAGGTGGCCTTGTGGACGGTGGTGGTGGTGCTGTTCTGGCTGGACGTGGGGCTGGGGTTAACCGTGGGATTGCCCGGATGGGCCTGGCCGTGGCGGTTGCGGCTGCTGGATGTCGTAGCGGAGACGAGGCTGGTGCCGGTGGTGCTGGCGTTCTCGACGCTCTCGATGATGGTGTCGCTGGAGCCTTCGGGCAGGATCTTGTCGGTCTCGCGGAGCAGGTCGCGGATGTTCTTTTCGACGGATTCCCAGAACTGGTTGCGGGAGGCGTTCTCGATGCGCGTTGCCGAGACGTTGCCGCCGCTGGCGAGGGGAAGCGCGTTGAGGTTGCCGGTGCTGGGCTGGCCGGCTCCGGTCGTGGCGATCTGGGTGTTGGTGGATACCGTGCCGGTAACCTGGCGGCTGAGGTTTACGTAGTCGATCCGGTAGGTGCGCAGGAAGGGGGAGTCGGGCATCACCGCGAGGTTTGGGCCGTCGAGCTCGAAGCGCATGTCCACCTGGCGGGAGAGGCGCCCGAGGATCTGCGGCAGGGTCTGGTTGATCGCGTTGAGGGTGACGGTGCCGCCGAGCCCCGGGTGGATGTCCAGGTTGATCCTGGCGTCCCGGGCGAGGGCGAAGAGGAGATCCTGGATGCGTACGTTGGCGACGACGACCGAGTAGGTTTCGGCCCGCGGTGCGGGGGCGGGTCGTGGCAGCGGCAGCAGGTCGGGCACCAGGGGCGGGATGCCAGCCGGATCGACCGGGTGCTCGGTGGCCTGGATGTGGCTGGCCGACGGGGGCGTCCGGGGCTGGGAGGCGCACGCCGCAGCAAGTATTGCCAGCAGGAGCAGCAGAAGCAGGTTTCTGACTGTCGGCATATTCCGAAGTGATTTTTGCAGGATGTGTGATTCTATGCCGAAAGGATCCGTGCGTGGGTGGGCTTCGTTGAAGCGCGTCGCGCCCCCGAAAAATGCGGAGGAAGGCCCCACGGAGGTGTAAGTCATGTGTAAGATTGATCGACTTTAATCTCGCCCGGATACAGGGCTAGCGCACCCCGAGAAAAATAAGCCGGTGCTGCAGGATGGTCGAGCGGCCCTGACCCCCGCCAGTCAGGTTTCAAGATTCAAGCGTTGCACACTCATAAAACACGAGGAGAGGTGAAAAATGACGAACGAAACCACCCAGAAGTTCTACTATCCGTCTGAAGAGGTGGTGAAAAACGCTGCCGTGTCGGGCATGGAAGCGTACAAGGCCCTCTGCGCCGAAGCAGATCAGGATTACGAAGGTTTCTGGGGCAAGCGGGCGAAGGAGCTGGTCGATTGGCAGACGCCCTTCACCCAGGTTCTCGACGAGAGCAATGCACCGTTCTTCAAGTGGTTTGCCGACGGCAAGCTGAACGTTTCTTACAACTGCCTCGATCGTCAGGTCAATAAAGGCCTCGGCGACAAGGTCGCGCTGATTTTCGAAGGTGACAAGGGCGATGTCGCCAAGGTCACCTACAAGGATCTCCTCGGCCGCGTCTGCAAGTTCGCCAACGCGCTCAAGAGCCAGGGCGTCAAGAAGGGCGACCGCGTCGTCATCTATCTGCCGATGTCCATTGAGGGCGTCGTCGCGATGCAGGCCTGTGCCCGTATCGGTGCCACCCACTCCATCGTGTTCGGCGGTTTCTCCGCCCAGTCCCTGGCTGACCGCATCAACGATGCCGGCGCCGTGCTGCTGATCACCTCCGACGGCCAGAACCGCGGCGGCAAGGCGCTGCCCCTCAAGTCCATCGCCGACGAGGCCCTGGCCAGCGGCTGCCCGACCATCAAGAGCGTCCTCGTCGTGAAGCGTACCGGCCAGGAAACCGCCATGGTCGCCGGCCGTGACATCTGGGTCGACGAACTCACCGCCACCCAGGCAGACACCTGCGAACCGGAATGGGTCGAAGCCGAACACCCGCTGTTCCTGCTCTATACCTCCGGCTCCACCGGCAAGCCGAAGGGCGTCCAGCACTCCACCGGCGGCTATCTGCTGCACGCCATCCTCACCATGCAATACACCTTCGACATCAAGCCTGACGATGTCTTCTGGTGTACCGCCGACATCGGCTGGGTGACGGGCCACACCTACATCACCTACGGCCCGCTGGCCTGCGGCGCAACCGAGATCGTCTTCGAAGGCGTTCCGACCTATCCGGATGCCGGCCGTTTCTGGAAGATGATCCAGGACCACAAGGTCAACATCTTCTACACCGCGCCGACCGCAATCCGTTCGCTGATCAAGGCCGCCGACAACACCCCGGCCGTGCATCCCAAGAACTACGACCTCTCCAGCCTGCGCATCCTGGGTTCGGTCGGTGAGCCGATCAACCCGGCTGCCTGGGAGTGGTACCACGAGAACATCGGCGGCGGCCGCTGCCCGATCGTCGATACCTTCTGGCAGACCGAAACCGGTGGTCACATGATCACCCCGCTGCCTGGCGCCACCCCGCTGATCCCCGGCTCCTGCACGCTGCCCTTCCCGGGCATCATGGCGGCGGTTGTCGATGAAACCGGCACGGAAGTGCCCTGGGGCCAGGGTGGCATCCTTGTCGTCAAGCGTCCGTGGCCGTCGATGATCCGCAATATCTGGGGCGACGCTGACCGTTTCGTGAAGTCCTACTACCCGGCCGACTTCCAGGGCAAGCTCTACCTGGCTGGCGACGGCGCGATCCGCGACAAGGACACCGGCTACTTCACGATCACCGGCCGTATCGACGACGTGCTGAACGTCTCCGGTCACCGCATGGGTACGATGGAAATCGAATCCGCTCTGGTGGCCCACGAGAAGGTTGCCGAGGCTGCCGTGGTCGGCCGTCCGGACGATCTGACCGGCGAGGCAATCGTGGCTTTCGTGGTCCTGAAGGGCGCTCGCCCGACCGGCGCCGACGCCGCCGCGGTGATCAAGGAACTCCAGAACTGGGTCGGCCAGGAAATCGGCCCGATCGCCAAGCCCAAGGACATCCGCTTCGGTGAGAACCTGCCGAAGACCCGTTCCGGCAAGATCATGCGCCGTCTGCTCCGTCAGCTGGCCAAGGGCGAGGAGATCACCCAGGACACCTCGACGCTGGAAAACCCGGCGATCCTGGAACAGCTCAAGTAACAAACGCATCGAGATTTCCCCGGCCCACGGCCGGGCGGCCCGCAACCGGCTTCCCAGGCCGGCGGAGGAGACAGCGGTGCCGCAAAAAAACTAAAAAGGGGAGGACCCCGGCGCAATCTGGCCGGGGAGTTGTGAGGGGGAGGAAAAGGCGCGTTCATCGCGCCTTTTTCTCTTGTGCGGGGCCCAGGCCTCGCGGGCCGCTGTGTGGTGAGCGAGCAGGTGCTTGCTTGCCCGGCCCTTCGGTTTGCCAGTCGAGTGGATGTGAGAGCGCCCCGGGCCCTCCGGTGGCACTGCCGTGAGTCTTTCCCATTTTTCCGGGAGGCACCATGATCAAAGCGACGCTTACCGGGCAGCGCCTCGTGGCCCTGTTCCTGTTCGGCTGGGTGCTGGTCAGTAGCCCGGTGCTGTCCCTGTTCGACGTGGACCGGAGCTGGGGCGGCATTCCGATGCTGTATCTCTATGTGTTCGGTGTGTGGGCTGCGTTCATCGGCTTGATGGCGTGGATCATCGAGCGATGAAAGGGGGCGCGTCGTGTTGACCGGTCCGGTGATCGTCGCGGCATCCTTCATCTATCTGCTGCTGCTGTTCGCGGTGGCCTATTTCGGCGACAAACGCGCCGATGCCGGCCGCTCGGTGATCGCCAACCCGACCATTTACGCGCTGTCGCTGGCGGTGTATTGCACCACCTGGACCTACTACGGCAGCGTCGGGCGGGCGGCCTCGTCAGGCCTCGGCTTCGTGCCGATCTTCCTCGGGCCGACCCTGGCGGTTGCACTGTGGTGGTTCGTGATGCTGAAGATGGTCCGCATCGGCAAGACCAACCGCATTACCTCGATCGCCGATTTCATCGCCTCCCGCTATGGCAAGAGCCACCTGCTCGGCGGGCTCGTCACCGTGATCGCGGTGCTCGGCGTGATTCCCTACATTGCGCTGCAGTTGAAGGCACTTTCCGGAAGTTTTGCGATTCTCGTTCCGCCTGACGACGTGGTGGCGAGCGGGCGCGGGGCGCTGCCCTGGCTGGCCGACACGACCTTCTACGTGGCGCTGTCGATGGCGGCCTTCACGATCCTCTTCGGTACCCGCCACCTCGACGCCACCGAGCGCCATGAGGGCCTTGTGGCGGCGATCGCATTCGAGTCGCTGGTCAAGCTGGTGGCCTTCGTGGCCGTGGGGGTGTTCGTCACCTTCGGACTCTTCGACGGGTTTGGCGACCTCTTCTCCCGGGCCGCCCGCGAGCCTCAATTGCAGGCCCTGATGCGCATGGGCGCGGGGGGCAATGGCTACGCCAACTGGTTTGCGCTGACGCTGTTGTCGATGCTGGCGGTGATGTTCCTGCCCCGGCAGTTTCAGGTGACGGTGGTCGAGAACGTCAATGAAAATCACCTGCGGCGGGCGATCTGGCTGTTTCCGCTGTACCTGCTGCTGATCAACGTGTTCGTGCTGCCGATCGCGCTGGGCGGCCTGATGTTGTTTGCGGGCCAGCAGGTGGATGCCGACACCTTCGTGCTCCGTCTGCCGATGGTGTTCGGCCATGACTGGCTGGCGCTGGTGGTGTTCATCGGCGGCCTGTCGGCCGCGACCGGGATGATCGTGGTCGAGACGATCGCGCTGTCCACGATGGTCTGCAACGATCTGGTGATGCCGCTCCTGCTGCGCTACCGCTGGCTCGCATTGCAGGGCCAGGAGGACGTCTCGGGCGTCTTGCTTGGCATCCGGCGCGGGGCGATCGTGTTGATCCTGCTGCTGGCTTACCTGTATTTCCGGTTGGCGGGGGAGGCCCATGCGCTGGTGAGCATCGGCCTGATCAGTTTTGCGGCGGTGGCCCAGTTCGCGCCGGCGATGCTGGGCGGCATGTACTGGCGCGGCGGGACGCGGGCCGGGGCGGTGGCCGGCTTGTCGGCGGGCTTCGCGGTGTGGCTGTACACCCTGCTGCTGCCGTCCTTTGCCAAGTCCGGTTGGTTGCCGGGTGACTTCCTGCAGAACGGCCTGTTCGGGCTGGATCTGCTGCGGCCCCAGGAGCTGTTCGGCATGCAGGGCCTCGACCCGCTGGCCCACAGCCTGTTCTGGAGCATGCTGGCGAACCTGGGGGCCTATGTGTGGGTGTCGCTGATGCGCCAGCCGACCGCCCTCGAGGCGGGGCAGGCGACCCTGTTCGTCGATGTGTTCAAGCAGGGGCGGCCGTCGGATGGGGCTTTCTGGCGGGGCAGCGCCCAGGTGGGCGATCTGCTGCCGCTGCTCGGCCGCTTCCTGGGCCGGGAGCGCGCGGCCAATGCCTTCGACGAGTACGCCCGCACGCGGGGTGTGAGCCGGGAGGCCTTGCAGGCCGACGCCGGGCTGGTGCATTTTGCCGAGACCACCCTCGCCGGGGCGATCGGCAGCGCGTCGGCGCGGGTGATCGTGGCCTCGGTGGTGCAGGAGGAGCCGCTGGGCCTCGACGAGGTGATGAACATTCTCGACGAGGCTTCCCAGGTGCGGGCCTATTCCAGGCGCCTCGAGCAGAAGTCCCGCGAGCTCGAGGAGGCGACCCGTGAGCTGCGCAGTGCCAACGAGCGCCTCAAGGAGCTCGATCGCCTGAAGGACGACTTCATGTCGTCCGTGACCCACGAATTGCGCACGCCGCTGACCTCGATCAGAGCGTTTTCCGAGATGTTGCTCGAAGATCCGGACATCGACGTGGAAGACCGGCAGCGCTTTCTAGGCATCATCGTCAGTGAAACCGAGCGTCTCACGCGCTTGGTCAACCAGGTGCTCGACATGGCCAAGATCGAGTCGGGCCACGCCGATTGGGTGGATGACGAGGTGAGTCTTCTCGATGTGGTGGAGCAGGGGGCTGCGGCTACCAGCCAGTTGTTCCGGGACAAGGGGGTGGCGCTGGAGATGTCCTTGCCGCCCGCCGTGCCGGCCCTTCTTGCCGATCGGGACAGGCTGGTGCAGGTGGTGCTGAACCTTTTGTCTAACGCGGTGAAGTTCGTCGCGAGGGGGAGTGGGCAGGTGCGGCTGAGCCTCCACGAAACCGGCGAGGGGCTGCAGGTGGATGTCAGCGACAATGGCCCGGGCCTGACGCCGGAGGAGCAGCGGGTTGTTTTCGAGAAGTTTCGCCAGGGGGGCAACACGATGACCGACAAGCCCCAGGGCACCGGCCTCGGCCTGCCCATCAGCCGCCAGATCGTCGAACACTACGGCGGCCGCTTGTGGGTCGAGAGCGTACCGGGCGAGGGGGCGACATTCTCATTTCTTATGCCTTGCGGGAAATCAGCTGTAAGGAAGGAAGACGCAGGATAAACTTATGCTTTCTTGTGCCGGGAATGGGCTGCTTCGTCGCAGTCTTGATCCGGGCACGCAGGGGGAGGAGACAAAATGGCCAAAAAAATACTTATCGCCGATGATGAACAAAATATCGTCATATCTCTGGAGTTCCTGATGAAGCGCGAGGGCTTCACCGTCTGTGTCGCCACGGACGGCCAGGAAGCCATCGACAAGGTCCGCAGCGAGGCACCCGATCTGGTCCTGCTCGACATCATGATGCCGCGCAAGAACGGTTATGAGGTGTGTCAGGAGATCCGCACCGATCCCGGGCTGCAGGGCACGCGCATCCTGATGCTGACCGCCAAGGGGCGCGAGATGGAGATCACCAAGGGCCTGGCGATGGGCGCCGATGCCTACATGACCAAGCCGTTCTCGACCCGGGAGCTGGTGACGAAGGTGAAGGCCCTGCTGGACTTGCCGGCATGAGCCCGAAGGCCAGACAGGGGCTGGTCATTTTTGGGGCTTCGGTCGTCGTCCTGGGGGTGCTTGTCGGTGCTGGCGTCGCTCTCTGGCGGGATCTCGGCGCCGAGGAGCGGGCGGTGCTGGAGCCCATCCTCAACCCGCGCCTCGGTTTGCTGATCATGATCGGTCTGGTTGGCGCGGGGGCTGCCGCGGTCCTGATGAAATCCTTCGCCCAGGACAGCATCGCGGCGCCGGCGCTGCTGGCCGACGAGATCGGCCTGCTGGTGGGTACCGATCCTTCGCGCCGCCTCAAGCCATCCGGTTCGCCAGAGCTGCAACGCATCGCCGAGGCGGTGAATGGCCTGGCCGATCAGCGGCGGAGCCTGCAGGACGACGTGGAGTCGCGCATCCGCGAGGCACGTCTGTCGGTCGAGGAGGAGCGCAACCGGCTGGCGGCACTGATGTCGGAGCTCAACCAGAGCGTCGTCGTGTGCAACCTCGACGGCCGCATCCTGCTCTACAACAACCGGGCGCGGCTGCAGTTCAAGGCCCTCTCCGATGCGCCGAGCGCGGCCGGCGGCGGTGAGATCATCGGGCTCGGCCGGTCGATCTATCTGGTCTTCGAGCGCAACCTGATCGTCCACGCCCTGGAGAGCATCCAGGAGCGGATCCGCCGCCAGAGCTCCCAGCCGATGGCCAATTTCGTCACCACCACCCGCGCCGGCCAGTTGCTGCGAGTGCAGATGGCGCCGGTGATGAGCACCACCGAAGGCGACGCCGATGGCACCGTGTCGGGTTTCGTGCTGATGCTGGACAACATCACCCGCAACTTCGAGAGCGAGACCCGCCGCGACCAGCTGCTCAATTCGGTCACCGAGGGCAGCCGCTCGTCGCTGGCGAATCTCCGCGCCGCGGCCGAGATGCTCGAATATCCCGACCTGGACGTGGACCTGAAAGACCGTTTCCTCAAGGTGATCCGCGACGAGGTCCAGGCCATGAGCGGGCGGCTCGAGGAGACCGCCAACGCCTTCGCCGATTCCCTCAAGACGCGCTGGCCCCTCGATGACATGCACGGCGCCGACCTGATCGCCGCGGCCCAGCGCCGTATCGAGAAGAAGCTCGGCCTGCCGACCAAGCTCGAGGACGTGGACCCGGCAGTCTGGGTGAAGGTCGATAGCTTCTCGCTGCTGCAGGCGATCAGCTATCTGGCGAGCCGGCTGTCGGACGAGTTCGAAGTCCGCGAGGTGCGCTTCCGCCTGAGCAGCGCCGGGCGCCTGGCGCACCTCGACCTCATCTGGTCGGGGCAGGCGATGAGCACCGAAACCGTGATGTCCTGGGAGCTCGAGCCGATGAGCTTCGCCGGCGAGAGTTCGCCCCTCACCGTGCGGGATGTCATTGCCCGCCACGACGGCGAGATCTGGCTGCAGCGGGAGAAAACCCAGCACCGGGCCTTCTTCCGCCTGCTGCTGCCGTCGGCACTGCCCCAGGAAGAGGTGGTGGCCGCCGCGTATCTGAAGGGCGACAGCCGTCCCGAGTACTACGATTTCGACCTCTTCAAGCAGACCGAGGTCAGCCACGAGCTGGATGACCGCCTGCTCTCGGAGCTGGCGTTCACCGTCTTCGACACCGAGACCACCGGGCTCAATCCGTCCGAGGGCGACGAGATCATCCAGATCGGGGCGACCCGCATTGTCAATGGCAAGCTGCTCCGCTCGGAATCCTTCGACCAGCTGGTCGACCCGCTGCGGGAACTCCCCGAGGCGTCCACCAAGATCCATGGCATCACGCCCGAGATGCTCGTCGGCCAGCCGCCGATGGCCAAGGTGCTGCCGGCCTTCCACGCCTTTGCGGCAGATACCGTGCTGGTGGCCCACAACGCGGCCTTCGACATGCGTTTTCTGCAGATCAAGGAGCAGAGCACCGGAATCCGCTTCGAGCAGCCGGTGCTCGACACGCTGCTGCTGTCGGCGGTGATCCATCCGTCCCAGGAGTCTCACCGGCTCGAGGCGATTAGCGAACGCATGGGGGTGAACATCATGGGTCGGCACACGGCGATCGGCGACGCGATCGTGACCGGCGAGGTCTTCCTGCGCATGATCCCGCTGCTCGCCGAGATGGGCATCCGGACGCTCGGCGAAGCCCGTCGGGCATCCGAGAAGACCTACTACGCCCGCGTCAAATACTGAGCGCTCCGCCATGGATGCTCATACGGGGAGCGGGCGCGCGGGCGCGCTCGAGATGCTGGTCCGGCGCGAGCCGCTGTCGGTGTCGCCGGACGCTGCGGTGCGCGAGGTGCTCAGGCGCATGTGCGCGGAGGACGCCGCCGAGGTCGTGGTGCTCGCGCCTTCCACCGGGCAGCCGCTGGGTATCCTCACAGAGCGGGATGTCATCGAGCGGATCGCTCGGCCCGCCGTGAGCCTCGATGTGCCGGTCGCCAGCCTGATGACCGGCGGTGTCGTTGCGCTGCCCCGGACGGCCGCGGTGCATGAGGCGCGCCTGCTGCTCGCCCGTCATCGCCTGCGTCGCCTGGTGGTGGTGGATGAGGCCGGGCGTCTGGTGGGGGTGGTGTCGCGGGACGACCTTTACGCGGTGCGCCGTCCGGCGGCGGACGACCTGATCGGCCGCATTCAGGCCGCCCGCGACGAAGCCGCGCTCACCGCCGCGGCCCGCCAGGTGAGCGAAAGGGCTGCCGGCCTGGTCGACGGGGGCGAGCAGGCCGGGCGGACGGGCGAGTGGATCGCCCTGCTCAATGATCTGCTCGTGCAGGCTGCCATCGACATCGCCGAGGCCGAGTTCGACCTTCCCCTGGTGCCGTGGTGCTGGCTCGCTTTTGGCTCGGAAGGGCGCCTGGAGCAGACGCTGCACACCGATCAGGACAACGGCCTGATCTTTCTGGCTGCCGACGAGGCCGAGGCAGAAGCCCTGCGGGCATGTTTTCTTCCCTTTGCCCAGCGGGTCAATGGCTTGCTCGACGCCTGTGGATTTCCCCTGTGCCAGGGCGGGATCATGGCGGGAAACCCCTGTTGGTGCCTGTCGCTCGCCGAGTGGCGCTTTCGATTTTCCGACTGGATGCGCTCGGCGAGCGCCGAGGATCTGCTCAACGCAACGATCTTCTTCGATTTTCGGGCGCTGGCCGGCGATGCTGTGCTGGCCGACGCGCTCCGCGGGTGGTTGCTCGCCGCTGCAGCCGACAACGCTCTGTTTCTCCGCTTCATGGCCGAGAACGCGCTGCGCAGCGGCCCGCCGCTGGGGCGCATCCGCGACTTCGTGGTCGACCGGGAAACCGGGCGGCTGGACCTCAAGCGTGACGGCACGCGCCCCTTCGTGGACGCGGCGCGCATCTACGCGCTCGAACTGGGGCTGCCGGACACGTCCACGGTGGGGCGCTTGCGGGCGGCGGGTGCTGCCCTGCGCTGGAGCGGGCGTGAGACCGATGCCGTGGCGGACGCTTTCGAGTTCATTCTGCAGCTGCGTCTGCGGCGACAGCGGGTGCCCGGCGCGCCGGCCAATCAGGTGGCGCCAGACGAACTCAACGAGCTGGAGAGGGCTTTCCTGAAGGAGTCCCTGCGCCAGGCGCGCCGTCTGCAGGACAGGCTGCGTGGCCGCTATCAGTTGTAAGGCGGTGCCCGGGGCTATACTGCGGCGGATATCAACCGCCGGCCGTGCCGGCTCCGGGAGCGTGCGTGGACGACACCGAGGCGAGGCAACGGGCTTACTGGCGATCGACCCTGCGCGTGACCGGCGTGCTGCTGTCCGTCTGGGCTGCCGTGAGCTTTCTGCCGGGCTGGTTCGCCGACGAACTCAACCGGTTTGTGTTCTTCGGCTGGCCTTTCGGTTTTTATATGGCAGGGCAGGGTGCGTTGATCGTCTTTCTGTTGATCGTCTGGATCTACGACCGCTGGATGGTCCGGCTAGAGCGGCGTTACGGCCTCGATGACGAGGGCTGAGGCTGGGCCATGAGACGTTCCACGCCCGTTCTTTTTCGGCGCCTCGGGCGCTACTACCTTCTTTACGCGGCCGGTTTTGTTGGCCTCGTGCTGCTTCTCGCGGTGGCCGAACGTTTCGGGCTGGCGCCGCGCTGGATCGGGCAGATCTTCCTGTTCTCGACCATCGCGATCTATGCGCTCATCGGCGTGATGAGCCGCACCTCCGACGTGTCGGAATACTATGTCGCGGGGCGGCGGGTGCCGGCGCTCTTCAACGGCATGGCGACCGCCGCCGACTGGATGAGCGCGGCGTCCTTCATCGGGCTCGCGGGCACCCTCTATTATTCGGGTTTCGAGGGCCTTGCCTTCGTCACCGGGTGGACCGGCGGCTACGTGCTGGTGGCCCTCTTGCTGGCGCCTTTCCTGCGGAAGTTCGGCGAATTCACCATCCCGGACTTTCTCGGTGCCCGTTACGAGGGGCACTTTGCGCGGATGGTGGGTGTGTTTGCCGGCGTTCTGGCGAGCTTTGTGTATGTGGTGGCACAGATCTACGGGGTCGGGCTCATCACCAGCCGCTTCATCGGGATCGAGTTCGAGATCGGTGTGTTCGTCGGGCTGGCGGGCATCCTGGTGTGTTCGTTTCTGGGCGGAATGCGCGCGGTGACATGGACACAGGTCGCCCAGTACCTGATCCTGATCATCGCCTACCTGGTGCCGGTGGTGATCCTGTCGTATGAAGTGACCGGCGTGCCTGTGCCCCAGGCGGTGTACGGCAAGGTGCTCCACGATCTCGGGGTGAAGGAAGTCGAGTTGTTCACCGAACCCCGCGAGAACGAAGTGCGGGCGCTTTACCGGCTGCGCGCCGACGACCTGGCGCGCAAGATCTCCGAATTGCCCGAATCGCTCGTGGCAGAGCGTCAGACGCAGACGCTGCGCGTCAATGAACTGCGTACCCAGGGCGCGCCGGCGCGGGAGGTCGCGGCGGCGGAGCGCGCCCTGCGTGATCTTCCGCGCACGCCGGACGACGCCCGGATCAAATGGGAGCGTGCGCGCCAGGACAGCCTGCAGCGCTCGATCCCGCCACCACCCCATGCCGAGGCTCACCCCGGCCCCGATCAGGCGTCCCGTGACAATGCGCGTCTCAACTTCATCGCGCTGAGCTTCGTGTTGATGGTGGGCACCGCGGGACTGCCGCACATCCTGATGCGCTACTACACCACGCCCAGCGTGCGGGACGCGCGGCGTTCCGTGTTCTGGACCTTGTTCTTCATCTTCCTGCTATACGTCACGGCGCCAGCCTACGCCGTTTTTGCCAAGTGGGAGGTGTACAGCACCCTGGTCGGGTCGCACATCGCCTCGCTGCCGTCGTGGGTGGTTTCGTGGGGCAAGGTGGGGCTCGTCAAAATAGAGGACATCAACGCCGACGGAATCCTTCAGCTCGCCGAATTGAGCCTCAACAGTGACGCGATCCTGCTCCTCACCCCCGAGATCGCCGGCCTGCCCTACGTGGTGGCGGGCCTGGTCGCGGCCGGTGGGTTGGCGGCGGCACTGTCGACGGCTGACGGCCTCTTGCTGACCATCTCCCATGCCCTGTCCCATGATCTCTACTACCGGATGATCAATCCGGAAGCGTCTACCCAGCGGCGCCTGGTGATCACCAAGTCCCAGCTGCTGGTGGTGGCTGTCGTTGCGGCCTGGGTTGCATCGCTCCGCCCGGACAGCATTCTGTTCATGGTTGGTCTGGCCTTCTCGATCGCCGCCTCGGCGTTCTTCCCGGCACTGGTGCTGGGGATCTTCTGGAAGCGGGCAAACAAGTGGGGGGCAGTCAGCGGCATGATCGCCGGTCTGGGCATCACCCTGTTCTACATCGTGCTGACCCATCCGTTCTTCGGTGGGGGGCTCGAAAATGCCTGGTTCGGCATCCATCCGATCTCCTGCGGTGTCTTTGGTGTGCCCACCGGTTTTCTGGTGATCGTGGTCATCAGCCTGCTGACCCCGCCGCCCGGCGCTGCGGTGCTGGCCCTGGTAGATAACGTGCGCCTCCCGGATGCGGGTAGATGAATGCATCCGAAAATAAGCTTTGACTTTTTGAAATCCCGGTGTATAGTGCTGCCTCCACTTGGAGAGGTGGATGAGCGGTTTAAGTCGCACGCCTGGAAAGCGTGTTCAGGGTAATACCCTGACGCGGGT